>Ga0310786_10001494_pt1 | contig 37568 bp, 21 predicted proteins | sample AusTroGonzalo_MG_FD_203881 | JGI IMG/M metagenome (GOLD analysis project Ga0310786, IMG submission 203881) | Bovine rumen microbial communities from tropical cattle in Woodstock, Queensland, Australia - Gonzalo_03 (v2) (version 2) | ecosystem: Host-associated > Mammals > Digestive system >... | reverse complement strand
GTCAGTCCTCGTGCCGTCGCTGTAGAGGATGGTCGAAACGACAATCTTCGTGTCTGGAAGGTTCTTGACCATGCGACTGACGACATTCGTCCACGCCTTAAACACTGGGGTAACGCGGTCGGACTCGCTCTTCCACTCCGGTATGTCGTTAACGCCGATAAGCAAGAGCGCAACATCCGGCGTACCCGCCTGTATCGCGAGAGTATCGACGTTCTCAGAGAGGTTGCTGCGGTGGGCGAGCGTCGTCGGGCCAGCCGTCGCGCCGTGCTTCGCGGAATGCCACTTATACTGGTCTGTGAGCGGAGTGCCTGTCGGGTCAACGGAATTGTAGCCGTTGCTGAGTCCATATACACCAGTGGACCTGACATTGTAGCCGAGCATCTCCAGCTTCTGGTAGAGGAGGATACGGTAGTTCGCGCCTGTCGCCTGGGCGTTGAAGCCCTCGGTGATGGAGTCGCCGTAGCACCAGACGACGAGCGGCTTGCGCGCTGCCTGCTTGGCGGTGTCGTCAACGCGCAGGTAGATGCCCCTCGCGCCATAGATGAGGCGTGCAGAAAGCCCTTCCGCGAGTCCGTCCGTCACGAGCGTGCCGACCTTGCCGTATCCGGCGCATTGGGTCGTGTACTGCTGCGGCGTAGTCCATGTGGCGAGAGGATACGTGCCCTCTGTCAATTCGGAGGCGTTGGCAATGGCGATCGTGCCGGAGGACGAAAGCGTGCCAACGTTCAAATATTCGCGCGGCGTATCGCTGGCCGTAAAGGTCCAGGTCGTGTTGTCAGAGATGTTGACAGTGTCGCCGTCTTCCGGATTCGGGATATAGCGAATCTGATCAGGTGTGTAGTAGCCGTTGAAGACGACGATCTTCTCGATCTCAAGACCGGCGAAAGGCACCATGTCGTTGGCGCTTGCCGCCATGCCGGAATTGCCGCCAATACCCAACTTGGTCAACGTAATGTTAGAGAACTTGATACCGCCATCTGAAACAGTGCCGCCGGTCATAGCATCCAGTGAATCACCGACATAGGCCATGCACTGCTGCCCGTTGTCCCTTGCGCACAGCACATATCCGCCAGTCGCCGACAAGACAGGCGCAGTGCCGAAATCATAAGGCTTGGTGTTGTCAGTGCTAAAGTTGCGATAAACGGCCAGCGTCTTGTCCGACTTCGTGTAGACGCCGACATCAAGCCCGACAGCGGCCATGCCGCCGAACGCGACAACAGGCGCATTCGTCACGTTTGACGCGGCCCTGTACTTGATGAGCACCGTCATCTTTGTGCTGTTCGCCGCAGTCGTATCGATTATAGCCGCTGCATCGCCAACAGTGAGGACGCCACCGAAGGCATCATCCTTTGCCGCCGTCGTACCGCTGACGGAGAGCGAATAGTCGCCCTTCGTAGTCGTCTTGAAGTCGTTGACCCAGCTCGCGACCGGCTCTACCACGTAGCGGTCGGAATCCTCGGGCTTAACCGCACCATGCGCCGGGAACTTGTAGTTCGCGATTACGTTCGTCGCGACCCATTCGTCAAAGAGCGCGACGCTCTTGATGATCATCCCCTGCCACGGCTTCGTACCGGCGACGGTCGGTCCGCCAACACCGATAGCGGTTATCTCTTTGTCGGCACCAGTGAACCTCAAACCGGTTTTCTCGCCACCAACAAGCGCGGAGAGCGTTTCGCCAGAATATACCGCTGTACCGTGGTCGCCACTATTTGGAGTTGTGGTCCAGTTGGAAATAAGAACATACCCTTCCTGCGGCATGGTCTGCGCCGGGGAGGAGAAAGCGTAACCTGTGGTGATGGACGAACCATTTAGCCAGTATCCATCAAGCGAGGACGAACCGCTTTGAGCCACACGCGCACCCATGTCGTATGTCGAGAATAGCGACACAGGAACAGACTGGGCGACCGGCGCACCTCCGGCAGGCACCGAATACTTCACCAGCATCGTCATCCTTGGGAGCGTCCCGGAAGGAACCGCGACTGTCGCGCCAAGTGTGGTGTCGTTGCCGATTACAATCTGCCCGTATTCGTTCGTCGTGTTTCCGTTGAGCGCGAACTCCAATCCGCCATGCGCGCTCCTGTCGTCGCCGAACTCGCCCGCGACCCAGACAGCTATCGGCGCAGGGCCTTCATACTCAGGTTCGTCAGGGCGAATCAGCGTCAGGCTATAGAATGCATAGCCATCTGCCGATTCCGTCGTCGCCAACGTGCCAGGATTGTAGACAGGGGTAAGGGCTTGTCCGAGCGTGGAGTTTGCCTTCCATTTGACTTCGGTCGCCTTCACATATATATCGCCATCCTCTTGCGCGAATTCAAGGCAGATCGCCTTGATGATTGGCGTGCTTCCATCGTATTCACCATCAATCTGCGCCTCGCAAGTCATCGTTGAGCCACCATTGACGAAATTGCAGAATGTCGCGTCCTTGCCTTTGTTCACTACCCAACCGCCACTGAACTTGCCGCCCAATGTCGCTGCCGTCAACTGATCCAAAGTCGCGTTCTTAAACGCCAACTGATACTCGCTAGTCACAAAATCTTCCGACTCTTCCAATGGCGTCGCATCGGGGTCGACAACAGGGTCGGGATCGTCGTCCGGCACCACTTCAGCATCAATCAGTTCCTGCCCGGCGGCAAAGTCGTAGAACTTGAGGAAGTCAATAAGTGCATTTGCATCGTCGCACGGTTGGTACGAAGTATTGTTGCCATTCTTGACAGATCCTACCTGAAACTCCTTGGACACGGACACAGTCGCTGATTCGTCAACCTTCAACACGCCATCCACGTAAAGCCGCACACGGTTTTCAGTCTTGACAATCGTATAGAGGTGCTGTTTGGTGGTCGCATTGCTTACCTGAACCTCTTCGCCTATCAGACCATCCTTGCTGGCGAGCGCAACGGTATTTTCACCAGTACCTGCGACCAATCCAAATACGCTTCCACCATTTTTGCCAAACATCAGCATCATCGTGGGTGTCGTGCTGTCAGTGACAGGCAATGTACACCGCATAAACACCGTCCATTCATCATCCGGCATTGCAAACGTCTTATTGATATACGGTTTGCACCTCATGAAAATCTTCTGAGACGCCGAATCGTAGGACGCCGTTCCATTCCAGATGCTCAGCCCGGTCGTATCGGTTCCAACAGAATTCATATTGCCGTTGAATTCATAATCGAGCAGATATTCAACCGAGATAGACGGGTCAGCCGCGAGAATATACTTTCCGTCCTCGGCATCCTCGACCGTGAAGGTCTCAAGCACTTGTCCAGCCTTGTCCTTGAGCACCATCGTGGCGCCATTGTTCAGCGTCACGCTGTCGATTGTGCAACCGTTGATTTGATTGTCTTTCGTAACGGTCACTTCAAGCGTTGCGCCAAGGCCAATGGTGAGTTTGCCGACATCGCTCGAACTGCGCGAAAGGATGATGTCGGCGACATCAATGTTGCAGTTGGTCGCCTTGGAGAGATCGCCAAGCGACACTTCGCACGAAATATCGCAGTAGATCGTACCTGTGTAGGCGGCAGAGATGCCTTCAATCACAATCTTTCCGCCAGACTTGGACGATGTGAGGTACACGTCGCCAGAGCCGACGAAGACATTGGGGCCGAGCGTCAGCGTAGCGCCGTTCGCATCGATTACCGTGCGCTTGCCGCTACCCGCGCAGAAGTTGATGGTGGCGGTCTCCCTGAACGCATCCGAACCTTCCTTGACCCGGAAAGTGCCGGCCTTGAAGTTGAGCGTTGGCACAGAATCACTTGCCGATGCCGCGGACACCTGAAGCACGGCGCCATCTTCAAGCGTAATGGATGCACCCTCGCCGTATGTCGTGACATTCTTCGCCTCAACAGCGCCGTTTACCGTGAGTGCGCCGCCAGCACCGAGATACAATCCGCCATCCGCCTTCCAGGTGGCACCAGCCGCAACCGTCGCCGCCTGGCAGACGTGCAATCTGCCATCGCTGCCAGTGTAGGACGACGGAACAGCCTGACCGATCGCGATCGTCTTGGAAGCCAAATCGAACGAGCCCGTCCAGCCAGAGATATCCATAAGGAGTATATTAAGTGAAGTGGCGCTCCCCGAGGTCCTGAACATTCCGTTGCTGGCCACGGACCCGATGGTTACACCGTAGTTGCTGCTGCCCGAATTCAGATTGAGCGCGGGAGTGTCGCCATAATCCACAAGCTCCAGCGTACCGTCAAAAGTCTGTCCACCCAGCAAAGAACCGGTTACGCCATTGAACCTGATCTTGGATTGCGCATTACCGTAGTTGGCAATCTCCAAGCTATTCGCGGTCTTGTTGCAGAACACGACCGTTCCCTGCCAATAATCTGAACCTGTAAGTGCGCTTCCGCCGGTTTCGTGTTTTTTCAGGTTGCCGGCGTAAGCGGAATCCAATTCGCAGGAAAGGATAAATCCCGAAGAAGTGGACAAAGTTCTACGCGGTATCACGGTCTTGGGCTGGAAATAGGTGGTGGTAATGTGCGTCTCTACTTCATTCTCCAAGACATCTGTCGAAAGCAAGGCTGAAGTGGCACCGCTATATACGCCAATCTCCAACTTGTCTGTGCCTTTCACTAGTACATATCCAAGATTTCTTGGGGATGTCAGATTAAGCGCCATCATCGTGCCTTCAGATGTGCCAGTTTCCATCCAATCGTTAAGCTCGGATTTGAATATTACATAATCCCCTTCGTTTGGCAAGCCGTTAGACCACTTCGCGGAATAGGTTTCACCGAATGTAGCATAATCAGTGCCATTCCAAACATTTGCGTCGGATGGAAGCGCTATCGTTATGCCAGGAGTCGCAGTGGTTGTGGTTGCGGCAACTTCGGTGCCGTCATAGAGCACAAACTTGACAGCACCGGAGGTATAAAGCGGTAGCCACCAATCATATCCCAATTTTGACTGCGCCTGGGTAAGTTGTATCTTCAGCGTTCCGCCACCAACCGACACGGTCGAGTAGTCGCTCGTTCCGGCAGGGATTGTCAATTCTCCGCCATAAAGCTTTACTGACGATGTCACAGTGCCAGACAGCACGCTCGATCCCGATGTGATATTTATCGTGCCGGAACCAGTTATTGTGGCCGCCACCGTGGCATTGACGAGGCTGACGTTTACTCCATCGGCTACGGTAATGGTAGCGGTAGCCGGCAAGTCGTTGGAAATCGCGTAGGATCCAGAAGTTATGTTTAGGGCACCTTCGAATCCCGACATGTCGCTCGGCAGAGTTACATCCACATCGCCAGAGAACACAAGCGTTCCCTTGAAGTTGTCGAGACCTGCGAATGTGAAGGAGCCACCGCCGACCGAGTCCGTAAGCGTGACCTTGCCTGTGCCCTGAAATGCGCTGGCACCGAATAATACCGACCTGCCCTTCGCATCGATCGTGGTATCGCCGCAGAACCACACGGCGGAATTGCTGTCACCATCAGCAGCGTCAAATGTGCCGTTGATTACCTGGCGCATGGAGTTGAAACGAAGCATCAGGTTCTTGTAAGCCTCGGTGCCGTCTTCGTTCTTCGCGACGAGCGTCAGAACAAGCATTTCGCCTGACCACTTCGGATCCATTGCCGTCGCATCGACGTTGACGGTAAAGACGTTGCCATTCTTGGTTACGCTCAACTGGCTATCCGGCAAAATCGTCAGATGGCTCGAATACGGCACGACTTCCGTCGTCGATTCGGAGCAAGTCAAATCAATCTTGTTGGTTATCCCGTATGCGCACTCGATGAAGATATCCTGCTGGAGAAGTTCAATACCGCAGGCGACGGACGAAACATTGAGGAATTCCGGCGCGGCCTTCGGCTCGCCAATCGTCGTTGTCACCGAGTTGGCGCGAGCCTCTGAGGCGTCGCTCATTATCGGCGTGATGGTAAAGGTATATTCGCTGTCCATTTCAAGGCCAGTCGCCGTATAGGTGTACCTTTCGGTCGTATCGCCCAAGGACGCAACCATGCCGGCGCCAGCAAGGTTGCCGTTTTTGAATGTTTGGAGCAGGAAGCCGCTTATCTTGTTCGTGTAGCAAGGCGGCAGATGCCAAGCGAGCTCGAGCGAAGTGCCACTTACCTTTGGCACGGGCTCGAACTGCACTATCTTCTGCGGACGGAAGCCTGTCTGGAAGGAGGCAAGCGTTCCTGAGTACGTGCCTTCCGTAACGGCAGTCTTGAGATTGTCCCAGTATACGGCGTTGCCGTAGCCAAGATTGAGGTTGATCCAGTCGACCTCGTCCTCCTGGCCGTAGTTCTCCACGGCGTAGCCATCGATGACCATCTGGTGAGCAGCGGTATTGATCTGGATCGGCGAACCCCAGTCAAGGTCGGCCTTGATCGCGGCCCATAGGTTCGTGTAGCCATCGCTCCAGTAGGTCATTCCCTTGCCCTTTTCATACCAGTATTCTTCGGCCGTGCCCGCAAGCTGCCTCGTGCCGCCGGAGCCGCCTGGCTTGTAGCCCATACCCGTCAAGGACTGTGCCCACAAAGAGAGCCAAGCTGTGTTGTAGGTAGCCTCTTTGTCGGCCGCCCAAGGCGTGGAAGCCGGATTCGGAGCAGACGCCACCACCTTGTCCCAGTTGAACGGAACTAGTCCATTAGGACGGAGGACGAAATCGCTGTAGTTGAACTGCGCGTCCCTGACGCCGTGCGTAGTCTGGCGGAATTTTTCGTAGCGATAGGGCCAGCGCCAATAGCGAAGTTCCTGCCCGGCAGCCGTCGCCATGCAGCCGCAGAAATAGTTGTAGGGCGAGAGGTCGTTGAAGGGAGCGGTCTGATTCCATGTGGCACCGAGCAACGGCGCGACAAAGGGCGTATAGCCCGTGCCGTCAGTTCCAGTCGGCTTCGCCGCGAGCAAACGGCGAGTCTTGGCGACCGGCGCCGTAAGCTTCGCCCACTTTGCATCGACATCAATCGCCTCGTCCGCCTCTTTCTTCTCGACCATGAGGCTGTCGCCTGCGAGTTTCGCGGCCAGCGGCGAACCAACTTCCGGCTCGGCGAAATCAACCGTCGAGAAAGAGAGTATGGGCGAACACTTGGTAGAGCCCGCCACCTCAACATAGCCGGAAGGCTCGAGACCGACAATCCACAGATTGCCACGGGCCTCGGCGTCTTTGACGCTACGTCCGGCGAGGATGCGCTGTGCAACGCTGCTTCGCGCAAGAAAACCCTCGGCCGCCGCCAAGGCTGTCTCCTGCGGGACCGGTGCCGCGACAGCGGAAAATGCAAAGGCCGAAAGCCCCGCAACTACTGCCATTAACGGCGAGAATGAGCGATTCATGCCCGACATAAAGTTTCTTAGCTGCTTCATGATATGAAGTATATCATAAAACAACTATAAATTGTCAGAAAACTAAGTCTCTGACGGGAAACTAGACTGCCTTGCGCGGGCGCCCGAAGCGCCCCTTCGAAAGCATCGCGCCTGCAAGAAGGAACGCAAGCCCCGGAAGGAGGAAGACATGATACTGCTCCGCCGTCCGCTCTGATTCCTCGTTCTGCTCCTTTACCGCGACCTGCCGCAGGAACTTCCTGTAGATTGCCCCAAGCGTGGTCTCCGCAGTTCCCGCCGTCGCAAGGGGGACGTAGCGGCCCTTCGACGCGGCCGCAATCGCCTTAAGGGCGTCCTCCTCAAGCTTGACCGTGACTGGCTTCCCGTTGAACTTTACGGGGCCCGTCCCGCGCTCGTCGGGGATTGTAGAGCCAGTCGTCGGGTCGCCGATGCCGACCGTGAATATCGGGATGCCGCGCTTCATTGCGATGGCCGCGTTCTTGAGGGCCTCGCCGCGAAGGTCGCCGCCGTCCGAAATCACTATGATCGCGTTGTAGTCGTCTGCCGCGGGATCGAGGGCGTCTAGCGACGCGCGAATGGCGGCGCCAAGGTCTGTCTCGCCGCGCGGGGCTGACTCCGGCGTCATCTGCTCAAGGGCGCCGCGCAAAAACCCGTGGTCCGTCGTCAGCGGGCAGATGAGGACGCCCGTCCTCCGAAAGGCGACAAGCGCGCACCTGTCGCCCTCAAGGGAGTCGACGAGGTCCGCGACATCGGCCTTCGCCCTTTCAAGCCTGTTTGGACGGACGTCTTCTGCGAGCATGGACCTCGACACGTCCAACGCGACGACAATGTTCCGCGAGCGCCCGACATACTTCTCGACCGTCTTGCCCCACTGCGGACGCGAAGCCGCGAAGAGCGAAAGGAAAAGCCCTACAAGCACGCACCACGCCTGCACGCCCCAGAGATTCGCGCCTGGAGGCATCAGCCTTCCGCGAAGCGAGGGAGCCACAAGGCGCAAAAGCGCCTTTTCGCGCCGCGCCCGTAGAAACGCCCAGAAGAGCCCCGCGAACGGGACGAGAAAGGCGAGGACGAGAAAAGCAGGGCTTGCGAACCTCATCTATTTGTCCTTCCTTCCCTCGCCGTGCCATGGAATGAACGCCGGCACCTTGTCTATTCCCGCCGCAATCCTCTGGCGCACTGCCTCATATACGAGGATCGTCGCCGCCGCAGAGACATTCAGCGAATCGGCCGTCCCCAGCATCGGAATCCTCACCCTGAGATTGGCCCCGTCCATCCACTTCGCCGTAAGCCCATACTGCTCCGCGCCGAGGGCAATCGCCACGTTGCCGGTGAGATCCACCTCGAAATGGAGCTTCTCCGCATGAGGCGTCGCAGCGAGTATCTTGAAGCCGCGCTCCTTGAGGAACGCCAGGGCCTCTTCGGAAGTCGCCTCCACCACGGGAACGGTGAACATGGTCCCCGTGGAGGCTCGCACGACATTCGGGTTGTGGATGTCGGTGGTCCGGTCGCAGACGATCACCGCGGAAACCTTGGCGGCGTCTGCCGAGCGGAGGATAGTCCCGAGGTTCCCAGGCTTTTCAATGGCCTCCGTCACGATGACAAGGGCGTTCTCAGGGAGCTTCAGGTCGGCGAGCCCCACTGAAATGTGCGGGCCCACCATGAGAAGCCCGTCTGGCCGCTCCTTGTAGGCGATCTTCGAAAAGCAGACCTTCGAGCACGTATAGACCTCCGCGCCGAGCCTTTCGCACTCGTCCACGAGCAGAGGCTCGTTCTCGTTCTTGAGGTAGAAGTCCGGGCAGTGGAAAATCGCGCGCGGCCTGTAGCCGCTGTCGAGCGCGCGACGGCATTCGCGGTAGCCTTCGACGATCATCTCGCCGGACTCCTCGCGAGCTCCGCAGCTGCGGAGCTTCACGACGTGCTTGAGCCTCGGGTTCGAAGGCGAACTTAGAATCTGCCGCTGCATCGCGCCAGTGACTTACTCTGCCTCAAACGGGCCTAGCGGCAGGGACGCTTCATTGTAGAGCGTGCCGGACGTGCGCGGCGTTCCCATGTAGCGAACCTTCACCGGTGCGGCGACACCCTCGCTCGCAAGGACGATCTTAGAGCCGTCGATGAAGTCGGTCTCGGCCATCTTGCCTTTCTTGTCCTTGGCCTTCTTGTAGTTGACCACCTTCGCCGGCTGCCACTTTCCGTCTGCGCCCGCAAGCTCGAACGCCGCCGCACGCGAACGGTCAGGGGAATAGACGTACCAGTCCTTCACGTTGTCGAACAAAAGCGTCGCCTTCCCGTCCTTGAACGACACGGACTTCAGAACGGGCGAATCGTCCTGTGGAATAGCAAAGCCGTAGTCGCGCCTAAGCGCATGGGCTACCAGCCTCTTCGCCACGATCTCCTTGTCGTTCGGGTGGATGTCGTCGAAGTTCCCGACATCAGCCGTGACCGCAAGCGCCGCGTTCTTCTCCTCCGCGCAGAACTTTGTCTGAGCCATGCAGATCCCAAGCCAGTTATGCCTAAACGGCGCAAGCTGAACGAGGTATAGCTTTAGGTCGGGATTTTTAAACTCACGCTTCCAGCCGTTGTAAAGCGCGTGGAGCTTGGCGCAGTATAGCTGCGACTCCCCGCTGTTGTGGCAGCCCTGATACCAGATGAAACCGCGCATCGCCATCGGCGCAAACGCGGCGACCATTCCGTTGTAGAGGACCGTAGGCTGTTGGCAGGCGCCGCTGACCGGGCCCTTCTTGTCCGTCTCGGCCTTCCAGTCCGCCTTGACCCGATACTTCGCAGTCTCGCTGATAGACGAGTCGCAGTCTTCGTATGCGCAACGAGGAGTCCATGCGTCGATGTTAGTCCCGCCCCAGCTTGCGTCGACGATCCCGATCGGGACGTCGAGCGCGAGATAGAGCTCGCGGGCGTAGTAGAAAGCCACGGCGGAAAGCTGCACGCCGCTGCCGCCGTTCAGCCCGTCGCGATAGAAGAGCTGGAGAAACTCGGGCGTAAACTTGCACCACTTGGCCGGAGTGTCCTGAGGCTCCACGGACCAGACGCGGCTGCGCTTCACGTAGCGAACGAACGGCAGGCTCGTCATCGTCGTCATGAGCCCGCCCTTCATGTCGCGGTAGCGCGTGCCGCCGCCCCAGATCGGGCACTCCATGTTGCTCTGGCCGGAGGCGAACCACACTTCTCCAACAAGGACGTCCTTCACCTCCGCCGTGTCAACGACGGAGTCGCAGAAAAACCCAGGGTCCAGCTCGCTGACCGTCATCGTGCGGCCTTCCTTCGACGCCTCCATCGGGTCGAGCTCGACTTTCCAGACGCCACCCTTCCCGACCTCGGCGACCTTCTCCTGTCCGGCAAACTCCACTCGCACCTTGCGCAGAGCCTTGCTCACAGGCGGCATGACCTTGCCCCAGACGGGAACCTTCATCCCGCGCTGGAGAACCGCACCGTCCGTGAACGGGGCACCCATCTTGATTTCGGCAGAAAGCTGCAACGCGGCAATTGCCGCGACAGCTGCAATTATTGTGTGTTTCATCTTGTTCCTCCTTTAAATCTCAATGGCAGTGGCCGCAGCCGCAGTCGTGCCTGCCGTCCGAATACTCGATTGTCGCGCTCTCGCGCAGCTCGGCTATGTATGCGTCCATCGCCCTGCCGCGCGCTTCGTGGCGAAGGAGGTCTTTCACCTTTTCGCGGACATCCCCCTCGCCGTTCGCGGCATACCGCGCGCCCTGCGCCCTGCAGAAGGCCTCAACCTCGTCTTCCGTTGGCTCGGGAACGCCGGAGCATGCGTTGGCAACAAGCTTGTTGACCTTGACTCCCGTGGCAATCTTCTCGCGAAACGCCTCGTCGTCGAGTCCCTGGGCTGCGAGCGCCCTGCGGAAGTTCTCCTCGCCCCCCACCTGCGAGACAACCTTGGCGACCTCCGCGTCAAGCTCCTCTTCCGACACGCGCAGGTCTAGCTTCTTCGCCATGTCGACGAGAAGCTTTGCGCCTATTGCCTGGTCTATCGCCTTGTCTACGAGCTCCGGAAGGCTCTTCTTGATCTCGTCCTCCGACATGCCGTGGCTTTGGTAGAACCTCACGAGGCGGTCGAGCTCGAACCTCACGGCCTGCTCGCCGACTTCCTCGCCGTTGACCTTTACCTTCGCCTTTCCCTTAGACATCGCCTTTCAGCTCCATGCGAAAGATTTCCTTCACCGCGTCTTCCATCTCGCCGACGTCGCAGACCTTCTTCTGGGCGACTGGCAGCTTCTCAAGCTCAGCAAAGCCGGGCGGAGGCGAAACGAGCACGTTCTCGCCGAACGCCCTGAGGCACGTCTCCGGGAACTTGTAGGCCGTAGCTGTCGCGGCGACGACGCACGGGACGCCGTCGCGCGGATAGCCAAGCTTCCTCGCGACAAACGTCGCGACCGCCGTGTGCGGGTCGATGAGCGCGCCCGTCTCGTCGCGCATCCTGCGCATTTCGGCCTCAGTCTCTTCCGGCGTCGCAAAGCCTCCGTCGAAATCGGAAAGGAGCATTTTCCTCGCGGACTCGGAAAGAGCGTATCTTCCGGCCGTATCAAGCTCGCCCATCATGCGTGACGTCTCTCTGCATGCGCGCTCAACATCGCCGTCGAGCCCGCCCGAGATAAGCCAGAGAAGCCTTTCGACGTTGGAGCTCCTTCTTATGTCCATCGACGGGGAGTTCGTAACGGTGAAGCGCTCGCCTGGATCGTAAACGCCTGTCTTCACGAACCTCGCAAGGACGTCGTTGACGTTGGAAGCCACGACAAGCCTCGCAATCGGCGCGCCCATCAGCTTTGCGTAGTATGCCGCAAGGATGTTCCCGAAGTTTCCGCTCGGCACGACGACGTCGAACTCGCCCCCGACCCTCGCGCCCGCAAGGACGTAGTAGGCTATCTGCGGAACGAGGCGGCCGGTGTTTATGGAATTCGCGGAAGAGAGCGTCACCCCGGAGGACGCGGCGGCCGCGTTCATCCCGGCATCCGCGAATATCCGCTTTACCGCCGACTGCGCGTCGTCGAAGTTCCCCCTGATGCCGATTGCGTGGACGTTCGGCTCCGACGGAGTCGTCATCTGGAGGCGCTGTATCGTCGAAGTCCCGGTCGCAGGGTAGAAGACCGCGATTTCCGCGCCGTCCACTCCTGCAAAGCCCTGCATCGCGGCGGAGCCGGTGTCACCCGAAGTTGCAGTCAGCACCAACACGCGCCGGCCTCCGGCGGCATGCTTCATGAAGACCGGCAGCATCGAGAGGGCCACGTCCTTGAACGCGCCGGTCCTGCCGTGGTAAAGCTCGAGGAGCCTCAGGTCACCGCGCTCTACGAGTGGAATCGGGTCCTCTGCCGGAAAGCGCGCGCACAGCCTTTCCACCGCAGCAGCGCGCACATCCTCCGGCAAGTCTCCGAAGAGGCGCTCAAGAACCCACTCCTCGCACTTGCGAAGCGATGCCTCGGGAAGCGGCGACGCGCCGCCATCGGAAAGGGAAAGAGGAACGTAGAGCCCGCCATCTGGGGCGAGCCCGCGGAATATCGTCTCGGCGCTCGTCGCGCCAAGGCCTTTTCTTGTCGATACGTATTGCATTACAGTGCTGGACGATTTAGGTCTTTTTCGCAAAGCGTCGTGTAGCCTGCGGCCTTCAAGGCCTCCTCGGCCTTGTCGTTGTCGCTGAAGCGGAAGAGGAGAACTGCCTTGCCCGTGCGGGAGTCTCCGTTCATCGCATAGCTGTACTCTATGTTGGTGCCAGACGAGTCAAGGGCCTCCATGACGCCCGCCATCCCGCCTGGACGGTCGGGAACGCATACTGCGACGACGCCTGAGACGTTTGCCGCAAGCCCCATCGCAGAAAGGGCCGTCTTTGCCTTCTCGTGGTCATCGACGATCATCCTGACGATCCCGAAGTCGCTCGTGTCGGCAAGCGACAGCGCCGCGATGTTCACCTCCGCATCGGCGAGGACGCGGCATATCCGGGAGAGTGTGCCCGGCTTGTTCTCGACGAAAATACTGATCTGACGAATCTGCATGGCAGCCTCCTTGCGTTCAGTTGAACATAAACTCTACGACGTCGCCGTCCTTCATCTCGTATTCCTTGCCCTCGGGCCTCAAGGCTCCGTGCTCCCTCGCGCCCGACTCCCCGCCGTATTTCACGTAGTCTTCGTACGAGACGACCTGCGCCCGTATGAAGCCCTTCTCGAAGTCGGTGTGTATGACGCCCGCGCATTTCGGAGCCTTCCACCCGCGGCGGAAAGTCCAGGCCCGCGCCTCCTTTGGACCGGCAGTGAGGAAGCTCGCAAGGCCGAGAGTCTCGTAGGCAAGCGCGACAGTGCGGTCGAGAGAGCTTTCTGCGAGCCCGTAGCTCTGCAGGAACTCGGCCGCCTCTGAGTCGGAAAGCCCTGCGAGGTCCGCCTCCATCTGCGCACAGACGACGACCATCGAGCATCCCTGCTCGTCGGCACGCTTCTTGAGAGCCTCGACGTGGGCGTTCCCCTCGCCGGTCACGTTGTCGTCGGAAACGTTGGCGCAGTATATTACCTTCTTGTCGGTAAGGAAGTTGAGCTCCTTTATGACGGCGAGTATCGCGTCGCCTTCCTTTCTCGGGAAAGTCCTGACTGGCCGCCCCTCCTCAAGATGCCGGAGAAGCGCGGCGCATGCCTCGGCCTCGGGACGAAGCGGCGGCTTCGCCTGCGCCTCCTTCTTCACCCTGTCGTAGCGCTTCTGGAGCTGCTCCATGTCGGCAAGCACAAGCTCCGTCTCGACGACTTCCGCATCTCCTACCGGATCGACGGGCGCAGACTTGTTCCCGCCCTCCTGCACATGGATGATGTCGTCGTTCTCGAAGCACCTCACGACATGCAGAATCGCGTCGCATTCGCGGATGTTGGCGAGAAACCTGTTTCCGAGGCCCTCGCCCTTCGACGCGCCCTTGACGAGGCCCGCGATGTCGGTGAACTCCACCGTCGCTCGTACGATTCGCTCAGGTTTTACGATCTCCGCCAGCTTTTCGAGCCGAGGGTCTGCGACTTCCACTATCGCCGAGTTAGGCTCTATCGTGCAGAACGGATAGTTCTCGGCCGCCGCCTGCTGCTTTCGCGTCAGCGCATTGAAAAGCGTCGATTTCCCTACGTTCGGAAGTCCAACTATGCCTACGGAAAGACCCATTTCACAATCTCCTGATTAAAGCTATTCCTCCGAATACGACCAGTCGGGGTAAAGGCTCGTTATTGCGTTGAAGTAGAACTTGGCGTCGATGGGGCGCTTCTCCCTTATCGCCTTGTCGAGAAGCGGCTTGATGGCCGCAATTGTTTCCTCGCGATTGCGCATGGCGGCCTCCTGCCGCCGCTTGAGCAATTCCTGTTCCGTCGATGCAAGTTCGCGAAGTCCCGCCGAAAGAACGGCTTCATCCGCCTTTTCGCCGTCCTTGTTCGCCGTGCGAACGGCCTCCGCGTCGCCGGCGGTCAGCAAGTCGGCCACGGTCTTCTCCGGCGTGAGCGCCCTTTTCATCTCTTCAAGCTCGGCCTTGAGATTCTGCGTCTCGTCTATAAGCCGCGCATACTCCGCCTTCATGCCCTCAAGCTCGGAAAGGGAATACTTCGTCTTGAGCGTTTCGGCCTCGGCCTTGGCCTTGAGGTTCGCGGCCTCGACTGCCTTCGCCTCTGCGGTGCGCAGGGCGAGCTCCTCGGCGGCTTTCCGCTCCCTCGCAGCCTTGAGATCCGCTTCTGCAGTCGCGCGCGCATCGGCGGCCGCCTTTGCCTTGTCGCGAGCCTCAGATGCCTTAAGCTCGGCGACTCTGGCCGATTCGGCGAGGTTTTCCTTCTCCGTCTCGGCAGCCTCTTTCTCCGCGAGCTTCAGCTCGGTCTGCTTGATGGCAGTCTCTTTTTCAAGCTGGGCTGCCTCCGCTTTCGCCCTCGCCGTTTCGCTTTCCGACTTGGCCTTGCGCGCTTCCGCCGCCTTCGCGGCTTCTTCGCTTGCGGCTTTGCGTTCGTCGGCCTCTGCGATTTTCTGCTTTTTGTCGATGAAGACAAAAGCGCTGACTGACGCCGCGATGACAGCGGCGGAAAGAAGAATTATCGAAAACCATTTCACCATAGGCGTATATTATACCATAAATCGGCATCATTCAGCCTGCCATGTGAATTGAAAGTGTAGAATGGAGAGTGTAGCCCGCCGCCCGCGCTTCGCACGGGAATGTAAATCCGGATAACTATGATGGTTGCTTTCGCTATTGGGAGATTGGGAGTCTCGGAGTTAAGGAGGAGCGTTTTTTACCAATTGCCCCATCCTCAAAAACTCCAAAACTCCCCGCAGCGAAAGCAAGTAAGAAGAATCTCAAGGAAGTTATAGGCAAGAATTAAGGTGAGTGAGGAGCAGCCGCGAGGGGGCGAGCGGCACCAGGCATCACCCTCAAGCTATCGTGCGCCCCTCTACCAAGTCCGCGACCCGCGCCGCAGCGTCTGGAATCGACATCGAGCGCATCTTCTCGGCCATGACGCGAAGCCTCTCCGGATTATTGTATAGATTCATGAGATACCGGCAAATCTGACGCGGTGAAAGCTTGCGCTGATCGCCCTCGTCCGCCGCGCCCTTCCCTGCAAACGCGTCTGCGTTGTAATGCTGATGATCGCGCAAAGCCGTCGGCAGCGGAATGAGAAGCGCAGGCTTCCCGCAAGCCGCAAGCTCGAAGCAAGTGGAGGCGCCTGCGCGGGCGACTACGACGTCCGCCGACGCAAACGCTCCGGCCATGTCGCGCTCGAAGGCATACACGCGCGACGGAATCGACTCCTTCGCATACGCGGCTATCGCCATCCCCTCGTCGGCGGCGCCAGTCTGGTGTATTACGTAGAGCGGCCGCGCCGCCTGGCTTGAGACAAGCTCGCGCTTCATCATCGAAAGCGCCTCGACAAGAAGCTGGTTCACGGCGTGCGCTCCCTGCGAACCGCCCGTCACGAAAACCGTGAACGCATCTGGCGGTATCGACTGGAAGCGCGTTCCGGAGGCAATGTCAGAGCGGACGGGAAGCCCCGTCTTGACCGTCTTCACGCCTGGAAGGAAGCGCGATGTAATGTCGAACGAAATTGCGACGGTGGCGGCAAAGCGCGAAAGGAATTCAACCGCCTTCCCCGGCACGGTGTTCGCCTCGTGCAGGAGGACCTTCACTCCGCACGACCTGGCGGCGAGGACAGGCGGCAGGGAAGAATAGCTGCCCATCGCTATCATGGCGTCGGGCCGCACGCGCTTCATCTCCTTTCTGCACCGCCGAATGGAGCTCCATATCGAAAACACGTTCGCAACCTTGAGCTGGCGGGCGCCGGTAGAGAAAAGAGGCCCCTTCCACCTCCCCATGACCGATGATTCTATGTCGCGCCCTGAATCCCACACTACGACCTCGTGTCCGCGGCGCACCAGTTCCTCGGCCACAGCAAGCCCCGGAAACGCATGTCCGCCAGTTCCTCCGCACGCAACAACTACCTTCATGTCTCCCCCTTTTACCAATCCCGTTCGTTCGGCGGAAGAGGAGCCTTTCGCATACGCGCCTTCTTCTCCGCCTCGTGCTCGTCGTTTCGCTCCTGCGCCTTTCTAAGAACAGCCTCGACCTCCTGGTCCTCCTTCTTCTCCTCGTCTTCCTTTTGGGAGTCGTCCTTCTCTTCCTGGGCCTCTTCCTGCTGTTGTTGCTGCTCCTGTTGCTGATCGTTCTGTTGCTGATCCTGCTGCTGCTCGTCCTTCTGCTGGTCTTGCTGCTGGTTTTGCTGCGGATTGTTCTGCTGCTGGCCCTGTCCTCCTCCCTTGTTGTCCTTCGGCAGGAGGTCGCGAATCTTGATTATGAGGCCAATGGCCTCCTCCTGGAGCGGCGGGAGGTTCTTCTCGCAGCACTTCATCTGGATCTTCTCAAGCTCCGTTGACATCGCCGAGACCTTCGCCTGGTCTTCCGCCGTAAACGGGGGCTTGTTCGTGTCGGACTGAGCCTGAGTCTCATACGCCTTCGCCCACGCCGGGAACTTCTGGCGAAACGCCCTTGTGTAGTCAAGCGCCTCCTTCTGCCACGGGCGCGAGTTCACCTCTTCTACGTCCTGCCATGCGTTGGACTGCGCTACAAGATCCTCGCCTATTGCGGCGGGCGGCATCGCCGTAAGTTTCAGGAAGCGGTTGAACGCGCCTTCTACTTCGCACATCGATGAGTAGGACTCCGCGTCAAGGTCGGAAAGCTGCCTCGCGGCCGCCTTCGTCTTAGCCTGGGCGTCGCCTATCTGGGCGAGAATCGTCGAAGCCTGCTCCTCGTTGGTGACGGACTGCGCAATGACCTCCCTGACGGGAATCCACACGTCGGCAAGGCGCGACGCACGCAGGGAAAGCGAGTCCGCAAGAGCTACGGCCTTCGCGGCCTTGTTGGTGCGGTATGAGCCCGAGTCCGCCATGAGCGCCCTCGCGTCATACGTGGCGGAAAGGAGCATGGAGCCGGGGTCCTTCCCCTGCGCGGCCTTGAGGACGGCGTCGATGCGCTTGTTCTCGCGCTCGTCGAGAAGCCCGTCCGTCGCCCGCGTGAAGTTCCTGTTCGCCTTGGCGTCCTCGGGATTTGCGCGAAGCGCGATCTGAGCCGCATTCGCCGCCTCCTCGCGGTTGCCGCGCTCATGCTCGAGCTTTGCGACGACCTCCGCCGCGCGCGCGCCGTGCGTCTTCGAGAGCATCAGCGGGCGCAACACCCTCAGCGCGTTTGTGACATCCCCCGCGTCGAAATACGAAACGCCCTCGTTCCAGACCTCGCCGTCGGTCAGCGGCTCGTCCGCGAATGCGGACATCATCGCGGCTACGGCTGCGGAAAGGAAAAGGGCTCGCCTCATGCGTGCCCCATCTGCGAGAGAATCTCCCTCGCGGCGGCGGCCGGATCCGGCGCAGCCAAGACAGGACGCCCTACGACGAGATGCGTCGCGCCGTCGCGCACGGCCTCGGCCGGCGTCGCCACGCGCTTCTGGTCGCCCACGGCCGCTCCGGCCGGGCGCACGCCAGGCGTCACGAAGATGGTGCCCTTCGGCAACGCGGCGGAAAGCGAGCCTACTTCCTTGGGGCTGCATACAAGCCCGTTCGCGCCATTCTCAACCGCGAAACTCGCCATGGCCGAAACCTGCTCAGCAGGCGTGCGGCCGACGACGCCGATGTCGGCGAGGTCAGAACCGTCGAGCGACGTGAGCACGGTGACGGCGAGGATCTTGGGTCCTGTGGCCCCGAACTCCGCCGCCGCATCGGCAGCGGCGCGAATCATCGCCTTCCCGCCCACAGAGTGGATCGTCATAAGATCAACTCCGAGCCCGCCGCCGGAGCGCACGGCCCTTTCCACGGTGCGGGGGATGTCGTGGAGCTTGAGGTCGAGGAAAACCTTTTTCCCGAGGTCCTTTACGGCCCTTACGACGTCAGGTCCCTCGGCCGTGAAAAGCTCAAGGCCTATCTTGTAGAAGCCAACCGCCTCGCCAATGGACTTGACTCTCTCCACGGCTTCCGCGCGCGTGTTTACGTCGAGTGCGACTATCAGTTCCGCCATGGCGAACCCCCTTTAGCGAATTACAAAATTGACCATGCGCTTCGGCACGGCAATGACCTTCACGACCGTCTTCCCCTCAAGCAGCTTTGCAATGTCGGGGTTGGCGCGTGCGGCCGCCTCCATCTCGGCTGGCGTCGCCGCCGTCGGCACGAGGACGCGCCCGCGAAGCTTGCCGAGCACCTGGACTGGAATCTCGATCTCATCCTCGGCGAGCGCCGCGGCGTCGCATGTGGGCCACGGCTCGTAGGCGAGAGTCTTCGTGTGGCCGAGAAACTCCCAGAGCTCTTCGCCAAGGTGCGGCGCAAACGGGGAGAGGCAAAGGACAAACTTCTCAAGCATCTCCTTCGGCAATCCCTCGCCCGCAGCCCCTGAAGCTCCTCCTTCACCCGCAGCTCCCATCCTGATTTGCGAGCTCCGCCTCGCAAAATCCTCAGCCTCCGAGCTCCGCCTCGCAAAATCCTCAGCCTCATTTACATAGACCATCATTGCGGAAATCGCGGTGTTGAAGGCCATCGCCTCAAGATCGCCGCCAACCTTGGCGATCATCTTGTTGAGCGACTTGGCCTCGGCCTTCGTCATCGGGCGGGAGTCGATCTTCGTCTCGGTGACGAGGCGGTTGGCGCGCTTGAGGAAGCGATACACTCCCTCAACGCCCTTCGTCGACCACGGCTTCACCGCCTGTAGCGGCCCCATGAACATTTCGTAGAGGCGCAGCGAATCGGCTCCGTAGTCGCGGATAACGTCGTCGGGATTGACAACGTTCTTGAGCGACTTCGACATCTTCGCCGGAAACTCCACGAGCTCCTCTTCCTCGGACAAGTCTGCGCCGTCGAGGCCCCAGTTCTTCGGGCCAAACGGCTTGCCGTCCTTCCAGCTTACGTGGTCGGTGGGGATGAGCACCCCGCGCGAGTTCTTGTAGGCAAGGCCGAGTATCATGCCCTGGTTGACAAGCCTCTGAAAAGGCTCGCTCGTCGGGACAAGCCCGAGGTCAAAAAGAACCTTGTGCCAGAAACGGGCGTAGAGGAGGTGTAGCACCGCATGCTCCGCGCCGCCGACGTAGAGATCAACGGGAAGCCACTTCTTGAGCAGCTCCGGATCGGCGAAGGCCTTGTCGTTGCAAGGGTCGATGTATCTTAGGTAGTACCAGCAGGAGCCAGCCCACTGCGGCATCGTGTTCGTCTCGCGAACGCCGCGCCTGCCCGTCTTCGGATCAACTACGTTAACCCACTCGGTCGCTTTCGCAAGAGGCGGCTCGCCGGTTCCCGTAGGCTTGTAGTCCTCAAGCTCAGGAAGCGTAAGCGGCAGGTCCTCCTCGGGGACGAGGCTGTTCGTCCCGTCCTCCCAGTGTATGACGGGGAAAGGCTCACCCCAATATCTCTGGCGAGAAAAGAGCCAGTCGCGAAGCTTGTACTGCGTCTTCGCCTTGCCTACGCCCTTCTCCTCAAGCCATGCGATCATCTTCTTCTGGGCGTCCTTGACGGAAAGCCCGGTGATGAAGCCAGAGTTCACCATCACGCCATCAGCGATGTCGGTAAAGGCGGCCTCGCCCAAATAAGGAACTCTTCCCTCCTTGGGCAGGGGTGCGGGGCCGCCGTATCCCCCAGCCGCAGGCTGTCCGCGAAGCGGATGCCCTAGCAGGGGTGAGGCCCCGTCCGTTGCATCAGCCTTCGCAACCACCTGGTAAATTGGAAGGTTAAACACCTTCGCAAAGTCGAAGTCGCGCTCGTCGTGGGCGGGAACGGCCATGATCGCGCCCGTGCCGTAAGTCGCAAGCACGTAGTCTGAAATGAAAATCGGTATCGACTCGTCGTTGACTGGGTTTATCCCCGCGACGCCCTCAAGCCTGACGCCCGTCTTCTCCTTGTTGAGCTCTGTGCGCTCAATGTCCGACTTCGACGCGGCCTTCTTCTGGTAGGCAACAACCTCGTCGGCGTTGGCGAGGCGACCCTCTTCAAGCCACTTCGCAACGAGCTTGTGCTCGGGCGATAGAACCATGTATGTCGCGCCGAAGAGCGTGTCGCAGCGGGTGGTATAGACTGTAACAACCTCCTTGGGCAGGGGTGCGGGGCCGCCGTATCCCCCAGCCGCAGGCTGTCCGCGAAGCGGATGCCCTAGCAGGGGTGAGGCCCCGTCCGTTGCAACCCCAAAATCGACGAGCGCGCCCTGAGACTTCCCAATCCAGTTGCGCTGCATCTCCTTGATGCCCTCCGGCCAGTCGAGGCCGTCGAGGTCGGCAAGGAGCCTTTCGGCATATTCCGTGATCTTCAGCATCCACTGCCGCATCGGCTTGCGAACGACAGGATGGTTGCCGCGCTCGGACTTGCCGTCGACGACCTCCTCGTTCGCAAGGACCGTCCCGAGGGCCGGGCACCAGTTTACCGGCACCTCGGCGACGTACGCAAGGCCCTTCTTGTAGAGCTGCTCGAATATCCACTGCGTCCAGCGATAGTAGCCGGGGTCGGTCGTGTTGACCTCGCGGTCCCAGTCGTAGGAAAAACCAAGCGCCCGTATCTGCTCGCGGAAGCGGTCGACGTTCTTCTTGGTGGTAACTGCGGGGTGTGTCCCCGTCTCAACCGCATACTGCTCGGCGGGCAGGCCGAAAGCGTCCCACCCCATCGGGTGAAGGACGTTGAACCCCTTCATGCGCTTGTAGCGGCAGAGGATGTCCGTCGCCGTGTAGCCCTCGGGGTGGCCGACGTGAAGCCCCGCCCCCGAAGGATAGGGGAACATGTCAAGACAGTAGAATTTCTCGCCCTCTGCGCCGGAGTCCGTCTTGAACGTCCTGTTGCGCAGCCAATATTCCTGCCACTTCTTCTCGATGGCGGAGAAGTTATATTCGCTCATTGCTGCTTCTGATCCTCGGCATGCTCGGCGATCGCCTTTGCTATAAGGCCGGTTACGTCGTTGGTCGCCGCGGCGACGCCCGCCTTGACGGCGTAGTAGATCGCCTTGTGCGACGAGCTTCCGTGCCCGATGAGGACGGTGCCCGGCACGCCAAGAAGCGGCGCTCCGCCGTAAACCTCCGGGTCAAGCTGCCTCTTCAAAGAGTGGAACGCGCCCTTGAGCAGCAAAGCGCCAAGAACACGGAGCGGACCCTTGAAACATTCCTTCTTAAGCCAGTACCCGCTGGCCTTGGCAAACGACTCTACCGTCTTGAGGACGACGTTGCCAACGAAGCCGTCGCACACGGCTACGTCTATATGGCCCTTGAAAAGATCCTTGCCTTCGATGTTGCCGACGAAGTTTATGTCCTTCACGCCCTTCAGCATGGGGAAGGTCGCCTTCGTCATCTCGTTGCCCTTGCAGTCCTCCGTGCCGACGGACACAAGCCCAATGGCTGGGACGCCGCGCTTGAGGACGGCCTTTGAATAGGCGTTGCCCATGATCGCGAACTGGACAAGCCACTCCGGGTGGCAGTCCATGTTGGCGCCGGCGTCGAGGATGAGCAGCGGGCGCTTCGGATTCCTGTTGGGCAGCACTGTCGCAATCGCCGGGCGCTTCACGCCCGGAATCCTCCCGAGCGTGAGTATCGCGCTCGTCGCGACCGCGCCGGAATTGCCCGCCGAAACGAAGACATCGGCCCTGCCCTCCTTCACGAGGCGCATTGCGACGTTTATCGAGCAGTCTTTCTTCTTCCTGACTGCATCCACCGGCGACTCGTCCATCTCCGCGATGTCAGGGGCGTGGATTATCTCCAGGAGCCCCGTCTCTATCGCGCGGCGCGAATCCGCCTTGAGACCAGGCTCAAGCCTGTCAAGCTCCTGCTGAATCTGGGCAAGCTGCCCGACTAGCAGGATCTTGACGTCAGGAATGCCGACGGCGGCCTCCACGGCCCCGACGACTATCTGCTCAGGGGCGTTGTCGCCCCCCATTGCATCCAGTGCGACCCTTACCATCGGTCGTCTCCCTTATCGGGAAAAATGCTACTTGGCCGCCGCGACCTTGCGCCCTTTGTACGTACCGCACTTGGGGCACGCACGGTGGGAGCGCACAGTCGCTCCGCACGCGGGGCACACGCCGACCTGGGCGATGATGGGCTTCTCGAGGGAAGCGACGCGCTCACGTTTACGGCGCTTGGATACGCGGTTCTTGGGACTTGCCATGTTTTTATTCCTCCTTCTTGTTCTTCAACTTGTCGAGCACATCCCACCGGCCGTCGCAGGGCATTTCAACCTTCTGCTCGACCCCCGGACAGGACTCGCTGCAGACCGGATAAGTCGGTAGGGCGAGTATTATACTCTCTCTTACGTCTTCCGTCAAATCGACCTCGCTGGTCTTCTCGCCTATTTCGCACGAAAAAGTGTAGTCTGGAACCTTCACGGTGTCGTCGAAATCGGCCCCGCAACGCGAGCAGACGAGATCGAAATCCTGCTCAAGGCTCCCCCTGACAAGCAGCTCGTCGCCCGCTATTTCGGCCTTCAGGCTGTAGCGAACGCCGCCGAAAGGCTTCACGAACTCCTCGTCGAGATCGACGCAATAGACCTCGCCCTCCAGCCGCTCGCCGTCCGGGTCAAGCCTTGCTACGTCAATCTTCAGGGCATTCTGGACGTCATCTGCCATTTGCATCAACAAGCCTCTTCTGCACGGCTGGCGTCACGAACGGGGCCGTGTCGCCGCCATACGCGGAAATCTCCCTCACAGTCGAGGCCGTAACGTACGCAAGGCTCTCGCTGGGCATCATGAACAAGGTCTCGATCTCGGGGGCCATGCGGCGGTTCGTGAGCGCCATCTGGAACTCGTACTCGAAATCGGAATAGACCCTGACCCCCCTTATCACGACCTTCGCCCCCTCGCGGCGGCAGAAATCGACGAGAAGCCCGTCGAGCATCTTGACGGTCACATTGTCGAGCTTCGCGTTCTTGACGTCCTCGCGGATCATGTCGAGCCGCTCCTCCGCCGAAAACTTGGCGCCCTGCTTCGTGCTCGTCTGCGCGACGGCCACGATAAGGCGGTCGTAGAGCTTCGCGCCCCTTCGTATCAAGTCGAAGTGGCCAAGCGTCATCGGGTCGAATGTCCCGGGGTAAACTGCCGTGTTCTCTGCCATATGGTTGGTGTATTATACCAAAAATTTGTCGTCCGCGTCATACCCCGCGGCTTCAGGCCAGAAATAAATCACACAAACACGATCTTTTATGGTATAATGCACTCAAGGCCAAATGAAAAAAAATCCACAAACCCCTGAAGGAGACCCTATGAAGTCCACATTCCCCACGCGCGCGCTCGCGCTCTTTGCTGCCGTCGCTACGGCAGTTACAACATTGCTTTCACATGCCGCGACCCCTGCCGCCGTGTGGGACGGCGACTTCAACGACCTGACCAAGTTTACGGGCTACACGCTTACAGACTGGAATCAGACGCATGGCGATGGCAATAGTTCTGTCACCATTGATCGCGCAAATCAAGGCCTTATGTTTGATTGTAGTGCGGCAAGCGGTTATTTTACGGTTTTGGTCAAATATTCGAACCTGAGTGCTTCCGCAAGCAACAAGCGCGTATTGTTTGCCACAACGGCAAATTCTAACTATAACTACAACAGGTGCGGCGTTAGACTGTTGACTAGTGGGAAAGTCTTGGGACTGTGGAACCTAGCCAACTCTGAAAGTGGTGATAATGACTATGGTTCCGAAAGTTCAGGCACGGTTCCCACGGCTGGCACGCTTGCGTTTGTTTATGACAAGGGCAGTTCTGGTGTTTCCGTTTATGCGGCAGGTGTTGGCGACGATTTGCCGACTACCGCCTTGTGGAATGCTTCTGGGCTGAAAGCTGGCGACATATATGGTTTCGCTATTGGAGGATCCTGCAGAGGTAGCAATGTCTCTGGTGCAGAAGCAGCGCAAGGCATGACTATTACGGGACTCGCCGTTTTCAATAGCGTTCTTGGCGTCAATGAAATGAATAGTTATATCTGGCCGAGTCAAATTCAGCAAATCACGGTAAACTCAGCCGCCTCCGTTTCGGATATTAACGCCCAGTTCGATTCCACTAATTACAAGGTTGCTACCGTTTCAGTTGCGAACGGCGTGACAATCACGGTCAATGCGGCGTTCAGTGAAAAAATCCTTTCCGTCACCAGCGCTGGCACGATTACGCTTTACGCTGAGTCGCAGCCTGATGCTTCATATCTTTCGTCCGTCGACTTCTCGGGCGTTCAGGGCGGCCTAATTCGTTCGTGGCTTACACCGGGCGTTGTCGGATTCAATTTTAGGAGTGCAAGTGGCAGCGATGTTTCTGGTGCGCTTGTGGCTGGCGAAAATTGGATTCATGACAACAATTCGGCCAATGGCAACTCTACGGCGATGTTTGCCGACGGTCTCTCGACTTTGACATGGACATCGGCAAACACTTGGGCTTGCGCCGGTAGCACAATCATCAGCGGTTACCTCGACGATGGCGCCAACGGTGGCAACGGAGCAACTGTGAAGCTTTCCAACGTGCCATATGCAACATATGATGTTGTCGTCTATTGCTCGTCCGACAGCAATCCCGGTGCCTTTCTTGCGAAGACAGTCAACGGGAAAACCTATACGTGGGATTCGGGGACTGGTATGGTTGTAGAAGGAAACGCTACGTGGGGCAAAGCCGCAATTTCGATTCCTGTCTACGGCGTGAATGCCTTGCGCATTAACAACCTGTCTGGTCCATTGACAATCTACGGCACTGCGCGTGACGGTAACAATCGCGGCGGCATCGCGGCATTCCAGATCATGCCTCCTGGCACGCCAGACAATATCCGCACCTACACGCTGACACTCAACGGCACTGCAACGACATGGAGTAGCGGTTCTTGGACTCTCGAAGGCAATACTGTAGCTGCGCCAACTTCGGGTTTTGTCGAAATCGTTGCAACGGCCTCCACCGAGCTTACCGTCGACACAGACGTGTCGCTTGCTGACCTTAAGGTTAGCGGTAGTGAAAATGTCGTCGTTAACGTCGCTACAAATGACAACGGCTCCCTTACTGCAATCAAAACCACGATCAAAGGCGGTGTGTTCCAGCAGGGATCTCCTGCCGTCCTCGGCGCAACGTCGATGATTGCTGTCGAGAACGGCGCGACGTTCGACATGAATGGACTTGACATAAACGCCGCAACCAAGGTGTATTTGGCTGGCGCAGGCGCAGGCAACTGGCCTTGGGCGCTTACGTCCTCATCTGGTGTTGGCAGCGCGATTCTCGGCGGGCTGTACCTCACGGCAAATGCAACCATTGGCGGCGCCTATGAACTTAAGGTTGGGCAATATTCGCTAAACACTGCCTACTATTGCTATCTTCAAGGGTATACACTGACCAAAATCGGCGGGGGTTCCTTGACATGCAACAACATGAATACACCTGGCACAGGAACCATTGAAGTGTATGATTGCGCTATGAGCGTGAATTCCTTTAACAACCTCAATAATAACGGTGGCAACACGACTGTGATCCTGCATGATGGCGCGAGTCTTGCAAATGGCACAGACCGCACCGTTCCGATGGGAACGCTTAAACTGCTCGGCGGAACATTGACGACAGCCAGGGCCTTCAAGGTAAATACCTTGTTTGTAGGAGCAGGCGAAACGGCAAATCTTGCGTTCGGAGCCGGAGCAAGTGCTTCCCTTACTGGGGATCTCACCGTCACCACCGCTTTGACGCTTGACGGAGCCATGTCCTTCAACAAGGACGAAGACGCTTCGGAAGACGTCGTGGTGACCGCTTCTGGCACACTTTCTTCGTCTGGCGCGATTTCCGTTGGCGCGGGCGTTACGCTCAATCTCGGCGTCAACCGCCCGACAGGGGAGCTGACAATTGCCAACGGCGGAACACTCGTCGTGCGGTTGCAAACCTCCTCCGATGTCGTTGAACTTTCTGCAAGTGCGCAGCCCGCCAATGTTGTACTTTACGATGCAAACGGCAATAAGGTTGAAAATCCACGCATCGCTTACTCCAACGGAACGCTGACCATCTCGCCCCCAGTCCCGACCCTCCTGGCAAGCGGCACAACTGAATTTGACACAGCCTCGAACTGGGTTGACTCCACGATGCCCAATGCGCACGGCGATGCTATCATTGAGCTTTCGGGAGATGCGGACATACGGCTTTCGGGCAACTATTTGCTAGGCAAGGTTACCATTTCCGGGAACGGAGAAGTCGCATTCACCTCCACCTCGGGATCGACGTTTGAAACTGCCAACATATACCTCAAGAACGGTGCGACACTTCGCAAGACGGCGTCCCCGGCGGTAACGGCAACGGAAATCAACCTTGATTCCGGCACGGTGCTCAAGCTTAGCGGCGTCATAACCGAAAGCGCGGTAATCTCCGGCTCGGGCGCCGTAGAGACGTCCGGTGACGTTGTGTTTGCCGGCATCAATACTTTTACCGGCGGCTTGACCGTCAATTCCGGAAGCATCGCGAGTACTACGACAGCAACTGGTTTTGGCAAAAACAATTATGGACAGGCCATTGCCAACCTTTCGCGGATTGTCGTTATCGACGGCGGAAGCCTTGACCTTGCCAACACGAAGGACACATGCTACTCGATCACAATTGCCGGCAAAGGCGTGATGAGGGATGGCGTTTACAAAGGAGCTGTTTTCAATTCCGGTGCGGAGATGGGCCAGGGCAGCCGACAGACCGCTTCGCTCACGCTTTCCGCAGACGCCATGGTGAAAGCCGAGGCTTCTACCAACGGCTGGGGACTCGTCAACTCCGGCCATGCCGCCACAGTGCTTGCGCTCGGCGGGCACACGCTTACGGTTTCTGGCGCGGGCTACTTCCCGATCGTCAACGCTAACACAGCCAACGGAACCACTACGACTGGAACGCTCATTGCTGACGGCGTCACGCTTGGTCTTGTTGAAACTGCCAGCAACCTCACGGGTGTGGATGTCATCTTAAAGGGTTGTGCTAGAGTAAATCTCGCAATTGCGCCAACGGCGCTTGGATCGCTGACCATCAAACCGTCCGCCACGGGGACGACCGCATCGAAGTGGAACCTCCCTGAAGCATTCACGGCCAAGATAGAAACGACCAACGTGGGTCTCGCCGGTCTTGCAGATGGCACAGTCTTGCCCCTCTTCACTGCGCCGTCCGAAACCACACTTTCGTCGGAAACGATTTCCGTTTTGGCGAACACGCGTTTCACAACCACGATCAGCGGCAATACCGTGACCGCGACGTTCCACGCAGGGATGCCAGCCGCTTTCATGCACTACGACTTCAATGACGTTCAAGCAGCTGCCTCCGATTCGACGACCGCGTTCAATGTCGGCGGCGAAAACACTGACGCGTCGTTCGTTAGATCGAAGGTCGGCAAAGCCATTAAAGTTCACACAAACTTCACGCCATGGTGGAATACCGTTGCAAACGGCATTTCACCGTTCCATGACGACAGCGTCTCGGTCACTGCAGTTGCCAAGCTCCGCCAAACCAACATTATCCTTTGGGGCTTGGGTGCCGCCGGCGAAAACCGTGCCGTCGGCCTTGTCGCCACCGATGCACACACCGTTGCCGTCGTCGCAAAGCGCGACAGCAGCGAAGTGGAAACGCTTGCAACCCTGACCACCACAAGAGACTTGACGACTGGATGGCACTTCATTGCGGTTGTTGCAGACGAAAGCGGAACAACTCTCTACGTGGACGACCAGTCCGTTTCTTCCGCCAATGGCATTCCAACCGGAATCGGGCAGCAGGGGCAGCTGGGCTCCTTCCACGGAGGTGCGTTTGGCGCAGCCAAGGCTGGTGAAGACGGCTATCGTCTCGACGACTGGCGCGTGTACGACACTGCTCTGACCGCCGGGGAGATAACGGCTATACGCACCGCCCTTCTCCCCTATGCCACGTTCTTCTTGCTTCGCTAACACCTAACAGGCCCAGAAAGCGGCCGCCACGCCGGCGGCCGCTTTAGCCCCCCCCCTTCTACACACAGAGGAAATAAAACAATGAGAGGAATGATTACAAAACTGACGCACGGCGCATCACGCCTTGCCGAAGCATTCCCTCTTGTTGTCTTTGCCCATTGCGGAAAGGAGGCGGCGTAATGGGCGACAGGCTTAAGGTATATTGCGAGACCTCATTCTGGAGCTACCTTACAGGTCGCCCTAGCACTGACCGCAAGGCCGCATATTGGCAGTCACTTACTAGATTGTGGTGGGAGGATGCGGCTCCAAGATGCGCTGTTTTCATATCTCAGCACGTCTTGAATGAGGCGGCTGACGGCAATCCAGAGCTTGCGCGCCGGCGAATAGAGGCGTGTCGAGACATGGAAATGGTGGACGGAACAACGCCCAAGGTCGATGCTTTAGCTCGGCACCTGCTTGCCGCGCATGCGGTACCGGAAAGCGAGGTGACAGATGCTTATCACATTGCAACAGCTTCGGTTCACAATATGGATGTCCTGCTTACGTGGAATTGCCGTCACATGGCCAATCGCTTTGCCTTGCCAAAGACGATTTCTGTAGTGAATGCTGCCGGATATACATGTCCTGCAATAGTTACACCTGAAGACTTCCTGAAGGAGGAACTGGAATGAAGATACAGGAAGAAGATAACGTGATGGAAGATGTATATGCAACGCGGAGGAGAATATCAGCGCGTTGCGGGAATGATCCGTCGGCGTATATTGCGTTTATGCGCAATGAGGACAGTCTCTCCCGCAAGGCTGGGCTTTCCTTTGCCGACTATTGCCTGAACAGGGTAGCACAAGCTGATGCAACGCTTTGGAAGCCAACAACCGCATAACCACCCCCCTTCAACAACCAAGGAGATGAAACAATGAGAGAAATGATTACAAAACTGACGCACGGCGCAACGCACCTTCTCGTGCTCGCACTTGGCCTCGGCCTCGTGTCGACAGGATGGGCGGGACTTGTCGCTGAATGGAACGGCGACTTCGACGTGACACAAAAGAACGGCTGGACGCTGACGGTCGGCACTGGGAATACGTTTGCTAATGGTGTTATTACTATTGGTGCAAGTTCGACAACTCCGGTGTCGATATCTCATGGTACAGGGTATCAAAGGGTCACGGTTGTTGTTGGAATAAAGACATCGAGTTCTGATACTGTCGGTGCAATTGTATCCCCAGTATATGGTAACTCTGCTAGCCCATACGCTTACCTTGATGTTGAGAATTCCTCTAGCCAGATTTGGTATGGATGGTATAACGGTACGGCATATGATGACGATTGGGACAAGGACAATACAGTTACTTGGTCTAATGACTCTGTTCAGTATGTTACATTTGTTGCGGACACGGCAACGACTTCTGGTGAGCCCAGAGGATCAACGATTTACCATAATGGTTCTGTAGTTGACGGCCGTAAAAATGGGCTCGTTTCTTCCAGCGCATATGTAAAGACAATCGGTGTTGGCGGTAATCCTAGTCGTGGTGCCGAAGGGATGCTTAATGGAGCGGTCATTTCCTACGTTGCCATTTATGATGCTGCGTTGACAAGCTCGACGACGCCAGCGGTTGCCTCGGCATCGGTGCCGGACAACCTCAACTTGATGTATTTGATCTCTGGTAATACTATCGGGACTTCGGGCGGCGTTGCCCTTGCAAATGATGCTGGCTACGGAGATGTCGTCCCGACGGTTTGGCATAGCGGTTATCGCAATTATGCATCTGGAAAATATGGTAATGCATCTAAGTTGAATGGTGGAACATTGGGCTTTATAAAGAATGATGGTGATGGTCTTGGACTAAATACTTCAGAAGGCTTTACGATTTCATTCTGGGCAAATCTAGCCTCCGATCTTGGAAATTGGCGTGATTTCCTCGCGTTTCGTGTAGGCAATGTGAATTGCCGCTTTGAGAAGATGGATTCAAATGCGTTCGCCATGTATTCAAGTGGTGGAACTCCGTTTGAGAATGTAGCGTATACGGTTGATACATGGTCTCACTACGCCGTGGTTTTCGCCCCCAACAATGGCGGACTCAAGGTGTACAAAGACGGCACCGAGGTTGTGTCTGTAACAGAATCGGTTCCCTCCGGAACCCTTTATCAGGTTGGCATGGGTCAAGGTCGAAACGGAAGCGATGCCAATTCGGCATTTAGAACAAATGATTCTCCCGGAAATTCTCTTATCGACGATTTGGCTATATTCAAGGGTGCTCTTTCCGCCTCGCAAATCAGCGCGATAGCTGCAAGTGAGTCGGCAATTTCTGGCCCAGTATATGGCATGTATAGGACCGTTTCATTCGCCACTCCACAGGAGTCTGTCTGGGCTACGGCGAATCTTCCCAATTTCGCAAAGACAGTTACATATGGCTCTGGAACAGTGTCGTTTGCGAACGATGCATACAGCAAGAACACGATAAACAACAAGGATGCCAGGGTGACGAGCGTTGTGGGCGGGTCGTTCACAGAAATCGATGGCTATATAAAGAATTCGGAAGTTGCTTCAACCACTACAAGTGATGTGTATTTAAAGGTTTCTGGTGATACTACTGCTACGCGTGTGAATGGCATGGGCGAAACGCATTGGACCGGCAGCGGTACGCGAACACTTACTGGCAATGTGCTCGTAAACTTGACGGGTTCGGCCGTTGTCGATTATGTAATGGGTGCTGGATATAAAGGTGGAACCCCAACAGAACTTTCGGGCAATGTTGGTGTGGTGATAGATGGTGACGCTATCGTAAAAGGAACGATACTTGGCGGCTGGTCGTCTGCTCATGACTATAAACCAAAAATTTCGGGCAGCACATATGTTCTTGTGAAGAATGTCCAAGGGACTAATGGGGCTTCTGCTGAAGGCTCGATTCCCAATGGGTACATCATGGGAGGTTCCTCTTATCAAACGAACTATGGACGTTCCTGGATAACACAAAACACGTCTGTTACTGTGGATCTTCCCAATGAAGCGACTGGAACTTTTGTAAAAGGAATTGTCGGTGGCTCCTATGGTAGTGAGTCTAATGCAAGTAAAACCACTCAAATTGACGGTTCTTCATCAGTTACGATCACGGCTCCCGACGCAGTGACTTTCTCCGGCAATATTATTGGAGGTTGCTGGGCCAATTCAGGCATAGCATCAGTCGGTGGAAATGCTTCCGTAACATTAAATGGCGGTACTTACACTGGTACAATATATGCGGGTGGCTATGGCAGCGGCACGCCTACGGTTACTGGGAATGCTACGTTGACACTTAATGGAGGCGTGTATGCTAGCGCAACTCTAAAGGCAGGAACGGCAACAGGCACCAAGTCGCTTGTAGTCAATGATGACACAGACATGTCCAGCTCTGTTATCAACGATAGTGGATTTCAGGAACTTTTTGTTGCTGCCAACAAGACGCTGACACTTGGAACTAAGCGTCTCACTGGTAACGGCGACCCTACGCTATCATCTACTAGCGAGGGTGTAGTTGCACTTACTTTGACGGAAGCAGAGTACACGTCAAAGTATGCGGTGCTATTGAAGTGTGCTGCAAGCGAAGTCTCTGGGCAATATATCATATACTACAACAACACGGACATCACGTCAGAGATTTCCTCAAAAGTGAGTGTGTTGGCCGGCTGTCTCACATATCTTGACGCTTCAAGCTATGAGTCAAGTCTAGATGCAGAAACAACGACAGATTGGGACGATGTAATTTGGAGTAAGTCAGATTCTTCGACCGATACGATGGCTAATGTTGCAGCCAGCCCGACAGCTCAAGCGACATTGACGCTGAATGGTACACTCGTTATTGACTCACCGGTAACTTTCGCAGGCGAACTTCTTGAGATTGTTGGAAACGGTACGATCATATTTACCGGATCGGCAAAATTGTCGGCTGCCGTTGTTCTCAATATCGGCTCGGGGATTGCGCTAGATTTCTCTGGCCTTACAAATCTTACGAACATGGGAATAGATACAATAATTTCTGCGGGGGACTCAGTGTCCATTGAAACAATCAATGCCTCTTACCCGGCAGGCTGGACCAGTAGAATGATTGTTGGCTCTGCCGACCTTAGGATCGTAGGAGCCAAACAGGCATCCGATGTTATAAGTATAAATATTATAGGTGGAATGAGTGGAGCTGCAGGTAAATCGATTGCAGATGCTTCGTCATCTGGCCTCATTACAGTCAGTGGCGATAAATGGAATAATGTTGCAGCTAGACCGGCATCCGGTGGTACAGTTGACATCTCGAATGAGGTATTGGCAGAACGACTTGCCGATGGTTCAAAAAGTATAGAAGCTGGAATTGTGGCGTCTATTAAAGCCTCAAACACATACGCTGCGTATTGGACGCCGCCGAGCGATGATTTGTTCTATGGATATATTGATGATGGTCTCGTGAGTGATAGTAAAGGAGCAAAGATCACTGTTGACAACATACCTTACAGTGAGTATGCAGTTCTGATATATATGAGCAATGATAATGATCAGTCTAGTGCTCCTTGGGGATGTGTCTATGTGAACAACACTGGATATTGTGGCAATGGGGCGTTGACGGAGCAGGGCACTTCATCCTGGGGTGAGCAGTTGACAACACATGGTACAGTAACTCTGCAGGAATGCTCCAATTACCTGAGAGTTTCTGGCCTCTCTGGGCGTAGTGTCACTATCCAAGGCTCTGTAAGAGCTGATCCAGCGCGTGGTGGCATAGCAGGTGTGCAGATTGTCAACACAGGGATTCGCGGTTCAGTTTATTCGGCAACATTGAGTGGTGGTGCAGCAACGCTTATGCCGTCTGGGACATCTACGGGTATGACGAAGACGTCAAGCGAAACTTGGGCGAACAACGGTGAAGGTGTTGTATATTTGACCAATCCGTCAGATGCTATATCCACTGTCACTATCGGGGAGAATGTTTCAGCAAAGGTGTTCAAGATTATGGGCGCCGGCAAGGTGACACTTGCGATTGATGTTGGCGGTGTGTTGTCCATTAGCGGTGGTAAGATTGATCTTTCAGAATTCTCTGGGACATTGAGTGTTGATTCAACGGTGTCGAAAACATTCTTTGCTGATGTCTCAACAAATGGCGGCACTGTTCGATTCCTTGGCTCTGGTTTGACTTTTTCAGGTGTTTCTTCTCTTCCGAAGGGGCGTATTGCATTCCAATCTGCAACTCTTAGTGGTGATCTAGCGGCTGATGGTGCTGCCGGGCGCACAATTGTAGTTGAAGATGGGGATGCGGTAACGCTTAATGGCAACAACAACTCCCGCACCTACATGAATTTTGAAGTCAGTGGAGGTTCGTTGACGGTTGCCTCAACTGGAGCTTTCTGGTTTGGTATTGGATCAACTTTCACACAGACTGGCGGTACGGTTACACTTGCGAGCACGGCGTCCACGATGGTGGAAGGTGATTCTGGTTGCGTAATTTTTGGATATAGTAGCAGTGGCACTACCGTTTCTATTTCACATGGCACTTTTGACATGAGTGGAGCAGCCCTTTGCCTTTGGCAGCCAAGTTCTACATTGACACTTTCTGGCGATGCTGTGTTCAAGGCCAAGGCGATAAGGGCTCAGTCTGGTAACGCAGGAACTGCGGTTACAATTGGTGGTTCGTCCAAACTGATACTGACAGGAACAGATGGTATCTTTGATACTGTTAAGTCGCTAACCATGAATGGTGGTACAATCGAGTTCCAGGAGTCGGCTACTATTGCAAAAGCACTTACGCTTACTTCTGGAGTGGAATCTACCATTAATATCGCCGACACCAAGTCTGCGACGATTTCTACTGTAGCTCTTTCTGCGGTTCCTGCTGTTGGTGACAAGATACTTGCCACAAATGGCGGTACAATCAGTGTCTCTGCCATAACTGCAGGAGGTGTGGCGCAGGAGCTTGATCTTAGCTACTGGTCTGATGGTGTGTATGTTGCCGCGGCGGAGTATGATAGCGTAAATTATCCCTCTGTCTCTGCCGCAATTGCTGTGGCTACTGATGCCCACCTCGCAGACATCACGTTGTTGAATGGCTGCACGACAGTGCCGGATGGCTACTATATCGACAACAACACGGTCTGCAAGTATCAGGCGGCTGTTGTTGATGGAAGTGCCGGGGTGCATTACTATACAACCGCGCAGGCGGCAGTGTCCGCAATTAACACCTATGCGCTACCTCCATATTACGATCACTTTGAAGTTTATTATGGTACGGCTGTTGCGGTAAGCGTAAATATTTCTGACTTCGCGTGGGGTGCGTACAGTGTTAAAATCAAGTGCCTAAACGGAGCGACAGTATCCGTAGTGCCTAATTCGGAGGAATATGAGTTCAGTGCTGGGGAGCCTGATGAAAATAGCATTGTCACATATACCAAGTCAGAAAAGGCTACAACCTATGTCTGGGTAGGCACTGGCGAAAGTTCTACTTCCTGGGATAACTACAATAAGTGGAAGATTGGAACTTCTGAGGGCGCTGCAGCTGCTCGCGCTCCGTCTACATTAGATACGGTTATCATTAATGGAGGTGCGCCAATCAGCATTAGCGGTGTTACCGTCGCAGCAATGCATATTGGCGGCGAGGCTTCTATCAGAGGAAGCGGAACGCTTACCGCAACAACGGGCGGCATTGTGCTTACGGATGTTGGGGCTTCGATCACGGTTTCTGGCGTAACGCTTTCGCCGACACCGACGACATCGGTTGCCAATCACCATGTGGTGAACAATGCAGGCGTGTACTCGGTTGCACTTGACCAGTTTGCGGTGACGATCCCATCTGTTGCCAACACGACGGTCATCGTAAGCTACACGAGCGGTGGCGTGAGCCAGACGGTGACGGCGTCCGGCAATATCTCCGTTGACTATGGCACGGACGTGACTGCAACATGGACGGCGGCGAGCGGCTACAAGATTACGGCTGGCGCAAGCGAGACCCTTACCGCGGTTGCATCCGCGCAGACGCTTACCGAGCCGACTGTGGAGGCGAAGGGAGCCACTGTTTCTGACGTGACATTCAACTATGGCAATGACTTTGCGACGGCGACTGTGACCGCAACGGTCTCTGGCGATGCGACGGAGTACACGCTTACAGTCGGAGGTAATAATTATGCGGGTTCTGTCAGCGGCTCGACGGTGACGTTCTCCAATGTTGCCACTGGGCATGCTACTGCCTATGACAACGTCAGTTACGCGATTACTGCTACGGATGGTACTTCGCCGGTTGACGTATCCGGCGGCTCCGGCTCGGTTAAGGTTGCCGACATGCGCACCTGGATACATGAACGGGCCGCTTCGTCGACCGGCGCGAGCGGAAGTGCAGCAGGCTCCGGCGGTGAGTGGACGACCGAGGTCACGTACAACGACAATGTCGCGGCAGTCGAGAACAACACGTTCACTGCGTATAACTGCTCGACTGGCGATTGCGTCACGGCCACGGTCAATGACCTCGTATATACGTCGCTGAGCGATACGTCCGACATGAGCGTCATCGCCAACGATTCGCAGGGCGCAGTTGCGCTTGGCGAGACGAATGTCAACGAGGTGACCACCATGTGCTTCATGATTCTCGCGAAGGAGGATGGAGATTTCGTGTGGAAGCCTGCGACATGGGGCGGGAACACGCCTCAGCTCGACACACCTTACGACATCGCCGTCACGTTCGACTACGCGGCGAAGAAATACTCTGTCTGCATTAACGGCACCAATCTGATGGTCGACGGCGCCACCAAATTCGATCTCTGCACAAATAAGAGCGAGCTCAAGTCGATTACATTCAACGGCGAGGGAACGCTCAGCTCGATCGAGGGCATTGAGTCCACTGGCTACATGGTCAAGGCCGCCAACGGAACCTACTATGCGACGTTCGCTGCCGCGATCGCCGCCTACAACGCCGATCCCACCATCGGGGAACTTTATGTCCTCCACGACGGAACGGTTCCTGTGGGCTGGATGATCATCGAGGTGGGCGGTGTCAAGTACTTGAGGAAGGCGCCTAAGGGCTCGTTGTTCATCGCGTTCTAATCAGCGACTGGCGGGGCGCGTTATCCTTAACGCGCCCTGCCAGGCACGCCGCCCTTCCATTAAAAACCAAACTCAGGCTTGGTGCCAGTTCACCAAGCTCGGCCATCGCGCATCCCTCCCTTGGGGAGACACCCCATTTTCCCTTCTCATTTCATCACAAAATCGCATCTTTCCTCCAACTTATCCCCTTTCCAGTAATAACCAAACGCTGGCTTGGTGCCAGTTCACCAAGCTCGGCCGCGGGGGCTTCGGTTTCGTCAGGATGACATAGCCGAAGCTTTATGTTCAAGACGCTCGCGGGTCCGATCGACGATCCTTCAAACGTCGCCTATCAGATTCCCGAGACACCCCCTGCGTTATTCCCTCCTCATCATCCCGCACCACTCCCTTGGGGAGACACCCCATTTTCCCTTCTCATTTCATCACAAAATCTCATATTTTCTCCACCTTATCCTCTTTCACCCCGCGCCCAGGCGATATTAGCGCAGTTCCTCAACGTCACTCATCACTCCCTTGGGGAGACACCCCATTCCCCCTTCTCATTTTATCACAAATTCTCATATTTTCTCCTCCTTATCCTCTTTCACCCTGCGCTCAGGCGATATTAGCGCAGTTCCTCAACGTCACGCCAACGTCGCGCATGACGGTTCCGTACGGCATCGCGCAGATGTGTCCCTTGGGGAGACACCCCATTTCCCCTTGCCATTTAATCGCAAATTCGCATCTTTCCATAAACTTATCTCCTTTCATCCCTCGCCTCCGCCTTCGCGGCGATCCTCCACCCATGCGACGAGAAGCCAACAAGTCGCACCGCATGCACGCCTACGTGCGCCGCATTGAACTTGTGCCCAAGCCCCCATATCCATCTCCTCACGAACTCCTCGCTGCC
>Ga0310786_10001493_pt1 | contig 37596 bp, 22 predicted proteins | sample AusTroGonzalo_MG_FD_203881 | JGI IMG/M metagenome (GOLD analysis project Ga0310786, IMG submission 203881) | Bovine rumen microbial communities from tropical cattle in Woodstock, Queensland, Australia - Gonzalo_03 (v2) (version 2) | ecosystem: Host-associated > Mammals > Digestive system >... | reverse complement strand
GTTTTCGATTTGCGAATGAACGTCCCGATGTACGGGATGCGCTCCAAATCCTCTTGCCATTGCTGGAATTTGTTTTTGATATATAAGAACAATCGCTTCATTATATATATATTGTATGCCGCCGATGTTGATTAGTTTAGACGAGGGATTTGAGACTCATGTCTAAACTGTTGATATGGTGGGTGAAAGCACCAATGGAGATGAAGTCCACACCCGTGACTGCGTAGTCGTGCAGGGTTTCGCGCACAATGCCTCCAGAAGCTTCCGTTTCCACGCGGTGATCCACCATTTTCACGCCTTCACGAATCTGGTCAGGGGTGAAATTGTCAAACATGATGCGTTGCACCCCGCCGTGTTCCAGTACGCGGCGCACGTCGTCCAGACTACGGGTCTCAACTTCAATATTAAGCTGTAAATTATTGTCTTTCAGATATTTGTTGGCTAAATCAATGGCCTTTTCAATGCCTCCAGCGAAGTCGATGTGGTTGTCTTTCAGCATCATCATGTCGAAGAGGCCGAAACGGTGGTTTTGCGCACCGCCAACCGTCACAGCGTATTTTTCGAAGATGCGCATATTGGGCGTTGTTTTACGTGTGTCAAGTAGCGTGACGTTCGTATCTTTCACCAAATCAACGTATTCGCGCGTTGTGGTGGCAATGCCGCTCATGCGTTGCATGAAGTTGAGCAATGTGCGCTCAGCGGTAAGCATGTTGCGCGACGAGCCGTGCAGTGTAAATACGATGTCGCCTTTGCGCACCTCTGCGCCGTCGTTCATGCGCACGTCCATGCGAATGGAATCATCCACTTGGCGCAGCACCTCGCGGGCCACATCCACGCCGGCGAGCACGCCGTCTTGCTTAATGAGCAGCTTCATGTCGCCCTGCGCTTCTGCGGGAATGCAGGAGAGGGAAGAATGGTCGCCGTTGCCAATATCTTCTTGCAACGTTAAGGCTATCAGTTTTTTAACTTGTTCTGTTATCTTCATTTTTTGACAATTATTTCCGGTGTGGTGATGGTGTCGCTGTGATGCAGGGCGCGATCCACGATGTAGCAGGAGAGCATCACGGTGTCGTAAACGGATGTAGGATTGTTGATGTAGGTGAGGATGGAGAGTTTGCCTTCGATGGATTCCGGCACATCATCGCTGAGGTGTGGAATACGGGCGTGTAGCGGAGTAGGAAACTCCAATTTTACCCATTCTCCATGCTGTTTCTCATAAAAATCGATAAAAAAGTTGTAATAATAGGTAGAATCTAGAGAAAAAATGGGATTTTTGTCGGTTTCGTCCAGCCCGATGTCTCCGTCACCATCATGGAAATAGATGGTGAGGGTAGCCTGACTATCGTGACCGGTTCCGTCATCGATTTTTTCCAACGAAACAAATTCGATGTAGGGGATGACAGAAAAACGATCCTGGTGGCGGCATCCAGTCAATGCCAACACCAGGATCAGAGTGCATATACCTTTGCAAAAATTTTTCATCTTTCCGTAACTCATTAACGATTAACCGTTTAATGCGTCAGCGCCGCTCACAATCTCAATCAATTCGTTGGTGATGGAAGATTGACGCGCGTTGTTATACTTCAGGCGCAGTTCGCGGAGAATCTCGTTGGCGTTGTCTGTAGCCTTGGTCATAGAGGTCATTCTGGCGCCGTGCTCTGAAGCGATGGAGTCGGATAATGTTTTATATAATTGCGTACGTAAAATCTTGGGAATCAGTTCAATCATCAATTCATCAGCGGAAGGTTCGAAAATATAATCGCTGTTGACCTTCTTTCCTTCTTCACTCTCAACGGAAGTCACGGGCAGGTATTCTTCCACGGTGACGCGTTGCGTGGCGGCGTTCACGAATTGGTTATAGACCACCTCCACTTTATCGACTTCGTGATTGAAGAACTTCTGCACGATTTCGTCGGCTATAGCGGAAATCTCAGTGAAATCTGGATTATCCAGAAGCTTCTCATTATAGAGCATTATCGGGAAAAGATTGCTGAGTTGATCTTTGCCTTTCTTTCCGATGCAGACCAGTTGTACGTTGCCGGCTTTATGTTGCTCGGCATATTTATCCTCCACCAAATGTTTAACGGTTTTCACGATGTTCGAGTTGAACGCACCGCAAAGCCCTTTATTGGAGGTAATGACCACAATAATCACCTTCTCGACTTCGCGCACCTCAAAGAGCGTAGGCTTATCGGGATTCGTATTTGAACCTGATAGATTATTCAGTATCTCGTTCAGCTTTTGTGAGTAAGGACGAAGATGCTGAATGGCTGTCTGGGCACGGCGGAGCTTGGCAGCTGACACCAGCTTCATAGAGCTGGTTATCTTCTGCGTGGACTCGATCGAGGTGATTCTCGTGCGTATTTCTTTCAGGTTGCCCATAACTATTCGTATTTTTTAGCCACTTCAGCGCAAGCGTCGGTAAGTTTTTGCATGATTTCATCATTGATGGTGCCCTTTGCGAGAATGTCAAGCACATCTTGATGATGAGAATGCATGAAGGAGATGAATTCGGTTTCGAAGTTGCGGATATTGGTCACGGGAACTTTTTGCAACAGTCCGCGGGAACCGCAGAAAATGATGGCAACTTGTTCTTCCACCTTGTACGGTGTGTATTGCGGCTGTTTCAGGATTTCCACGTTACGCACGCCCTTGTCGAGGACGAATTGTGTGGCGGCATCCACGTCGGAGCCGAATTTTGCGAAGGACTCCATTTCGCGGTATTGTGCTTGGTCGAGTTTCAGCGTACCAGCCACTTTCTTCATGGACTTGATTTGGGCGTTACCACCGACGCGGGACACGGAGATACCCACGTTGATAGCGGGACGCACACCAGCGTTGAACAGGGACGTTTCCAAGAAAATCTGTCCGTCGGTGATGGAAATCACGTTGGTCGGGATATATGCGGAGACGTCACCAGCCTGGGTTTCGATGATAGGCAGAGCCGTCAGGGAACCGCCGCCCTTTACGAAGGGCTTCAGCGTTTCAGGCAGGTCGTTCATCTTGGCGGCAATCTCATCGGATTCGATGATTTTGGCGGCGCGTTCCAGCAGTCTGGAGTGGAGGTAGAAGACATCGCCAGGGTAAGCTTCACGTCCGGGCGGACGACGGAGCAGCAGCGAGACCTCACGGTATGCCACAGCCTGTTTTGACAGGTCGTCGTAGATGATGAGGGCGTTGCGTCCAGTGTCGCGGAAGTACTCTCCGATGGCGGCACCTGCGAACGGAGCATAGAACTGCATAGCGGCAGCGTCAGATGCGGTGGCGGACACCACGATGGTGTAGGGCATAGCGCCACGCTCGGTGAGAGTCTTCACCAAAGCGGCCACAGATGAACCTTTCTGACCTACAGCTACATAGATGCAATATACGGGGTTGCCTTGTTCGTAAAAGGATTTTTGGTTGATGATGGTGTCGATGGCGATAGCCGTTTTACCTGTCTGACGGTCGCCGATGATGAGCTCACGTTGACCACGACCGATAGGAATCATGGCATCGATAGCCTTGATACCAGTTTGCAACGGTTCTTTCACAGGTTGACGGAAAATGACGCCGGGAGCCTTGCGCTCGATGGGCAATTCATAGAGTTCTCCTTCGATATCTCCTTTACCATCAATAGGTTGTCCTAACGTGTTGATGACGCGGCCAAGCAGACCTTCGCCCACTTTAATGGAGGCGATGCTGCCTGTGCGCTTGCAAATGTCGCCTTCGTTCAACGACTTGGAGTCGCCTAAAAGCACGACACCCACATTGTCTTCTTCGAGGTTGAGGGCGATGCCGGTGATTTCGTCACCGGTTTTGGTGCGGAACGTCACCAGTTCGCCGGAACAGACGTTATGCAGGCCGTAAACACGGGCGATGCCATCGCCGACCAACAGCACGGTGCCAACTTCTTCCATTTCAGATTTTTGGTTGAAGTTCTCGAGTTGCTGACGCAGTATAGATGTAACTTCTGAGGGTTTAATTTCTGCCATTTATATGCGGATTTAGAATTGTACTTGGAAATTATTTTGTGAAAATTCTTGACGTAACTTATTGATTTTGGTATGGATGCTGGAATCCAGAAAATAGTCGTCCATCTTGATGATGAATCCGCCGATGAGGTAAGGATCGACAATTTCTTGGAGTTCAATGGTGGCGTGAGTCTGTTCGGTGAGCAGGGCCAAAATCTTATCTTTCAGCGGTTCGCTGAGCGGGCTGGCGGTGGCGATGAGCACGGTACGGATATTGTGTGCGTCATTGTAGAGTTTGAAGAACTCTTCGCAGATGGTGTCCAGTGCCGGTTCGCGTCTCTTCTTCAGCAATACTTCCAAAAATTGGTAAGTGGTATCATGGAGGGTACCATTGAAGATGCTTTCGAAGATTTTGTGCTTCTGATTAGCCTCGATAATGGGATTGCGAAGCAGCACCTGCAGCTCCCGGTTTTCCTTCAGCGTTTGCGCAAACAGTTTGAGGTCGCTATTCACCTCTTCCACCAGATTTTTCTCTGTGGCGTAGTCGAACAAAGCTTTGGCGTAGCGGCCTGATAATTTCGGATTTTTCATCTGATAATTTTAAAATCGCGGCAAATATACTATTTTTTTGACTTGAGACGTAAGACGTTAGACTTGTGATTTTGGATATTGGTATATAATCACAAATCACAAATCATTAAGTCATAAGTCACAAATCTTACATCTTCCGGCTGCCGGGTTTCACGAAGGGCAGGCCTTGTTTGCAGAGCGGACAATCTTCCACGGCCCAGTTTTGGATGTTGAGCTTGGTAGCGCTATAGATGGGGTAGGGGAAGCTGCCGTCGCTGCGGTCGGCGATGCAAGCCACGCCAATTACCTCAGCACCAAAGGCTTTCAGCACTTCGATGGTTTCGAGGGAGGATTTGCCGGTGGTGACCACGTCTTCGGAGATGAGCAGTTTCATGCCGGGTTTCACTTCGAAGCCGCGGCGAAGGCACATCACGTTATCGACACGTTCGGTGAAAATTGCCGGAACGCCCAGTTGACGGCCCAGTTCGTAGGCTACGATGATGCCGCCCATAGCAGGACCCACCACCATGTCAACTTTCAAATCCTTCACCTGTTCGGTGATTTTCGCAATCACGCGCTCAGCTCTGTCGGGATATTGCAAAAGCTTTGCACATTGACAGTAACGATCGCTGTGACGACCGGATGAAAGGAGGAAATGACCTTCGAGCAGCGCTTCTGACTGCTTCAGTTCTTCGATGACCATGTTTGTATTTTCTTCATTCATAATATGATACGTTTTATTACTAATCTAAATTTAAACCGCAAAGATATAATTTTTTTGATTTGATTAAGAATTAGTTTTTTTGAAGTTTTCCTATAAAGATACTGACAATCGGTTGTTGAGAGAAAATAGCTGAAAAACAGGTGTTTTCTATAATAATTGTATCTTTGCAGTTTTAAATGTACAATAGATAAGAAATTGTAAAAAAGATAAGGGCTTAATAGTTAGTAATGAAGAAGTTAATGGTCATATTGATGCTGATGTGTTGCTGGGGATTCCTGGCGGCACAGGACCAGCCGGCCGGTACGCACACTCGAGGTAGCGGCCAGGCTGAATATCAGTATCTGTGCGAAGGCGCCACTTTGACCTTAACTGCTGACAGTGCCCATGTTTACCATTGGAATACAGGTGCAAATACGCGCTCGATTACTGTTTCAACGGCTGGATGGTACACGGTGACAGCCACTTACAACGATGTTATGTCTTCGGTGGATACCTTCATAGTCATGCTGGTGAGGATGGATCCTATCTCCGAAATCCATATCCCCGATATGTGTGCAGGCGATAGTTATTCCATTACCGTGGGGCTTGATTCCTCCAGCAACATCAGTTTCGTCGCACATAAAACCACTTTGTCACACCATGATACCGTTTTTCTTCCCGACGGTGTCTCCTGCGACCCTTACGGTTGCTCCTATCGGTCGATGCTTTCTTTCTCTGGCTACGATGATACGGCTCACGTGAATAGTATGGATGACATCCGATATGTTAGGCTGAATCTGGAACACTCTTTCGCCGGCGATTTATATATCAATCTTACATGTCCTAACGGTCAGAAAGCGGATATCTTGAAATGGGGATATCATACGTTATCTAGCATAGAATCAGATTGTTCTGTTAATATCCCATCTAGTTCAATAGGTTGGGAGCCTGACACGGGGAATCTTTATAATGTGTCCCAAGGAACTGATTTCGGAACGGCAAATAAGAATCGAGATGCATTATATCCATGTAATCCTAACCTCCCAAATAATGCTTACGGAACGGGTTGGAACTATTGTTGGTCGAATAATACTTCGGAGGGATATACTTATGCGCCAGGTTCAGGAAGTTTAATCTATAGGGAGGTGAATGCTCATACAAATTATGCTGCCGAACCTTCCTACATGGGATGGCCAATTTACGGCAATGTCTATCCTCAAAGTTTCGACTCCTCTGATGTTGTTGCTGGTACGCAGTTTTACCATCCCGACCAGTCTTTTGAGAGTTTGATAGGGTGCCCTTTGAATGGGGATTGGTACATCGAAGTAATAGATGGCAATATCGCTGATAACGGCTACCTTTTTGAGTGGGAACTTGCGTTAGCTTCTGATAGGACCGTTGAATATGCGAATGTAACGCACACTACAGTGGAGGGTCCTTGGGTAACGACGATGAACGATTCCTCGTTTGTTTTTTCGCCGCCCGTCAACCTGCCACATGATACGGTAATCCCTTATATCTTCCACTGTTACAGCTCGTTTGGATGCAGCTACGACACAGTAGTGTATATCTCCTTTTTTGCAAAAGTGATACTGGTGACAGATACCGTAGTTTGCGAGGATGCTTTCGAATGGTACGACCATTCTTATACCCAATCTGGCGTTTATTACGACACATTGGGATCCACTATCCATGGCTGTGACAGTATTGCGATGTTGAATCTCACCCTTTTGCCTCGTCCTGTGGTGACCTTTTCTGGAGTTGGGCCCCTTTGCCAGGGTTCTTCACGGACGATTTCCGTAGATAGCGTCGCTTCCTGTGTGTGGAATACAGGAGATACAACAAATTCTATAACTGTCATTGATTCAGGATTTTATAGTGCTTACATAACGAATGAGTTTGGTTGCACAATAGATACTTCTGTTTATATTTCGTTGGTCTATCCTCAAGTGACTTATCTGGATACGGTGGTGTGCGACAGTTTGATATGGAATGGTATAACGTGCAATGAATCAGGTGAATATACATTCTCATTTGTTGGAGAAAACGGTTGTGATACTACCACGGTGTTGAATGTGATTATTCCTGAGAATCCTATCGTGACAGCCTATTTGATGGATATGGCGGTTGGGGACACGCAAATTGTGACGGTTGGTATGACGGCAGAGGATAATTTACAGTATATAAACTTACAAACGACTTTGTCACAGGCAGATACGGTATTTCTTCCCGATGGCCGGTATTGTGATCCATACGGTTGCTCTTATCAGGCTTTGTTGACTTTTACTGATTTTGAGGATACCGCCACGATTCGTTCACCAGAAGATATTCGGTATGTACGACTCAATATGGAACATTCTTACATTCGGGATCTTTACATCAATTTTGAATGTCCGAATGGTCAACATGCCACTATTTTGAGGAAACCCAACAGTAATAGTAGTTCACCGTGTTTGGATTCAATTCCGAGTTCGGAACTGGGATGGCAAGGCGGAGCTTCCAATGTCGGGACTGCATTTTTGGGATGGGCATACGATCTTAGTAATTCTAGCTACCCTTGTGATAGAACTCGTTCTGAGAATAAACCCGGTGTGGGTTGGAACTATTGCTGGTCAAATAATACCACGTCGGGCTTCGAGTATTCAACTGGGGCTAACGGGTTGATTTACCGTTCCGTCAATGCCCATTCCCATTGGGTATATGATTCACAAGTTTTGGTTATTGACTCTTCCAATGTGGCGGCGGGCACACAGTTTTATCATCCTGATATGCCTTTTGATAGCCTGGTGGGCTGTCCGCTCAATGGCACTTGGAAGATTGAGGTGATGGATGGCATCGTGAATGATAACGGGTATATCTTCACTTGGGAAATATCTTTGGCAGACAGGATGATTCCAAATCATTATGCCTCAGTCGATTATTCAAATTGTGATGGTTTATGGATTTCTCGCCTCTCCGATACCTCTTTCGTGATTCTTCCGCCCGACACACTGCTTAATGACACGGTGGTGGCATATACATTCACCGTTTCGGATGAAAATGGATGCACATTCGACACTACGGTTTACATTCATATTTATGCGAATCAATATACGGATTTATATGATACAGTGTTAGTTACAGCATTACCATATACTTGGAATGACTCCGTTTTTACCTCTCCTGGTAGCAAAACTTCCATTTTGCCGACCTTCCATGGAGCTGACAGTATCGTCACTATGCACTTGTCGGTTATCTATTCGATAGATTCCACAATTTGTTCGAATCAATTGCCTTTAGAATGGAGTGGGATAACGTTCGATTCAGCTGATATACAGACTGTTTCATTTCCAAAGGATGGTGCGGACAGTATCTTCGTCTTGTCCGTTTTCGTGAATATGACGTCTTCTGATACATTGGAAGTAGTGCGGTTGGAAAATGATTTGCCTTACGAGTTGAACGACAGTCTTTACTATGAATCAGGAACTTACGTGCAACATTTCACTAACTCTGTGGGTTGCGACAGTGCGTTAACACTCTATCTCACTGTTTTATATAATGTTACAACACCCATTGACACGGCGGTGTGCGACTACGAGTTGCCATTCACTTGGCATGGTTTGACGTTCGATACGGTGGGCACGAAATACGATACGCTAACAGCCTCCACGGGCGTGGATAGTGTGTTGGCGCTGACTCTTACGACTCTCGCTTCCTTTTCCAACATACTGATTGACACGATATTGGAGAACAACCTGCCTTACGTGTTAAACGATAGTATCTACTACGACCCTGGTACACACGTGCAGCATTTTACGAATGCGGTGGGCTGTGACAGTACATGGATACTTTATCTCACAGTGTTATACAATGTTACAACACCTATTGACACGGCGGTTTGCGATCGTGATATGCCATTTACATGGCACGGTTTTGTGTTTGAGACCGCTGACACGCAGTACGATACACTGACGACCGCCACGGGCGTGGACAGCATATTGGCGTTCACTCTCAACGTTCTCGATTCCACTATGCAGGTTCTGCCGGTGACAATTGTAGAAAATAATCTTCCGTATATCCTGAATGGTGTTTCATACGATACCACGGGAACGTACGTGCAAAGACTAACGAATGTGGCGGGGTGTGATAGTATTCTAACTATTGAATTGACAGTGTTTTATAATGTTGATGCATTGGAGGACAGTACTATCTGCGAGAGCGAACTTCCCTTTGCTTGGAATGGAGTCATCTTTGATAGTGCAGGCATTCAGTACGACACGCTGGTTTCTCACAACGGATCGGATAGTGTTTTGATGATGCATTTGACGGTGCTGCCATTGCCGGAAGCTCATATTTCTGGAATACCCGTGATTTGCAATGGAGATCCCGCCATTTTGATTGCTGATAGCAATGCTGCGTACCATTGGAGCAACGGGGCCGTAACACAATCTATAAGTGTCAGCACAACAGGGCGTTATACGGTAACCGTCACCGATGAACATGGTTGTAGCGACACGGCCTCTGTACAAGTGCTCTCCACTATTATGAATCAGATTGCAGATGCTAATCTTCCGAACTTATGCGCAGGGGACACGCTATTGTTCACCATTGGCCATAGTAACTCTTCTAATATTGTGATTGGCGGTCATGAATCGATTTTGTCATTGACGGATACGGTTTTCCTCCCTGATGGTGTGTATTGTTCTCCACATGGTTGTTCTTACCGTTCTCCGTTAACCTTTACCTCTTTTTCTGACGATGCTGTGGTCAATAATGTGAATGACATTCTGTATGTCCGATTGAATCTAGAGCATTCGTATGCAGCGGATTTGTATATTAACCTCACCTGTCCGAATGGACAAAAGGCTGATATCCTGAAGTTTAATGGTAGTTCGACATCCACTTGCAGCTCTTCAATACCTTCCAATTCCCGCAGTTGGCAGTCAGGGAATAATGCTAGTAATTGGACCTATTTTGGCATCGCCTACGATCATACAGATAATAGTCATCCTTGTGATGCAAATGTTCCATATAATGCTCCAGGTACAGGTTGGAATTATTGCTGGTCGAATAATAGTACGCATGGATATACGTATGCTCCTGGTGCTGGAAGTTTGATTTATCGCTCAGCCAATGCGCATTCACAGAACGTGGGCTATAGTACAAATCCTGTTTTCGACTCTTCCAATGTAGCGATGGGTACCAAGTTCTATCATCCGGATCAATCTTTCCAGAGTTTGGTGGGTTGTCCGCTCAATGGTTCTTGGTATATTGAGGTGATGGATGGATATAGTTATGACAATGGATACATTTTCGGATGGGAATTGGCCTTGACTGCTGAAATAACCACAGTGGAGCATACGGATGTGTCGTATGTTGAGGTGGATGGTCCGTGGATGGAGACGCTGAGCGACACGGCTTTCCTTCTTGCGCCTCCAGCCACCCTTACTCAGGACACAACAGTTCAATATCATTTCCAACTGTTTGATTCTTACGGATGTAGCTATGATACGCTGTTGCCGATTACTTTCTATATGCGCGATACGGTGTATGTAGATACGACTGTCTGCGAGAGTTATACATGGAATAACATCACCTATACTGAAAGTGGTCAGTATCAGCAACATTTCACAAATCATCACGGTTGTGATAGTGTTGTGGTGCTTCAACTCGCTGTTTTTCAATATCCTGAAGTGTCTATTACGGGACCTGCGATGTTCTGCCTTGACTCTTCGGCCATCCTTTCTGCGGATAGCAGCTTTGCTTATCTGTGGAGTACGGGCGATACGACTCGCACGATAGAGGTCTCAGCTACAGGTACTTATGTGGTAACGGTTACCGAAGAGCATGGCTGCAGCGCAAGTGCCACGCATTCAGTGGAAATGTTGACCAATCCTATTGTAAATATTTCTAATCCAGATATTTGCAGTAATTCAAACTATTCTATCACGATAGGCACTACGGCAGATAATACGGTGGTGCTAAATCAGAATCCGAATATATTCACGTTTGGAGTGCAAGGACCGTGGTTGATGGATAGTGTACAAAATGTTTGGACAGTTTCTCCGCCAGCGGATTTGTCTCAAGATACGACGGGTTATTATGCGGTGACGTTGACGGATACGTTTGGTTGTCACTACGATACTACGGTGGTTGTTTCGGTTTATCGTTTGATATACAGTTCGTTAGGAGCTGTTGTGTGCGACAGTGTCGTTTTTAATGGTGTCACTTATACCGAATCAGGGCAATATACGCATTCGTTTGTTACCATCCATGGTTGCGACAGCGTGATTACTCTCAATTTGACAGTGAATCACAGTACTTTGAGTTATGACACTTTATATCTGATACAAAATCAGTTACCCTATTATTTTGCCCCTGCGGATATTACGTTTGTTACCCCTGAGGATGTGCAGTTCCAGTACTCGCTTAGCACTCAAGAGGGATGTGATTCTGTGATTTGGCAGCAGGTGTATATCTACCCGAATGTGAGTGTAGCAAAGGATACGACCGTTTGTGCTGCTGTATTCCCCTTGCAATGGTATGGGCATACATTCAACGCAGCGGGTACGGTGACGGACACTTTGCAGACGACGCATGGGGCCGACAGTCTTGTCATTTACACGGTGAGTGTTGACAATATCTCTGCGGCGATTGGGAATGTGTCGCATATCGTTTGTTATGGGGCCTCAACGGGCGCCGCTGTCGCCAACGTGACGGGCGGTCAGACCCCGTTGAATTATCAATGGAAAGATAATGCAGGCAATTCAGTTTCTACTACCACGCAATTGAACAACGTGGCGGCAGGTTCCTATTCTTTCACGGTTACGGATTTGTTGGGTTGTCTTGTTTCTGATACATTGATACTCAGAAATTTGCATGACGAATTAGTGCCTGGTTCCATTACGGCTGATCAGTCAATTTGCCAAGGAGAGTCGTTGCTGGATTTCCAAGGTGGAGAGGCTTCCGGTGGCGATGATGGAGGTTATCATTGGCAACTTTCCGATGATGGCCAATCTTGGGCTGATGCGCCGGGCGTGACGAATACGCAAAACTACACATATCCAGAGATTCCGGAGGTTTCCACGTTCCGTCTGCGTCGCGCTTGGATTACCGCCACTTGCGGTACCAGCTACAGCAACACGGTGGATGTGACCGTTTGGCCCAATTACTACGATACGCTGTCTGCCGCTATTTGCCAGGGCGGTGCTTATTGGGAAAACGGCTTCGAAATTGATGAGACGATGACGGAGGAACCGGGTACTTATATGTATGAACAGCATCTCTCTACGGGTCATTGTGACAGTGTGATAGTGCTTCAACTTGTTGTAAATGAGCATTATGAGAGACTTGTTGAAGATGTGGCTTGCGAAGGCGACAGCTATAATGCCAACGGTTTCACGATTCCTGCGGCTGAAACGGTTGATGCCGACACGCTTGAACGAATCCTTATGTTGACTTCTGAGCAAGGTTGCGACAGTGTAGTGTTGCTCCATTTGGTTGTCATAGATACTGCCGTGCAGATTATATCGCTCACCCCGGATTTCTGCGAAGGGTTGTCGGCAGAATTGTCGGTGATTACGGAAATGTCTGATTATCAATGGAGCACAGGTGAAAGTATGCCGCAAATCACGGTGACGATGCCTGGAATTTACAGTGTGACTGCCATGGAAGGGGATTGCGAATCTACTGCAAGATATACCATCGAACCTTGTGAGTTCCAGTTGATTCTGCCCAATGCCATCACGCCCTCCAAGAGCGATGGCCTGAACGATTATTTCAGCATTCCCGAACCTGTGCAACGCTCCTTCCAAGATTTTGAAATCAGCATTTTCAATCGGTGGGGATCGATGGTTTACTATTCCACAGACAAAAATTTCAGGTGGAATGGCGAAGTGGAGGGTAAAATCTACTACAATAATGTCTATACTTATATCATCCGCTGCACGAATGCCCAAGGCAAGCCGTATTTATTCAAAGGTTCCGTGACCGTATTGTAAGTGTGGTTTTTCCAAAAAAAGTGTATTTTTGCCGTTCGTAAAATTTTTGCGCCAAGATGTAGTATTTAGTTTTCTAACCCATTAAAAGAAAGGAGGTTATCTATGGTTGACACCATTAATTTCGGTGCTTACAAATGGCATCATATCACCAATCCAACCGTTGAAGATTTAGACTTTTTGAGGGATAACTTCCACTTTCACCCTTTGGATATAGAAGACTGTTCGAGTTTTGTACAACGTCCTAAAATAGATATTTACGATGACTATTTCTTCCTGGTCTTGCATTTTCCGTTGCTGGATCAGCGTACGAAATTGGTCAAAACTGAAGAAACCAAGATTTTCTGGGGTCAGGATTACCTGATTACCGTTGGAAATTCGCATTATGTGGTGCAAGATCTTTTCAATCTGAAGAAAATCGACCCAGAGCCGGAGGACGAGGATGAAATCAGCGGCACCTCCGATGCCATGCTTTACCATATTTTATATCGGATGATGAAGGAGACGTTCCTGATTGTGGAACGACTCGGCACCGAAATTGATTTCATCAGTCGCGAGCTGTTCAGCAGCAGAGCCGAGAAAATCATTGAGCAGATCTCCATCATCCGCAAAAACATCATCCAGATGAACACCATGTTCAAGCCGCAACTCCGTCTGTTTAAGATGTTTGAGTCTGGCGAGGTGAAAGGTTTCGCTGATGACATGGAAGAGTACTGGGGTAATATCTTGGACTTCTACCAAAAGATGTGGGATATGGTCGATGACTACGGCGAATTGGTGGCCGGCTTGTCGAGCACTTTCGATTCGTTGCAGGCCAACAAGACCAACGAAATCATGCGCATGCTCACGATTATCTCCACCATCGTACTGCCATTGACCTTTATATCAGGACTTTACGGCATGAACGTCGGCCTCCCTATGGCGAACTCCCCCTTTGCATTTCTCTATGTGATTGGACTTTGTTTGCTCATTTCGGTGGTGTTGATTGTGTTCTTTATTAAGAAGCACTGGCTGTAAGGTGTTGAGGGTCAAGGGTCGAGGGTCGAGGGAATAGGCAATAGGGAGTAGGGAATAGGCAATAGCAAAAATCCAATGTACAAATCTTCATTAAAAATAGTAGAATTAGAAAAAGGCGATTACCACACGTTGCTGAACGGTTCGGTGGCGGGTGTGAAAATTCGCATTGTGCTTGATACGGGCGCGTCGCACAGTTGTGTTGACAAACAGTTTGTGGATCAGATACTTCCAGAGTTGCAGATGGAGGCTAACGAGGGTGTGAATGCGGGAATTGGCGGCGCAGGCTTCGAAGTGTTGGTGGCAGACCTGCCCGACTTCAAGCTCGGTCGTTTCCACAAAAAGCTCATGGAAAATGTTGCGGTAATTGATTTCACGCACATCAACACGGCCTACCAAACGTTGAAGCAGAAACCCGTGCAGATGATTTTAGGCAATGACTTTTGCGTAATGCACAAGGCGGTGATTGATTACGGGACGAATAGGATTTGTTTTTTGTGATGTTGAGATTGGGTTTAGGGTTTAGAGTTTAGGGTTTAGGGTTTAAGGGGTTAGAAGGTTAAGAGGTTAAAAGGTTAGAGTTGCACGTAGAAACGTCATATTATGGCGTCTCAGCCAATAGCCAACAATATGGAAGACAACAATATAAAAAGAAAAATTTTAGGTATTGACCCGGGTACGAACATCATGGGTTATGCGTTGTTGAATACCGAGTTAAACAAGTCGGAGGTGGAGGTGTTGAGTGTGTTGCAGATGACGAAGATGTCGGATGCGTACGCCAAGTTGAAGTACATTTACGAGCGCATCAACGGATTGGTGGAGCAGTATCATCCTGATATTTTGGCGATTGAGGCACCATTCTACGGCAAGAATGTGCAGTCGATGCTGAAGTTAGGTCGTGCGCAAGGGGTGGTGATTGCCGCGTGCTTGCATGCGGGCATGGAGGTGTATGAGTACTCACCGCGCAAGATCAAGCAAGCCATTACCGGCAATGGCAACGCCGCCAAAGAGCAGGTTTCCGACATGCTCTGCCGGATGTATCCCATTTCACAACAAATTGAATTTCTGGACGCTACGGACGCCTTAGCCGTTGCCGTCTGCCATCATCTTCAGCAAAAGGTCGTTTTCGGCAAAACCAAAGCCCCGAACTGGAAGAGCTTCATCGCGCAAAACGCCGACAGGGTGGTGAAATAGGATTGTCGCCCATTGTAGGGCTGTCGCAATGCGGCAGCCCTACAATGGGCGGCAGCCATACGGATTCTTAATATACGTGCAGATCCGCGCGATACGCGGAGATATTCGTGCGATACGCGGAGATGTACGCGCGATGCTAGTATCCAAAAACCTTCTGCGCTTCGTCCATCTTTTCGCGGACGGGGACGCCGAAGGGACAACGGTCTTCGCATTGGCCGCAGCCGACACAGTCGCCGGCGTGGTACTCTAACTTTTTGTATTTGGCTGCTATTTCGTCACTTACAACGCCATCGTTTTGCTGCACTTCGTCCAACAGTTCGTTCACGGCGGCGATGTCGATGCCCACGGGACAAGGAGCGCAGTGGTTGCAGTAGGTGCAGCCCGTGCCGTTGCCGTCAGCTTTTGCCGTACCTTTGTTCAGCACTGAGTTGAAGTCTTTCTCTTCGTCGGTGGCTTTAATGTATTGTAAATCAGATTTTAGCTCTTCAATGTTATCGGCACCGCAGATGGCCACAGCCACGCAGGGTTTTGCCAAAGAGTAGGCGATACATTGCACGGGCGTCAACGCGAATTTCAGCGGGGAAGCCTTTTCGTCAAGCAGTCGGCCGCCACCACCGAACACCTTCATCACTGTGATGGCGATGTTATGCTGCGCACAATAGTCGTACAGTTCCACGCGTACAGGGTCGATGCCAGGCAAAAGATGTTGGTAAGTAGTTGAATCCCAGAGATTCGCGCCTGCTTGTATGCGGTCGAAAACGGGGTTCAGGCTGAACATGATGACCTCGAACAGTCCGCTCTTGGCGGCCTTCAACGCCACCTCTGCGTTGTGACTGCTGATGCCGATGTGCTCAATCTTGCCTAATTTTTTCAAACTCTTCACATATTCAAGATAAGGGCTGCCTTCCAGCTCGTTCCACTCCTCAAGGTTGTCGACGATGTGCACCATTCCCACCTCAATGTGGTCAGTACCAAGCCGTTCCAAGAGATCGTTGAATCCGATTTTGCATTTCTCTACGTCGCGGGTGCGCTCGTAGCTTGTGCCGTTCCACCAACATCCGATGTGTCCTTGGATGACCATCTCGTCGCGGCGACCCTTCAGCGCGTAGCCGATGTTGCTGCGAACTTTTGGGTCAGCATCGTAAATGTCAATATAGTTCACCCCATTGTCCATGGCGTAACCGAGCAGTTTGCGCGATTCGGCCGTGTCCATTTTGCCAAAAGCACCACAACCGATGCCGATTTCGCCCACGCGGATGCCGGTGCTGCCTAATGTACGATAGGTCATGTTAGGATTCTCAGTGAATGTCTTTTTCTTTTGACAGGAGACGGCCATCACCAACAGGCCGATCAACAGGATAGGGATAAAAATCTTTTTCATTGACAAAGTTTTTCTTTCAAGCGGCAAAAATACAAAAAAACGTTCACAAGAAAAATGTATCTTTGCCGCATATTTCAAAAATAGAGAAATTAAACATTCTTATACATAGGAAATAATATATTGTTATGGAAATCAATAAGTTACAAGATGTTGCGGCACAAGTGCGCAGAGATATTATTCGCATGGTTCACGGTGCAAAGTCAGGTCATCCGGGCGGCTCATTAGGTTGTGCGGATTTTTTGACGACCCTCTATTTCGATGTGATGGAGATTGACCCTGAGCATTTTACACGCGAAGGAAACGGCGAGGATATGTTCTTCCTCTCCAATGGTCACATCAGCCCGGTGCTTTACAGCGTGATGGCTCGTAGAGGCTATTTCCCAGTGTCGGAGCTGGCAACATTTCGTAAGTTAGGCACCCGCTTGCAAGGTCACCCCACTCCTGTGGAAGGTCTTCCTGGCATTCGCGTCGCTTCTGGTTCACTCGGTCAGGGACTTTCCGTCTCCATCGGTGCAGCGCTCGCTAAAAAGGCAAACCAAGACAAACATCTGGTCTATACGCTCACGGGCGACGGTGAACTGGAAGAGGGACAAAATTGGGAGGCTATCATGTTTGCAGGCGCAAAACATGTTGACAACCTGATTGTTACGGTTGACTATAACAAGAAACAGATTGATGGAAGCACGGATGCTGTGATGAATCTCGGCAACCTGCGCGCCAAATTCGAGGCTTTCCAATGGTTAGTGCTGGATATGAATGGCAACGACATCAAGAGTTGTATCCAAACGTTGAAATTGGCTAAAACACTCGCCGGCAACCAGAAACCCATCGTCATTCTCATGAAGACGGAGATGGGTCAAGGTGTTGACTTTATGATGGGTACGCATAAGTGGCACGGTACGCCGCCTAACGATGAGCAGGCTGCTGCTGCTTTAGCTCAACTCCCTGAAACACTGGGAGATTACTAATAGCTTCTCCAGTGAAAATCATCAATAGATATCTTTGCAAGAACTTTCTCGGCCCCTTTGTCCTGACTTTTTTCGTGGCCTTGTTTGTGTTACTCATGCAGTTCGTCTGGAAATGGGTAGATGAACTTGTGGGCAAAGGTTTGGAAATAAGCGTGATGCTGAAGCTGATGTTCTATGCAGCTATCTCGCTCTCTTCCATGGCATTCCCGCTGGCCGTGATGTTGGCATCGTTGATGACTTTCGGAAATATGGGTGAACGCTACGAGATTGTCGCGCTGAAATCAGCGGGCATCTCGACGCGTAGAATGATGACCCCGCTTGCTCTGCTGACCGTGGTGATTTCATGCATCTCCTTCCTCTTCTCCGATCAGATTATTCCTCATGCCACCCTGAAACTCAGGATGTTACTCTATGACATACAAGAACAAAAACCTGCCCTCAACATTGAGGAAGGGGTTTTCTATGACGGTTTTGACAATTATTCCATTCTCGTGGGCAAAAAAATGCCGGATGGCGAAACTATTAAGGATATTCTCATCTATGACCACTCTCGTCGACAGGGAAATACATCCGTAACATACGCTGAATCAGGCACTATGAAGATTACGGAGGATAAGCATTATCTGCTTTTCACGTTAAATAACGGCTCTTTCTGGGATGAAACCTCATCCATGGGTAGGAGACCTCACCGTTCACAGCTCCCCCTGATGCGCGCCACCTTCGACAAGCAGTACAGGCGTTTCGACATGTCGGAATTTTCATTGAGCCAAGTGGATGCCAATCTTTTTGAATCACATTCTTCCACATTGACTTCCAGGCAGTTGAAAGAGAAAATTGATACGATGAAAGTCCAAATACGAGCGCTTGAGGACAATACTGCAAATATGTTTTTCAACAATTTGTACTTCTTCAACAGTTTCGTTCGCAATAACGAAGACTTTAATTCACAGACAGTTTCTCAACAATTGGATGTCGCTTCTTTACCGTTTGAATTGCGCTCCCGTGTGTTGAACAATGCCGAAAACGCTTCCCGTTCTTCCATATATTCTATGCAATTCAACTATGCCGAAGCCACTTATCGCACAGCAAACCTGTGGACTTTTCAGATTGAATTGTTGCAGAAGTATCGTTTGGCTGTCGCTTGTCTGCTCTTTTTCTTCATCGGTGCACCATTAGGATCTATCATTCGCAAAGGTGGTATAGCGGTTCCTCTGGTGGTGACGGTTTTATTTTTCGTTATCTACTTTGCCCTTTCTATGATAGGCGAGAAAATTGCGAAGGGAAACGTAATGCCCGTCTGGTTTGGTACGTGGCTGTCGTCGTTTATCATATTTCCACTCTGTGTTTTCCTGACATATCATGCTACGATGGATACTGCCGTGCTGTCGCCTGATACTTATTCCAAAATGGTTGAAAAATTGAAAAAAATCAAACTATTTACCCATAAAAGACATGAAGATTCTGCAACTTTGTCATAAAACGCCGTTGCCAGCTATTGATGGAGGGTGTATTGCCATCAACAACATCACACAGTGCCTGTTGGACAGTGGGATGGATGTGAAAGTGGTCGCTGTGGCTACCCCGAAGCATCCTTTCATGGTGTCGGCTTTTTCTAAATCCTACTTGGCAAAAACTCGTTTCGAATCGGTGTATATTGACACTACTCCGCACAAAATTGAAGCTCTGAAAACGCTTTTCACGGGAAAATCCTACCAGATTAGCCGTTTTTACCACAAGAATATGGTCAATAAGTTGACCCAGATTCTGAAATCTGAGACTTTTGATATTATTCATATCGAGTCCATTTATATGGCTCCCTACATTCCGTTGATTCGGAAATATTCTAAAGCCAAAATACTGATGCGGCTGCATAATATCGAACATCAAATTTGGGTGAGACTGTCTGAAAATGAGCATAATCCGGTGATGAAGCTGGCTTATAGGGTCAATGCGCATCAGCTGAGACGTGTGGAACGCAAAATCTTACAGGAGGTAGATGGTTACATGTCTATCTCTGAGCCTGATTATCAATATTTTAACAATACTATGCCCAATGTACCTGGCATAGTCATTCCGTTTGGTATTAATGTTGATAATTATGACATGGAGGATGATGACTACATCGCAACTGACCATCCGTCGTTGTTCCACCTTGGCAGCATGAATTGGTCGCCTAATGTGGAGGGTATTGAATGGTTTTTGGATGAGGTGTGGCCGGAAATTCTTACGGCGCATCCCGATTTAACCTTCACGCTGGCGGGCCACGATATTCCAGAAAGCATCCGTAACCGTCAGGATAAGAACGTGATGGTGGTTGGGGCGGTGCCAGATGCCAACGAGTTCATGATGGATCATGACATTATGGTGGTGCCGTTGCTTTCGGGTAGCGGTATTCGCATTAAAATTGTGGAAGCCATGGCGTTAGGTCGGGTGGTTATTACCACTTCTATCGGTGCAGAGGGTCTGGATGTGCAGGATGGCAAACATCTTTTCATCGCTAATACGCCGGAAGAGTTCGTGGCGGTGGTTAACAAATGCGTGTCGATGCCGGATATTTGCTCTATCATCAGCGAAAATGCGCAGCATTACATCTCAGTTAACCATAATAATGCGGTCATCGCGCAAAAAATTATAGACTTTTATCAAAAGATAATTGGATAAATGGATAATTTGTTGTCACATATTCATAACGTAGAAGATTTGCGAAAGCTGTCTATTAGTGAATTGCCGCAGTTATGCAATGAACTCCGGCATTTCATTATTGAGCAGACAGCCGAGCATCCCGGTCATCTTGGGTCGAGTTTGGGGGTGGTGGAGCTGACGGTGGCCATCCATTACGTTTTCGACACTCCGAATGACAAGCTGATTTGGGATGTAGGTCATCAGGCTTATTGTCATAAGATATTGACTGGCAGAAAGGAAAAGTTCTGCACTAATCGTTGCTACAACGGTATCAGCGGTTTCCCTCACCGCGAAGAGAGCGAATTCGATGCGTTTGGTACAGGACACTCCTCTACGTCTGTCTCGGCGGCATTGGGTATGGCGGTGGCTGCTAAAATGGAAGGCAATATGACCCGCAGTCACATTGCTGTTATAGGCGACGGGGCTATTGGTGGCGGCATGGCTTTCGAGGCCATGAACCAGGCTCCCTATCGCGATGTGAATATGCTTATCATTCTGAATGACAATAAGATATCCATTGATAAAAGTACGGGTGCGATGAGCAAATATTTGCTCTCCATCACGACTTCTCCTGCTTATAACCGTTGGAAAAATCGCCTCTGGAATGCGTTTACTTTCCGCACCAACCATCCTAACCGTGTTACCAATTTCTTCAGTAAGATGGGTAACTCCGTGAAGGGCTGGCTGTTCGGTGGTAGCAACTGGTTCCAAAGTTTGGGTTACCGCTATTTTGGTCCCGCTGATGGCCATGATGTGGTCAACTTGGTGAAGACGTTGCAGGCGATGAAGAAGCTGCCGAGTCTGAAACTGCTCCATGTTCTTACGGTAAAGGGTAAAGGTCTTGAAGCGGCGGAGCAAAACCAAACGCAATACCATGCTCCTGGCAAGTTTGATCCCGATACAGGTCAAATTATTCGTGCGGAAGAAAAACAGCAACCTCCTAAATATCAAGACGTTTTTGGCAATACCATTTTGGAATTGGCACGCGAAGACGAGAAAGTAGTAGGTATCACGCCGGCAATGGCTACTGGTTGTTCGCTCACCATCATGGACAAAGAGTTTCCGGAGCGCGTCTTCGACGTGGGCATTGCGGAACAGCACGCCGTTACCTTCTCAGCAGGCTTAGCCACAGAGGGTTACGTGCCATTTTGTAATATCTACTCTTCCTTCTTGCAGCGCGGATATGACCAAGTGATTCACGATGTGGCGTTGCAGAAACTGCCGGTCATTTTCTGCATCGACCGTGCAGGATTGGTTGGCGAGGACGGTGCAACGCACCAAGGTTCGTTCGATTTAGCTTTCCTGCGTTGTATTCCTGACCTTATTATTGCGTCTCCCTACAATGAACACGAGCTCCGTAACTTGATGGTAACAGCTTATCATAATGCTAAGAATCAGGGACTTCCGTTTGTGATTCGGTACCCGCGCGGACGTGGCGTACTCGTGGATTGGCACAATGAGCCGCAGATTCTGCCCATCGGCAAGGGTCGTTTGCTTCGCGAAGGCCAGAAGGTGCTGATTTTGACGATTGGACCTTTGGGAAATAATGTGCAAAAAGTGTTGGATAAATTGAAAGAGCAGGGTATCACGCCAGCCCATTTCGATGTTCGTTATCTTAAACCGTTGGATGAAAGTGCGTTAGAACAATATCTTAACGATTATCCAGTATGGATTACGGTGGAAGACGGCACAGAAAAAGGCGGGTTGTTCTCTGAAATTTCTGAATTCCTTGACCGTAGAGATGCAATGAATAGCGCCTCTACAAAGCATCCGCACCTGTTGCACATCGCTCTCCCCGACCGTTTCATTACCCACGGCGACATCCCTCACCTTTATAAGGAGGTTGGCTTCGACGAGGAATCGATTGAGAAGGTGCTACGGGAAGCATGGCAGTCAGCCCTTAGCCTTTAGCTATAAGCCTTTTAGTTACAGCTAACAGCCACCCGCCAAAAAAATAATTCAAAAACCAATATTATGACATTCAAGAAAGTATTTCTCATTCCGTTGATATTATGGACAATCTGTTCATTCTCAACAATATATGCCCAGTCCGAACAGCAGTTTGAAACTGATCCAGTTATCTTGAATCGGATTGACCAGTGGCAGGATTTGAAGTTTGGTTTGATGATGCACTGGGGGATATATTCGCAGTGGGGAATCGTGGAGTCGTGGTCGATTTGCAATGAACCGTGGATTGATAGGAATGGCGAACCTTATACGGACTATAAGGCTAGATACCAAGCACTTAACAAAACTTTTAACCCGACACAGTTTGATCCAGAATCATGGGCGAGATTGGCTAGCGATTGTGGTATGAAATATTTCGTTTTCACCACAAAGCATCATGATGGTTTTTGCATGTACGATACGAAAGAGACGGATTATTCGATTACGGGCAGGGATTGCCCGTTTTCCACGAATCCTAACGCTGACGTGACGCGTGCGCTGGTGAAAGCCTTCCGCAGCGAGGGACTCTGGACGGGATTGTACTTTTCGAAACCTGACTGGCACTGTCCTGATTATTGGGCACCCGAATGGGCAACTCCTGACCGCAACGTGAATTACGACCCCACAAAACATCCTGAAAGATGGGAGAAATATTGCGACTTTACGCGTAAGCAACTCCATGAGTTGGCCAACAATTATGGTGACATTGACATATTATGGCTTGATGGCGGTTGGGTGCGTCCCGAATGGAGCGTGGACGATGAATGTCGCGATTGGTTAGGTTGCCAAGGTTGGATTCAAGACATTGATATGAAACGCGTTGCGAAAGATGTGCGTGCCAATAATCCCGACCTCATCATTGTGGATCGCAGCGTACACGGCAAGTACGAAAACTATCGCACGCCTGAGCAGCAAGTTCCCGATACGTTGTTGCCCTATCCGTGGGAAACCTGCATGTCGATGGGTGACTCTTGGTCTTACGTTCCCACCGACAACTACAAATCGACTAACCGTCTGATACACTTGTTGATAGACATCGTAGCTAAAGGCGGAAATTTCCTGCTGAATATTGGACCGTCGCCGGAAGGCACACTGCCGCCAACCGCTGTGGAGCGTTTGAAAGATATGGGTAAATGGCTGAATATCAATGGAAGAGCGATCTACGAGACACGTCCTTGCTATCCGTATTGTTACGGTCAAGTGCGCTTCACGCAGAGCAAGGAGGGACAACGTTACGCATTGTTGTTACTTCCTGAAAATGAGGCCGTTCCCGCTACTTATACTTTCAAGAATCTGGAGAAACCCGTAAAGACTGGAAAAGCTACAATTTTAGGTACTCTTGAAAAAGCTACTATTTCTAAAAAAGGCGACGAATACACCATTACCTTGCCGAAGGGCGTGCGCCAGAAGGCGACTGATGCCGTTGTGGTAGTATTATAGCCATTTTCTTGCGAAAAGTCATCTCATATTTTAACTATTCAAATTTGAATAGTTAAAATATTTTTACATCTACCTGAAAATCAAATACAAAAAAATTTTCCAAAATCCTTGACAAAGGTACTTTCTTGTCGTATCTTTGCCAAGAGAAAACTTATTGTTTGACCTAAAACAAAATTGTATGAAACTTGAAAACTATCCCATAGTGAAAGTGCTTTTGCCGTATGTGGTCGGCATCATGGTCGCCTATTTCGGAGATTTTTCCGATGAGGTGTGCCGCATTGTGGCCTATGTAACTGGCATCCTGTTTGTTGCTTCGACTTTGTGTTCTTTTGTCAAGGCATACAAATGGCGTGCGATTACGACAACCGTAATGACCACATCGTTCCTGTTTCTAGGTATTTTCCTGACAAACAAGCATTTCCATTCTTCTTTGCCTAAGCATTTGATAGAAGAAAATACAGATTGGGTGGTGCGCGTATCAGAAGAACCAACTCCACGGGAAAAGAGTGTGAAAGTAGTGGCAGAAGTGTTGCAAACATCAGAAAACCAGAAGATTATATCCAAAATTTTGCTCTATCTTCAGCCTTCTGATGAGGCTCACGAGTTACGTTATGGTGATTTGCTGTTTGTGCATACGAACCTATCGCGCATTGAGCCGCCACACAACCCGGATGCCTTTGACAATCAGCAATATATGCGGCGTCGGGGCATCTATTATTCTGGCTTTGTGCACGATGGCGCTTGGCAATGCTTTGGACATGCACCCGCCAATCGGTTGAAGTTTATCGCACAAAAAATCCGTAATCAATTGACAAACACTTATATAACAGCAGGGATGAGTGGCGATGAGCTCGATATTCTGAAAGCTATTCTTTTGGGCGCTGACGACACGTTGGATCCCGAATTGAAAGCCTCTTATTCTTCTGCGGGTGTAAGTCACATCTTGTGTGTTTCAGGAATGCATGTCGGAGTTATCTTTATGATTATCAACTTCTTATTGAAACCTTTAGACCTGTTTCGAAGTTCTAAGATTTTCAAAAGCGTGTTGGTGATGTTGGTGATTTGGCTCTACGCGCACATCACGGGATTGGCTCCATCGGTGACACGCTCCGCCACGATGTTCTCTTTTGTGGCGGTTGGGCAGCTATTGCGAAGGAATACCAATGTTTTCCACAGTCTCTTTGCATCGATGTTTATTTTGCTGGTTATTAATCCGTTGCTTCTCTTTGAGGTGGGTTTTCAGCTGAGCTATTTCGCGGTGGCGGGCATTGTGCTGTTCCAGCCGAAGCTTTCGGCCCTTTACCAGTGCAGAACGAAGATTGGCAACTATTTTTGGGAACTGCTGACCGTCTCAGTGGCGGCACAGCTTGGCACCTCGCCTATCTCTATCTACTATTTCGCCCAATTCCCTAACTATTTTATGCTCTCGAACTTGAGTGTGATTACTCTTTCCTTTGTGGTCATCATCACGGGCGTGGCGTTGCTGCCAGTCTCACTATTTCCGTTCCTTGCCCATTATCTCTCCACATTGTTAACACTGGAAATCAGACTGATGAACAAAATCATCACCTTCATTGAAAGTCTTCCCGGTTCAGTGACGGAGAACTTGGATAACCGATTGCCGCAAGTACTTCTCTTATACGGAGTTATCATGTTTGTTTGTCTTTGGCTTTATCAAAAGTACCGAAAATTCTTTTGGGGTGCAAGTATTTGTTTAACAATGTTTTGCATTTCTTTTCCCGTCAAAAAGTGGATGCTTTGTCGGGAGACGGACTATATTGCTTATCATATCCGAAAAAGCAGTGCTGTGGAGTTTAATTACCACGGTCAGGCGATTGTGTTTGCGGATTCTATTCGTCATGCGGAAGACAAGCTGTTTCAGTACAATATCCGAAATCACGCCCGGCGACACCATCTTCAGACCGAGATTGTGAATTTGGATACCGCTCAGTTCGATTGTCCGTTTCTCTGCAAGCGTGGGAACTTCATCCGTTTTGGGAATAAGAACATCTTTATTCTCACCCAAAAGCAGAAAATTTGGAAGGGTGATTTTGTGTCAGGTTTGCGGATTGATTGCCTTTTTTTAAGACAAAACCCGAGGATGGATCCGGAAGAATTGTTGGCCATTATCCCGTTTCAGGAAGTGTTGGCAGACGGCTCGAATACACCGTTTTACATAGACCGTTGGCGGGTTTTCTGCGAAGCAAAGAACATTCCATTCACCTATACTGGAGACCGTAAAATGACTAACGGAAGATAGCCCCAAATTTTGTATTTTTGCCGCTTATTTTTAAGAATATGATCAACCACGTTAAAGGCACCATAGAAGAAGTGAATCCTGCGTATGTCATCGTCGAGACATCCGGTGGGGTAGGCTATATCATTAACATTTCCTTGGCTACTTTTTCGCAAATCAAGGACAAAAAAGAAGTTAAGTTGCTTACCCATTTCATCGTGAAGGAAGACGCGCAGGTGCTTTACGGGTTTGCTACCGAAGAGGAACGCGAACTTTTCAAGCTGCTGATTTCCGTTAACGGCATTGGACCGAACACCTCACGACTGATTTTGTCATCAATGAGCGTGGGAGAGGTGTTGAACGCCATCGCCACGGAGGACGTGAAGACGATACAGTCGGTGAAGGGCATTGGAACGAAGACGGCACAACGTGTGGTGATCGAGTTGAAGGACAAGGCCAAGAAGGCTTCTTGGGCCGATGCAACAAAAATTAATGTCGCATACAATAATAATAAATATGAAGCGTTATCTGCCCTAGTCGCTTTAGGTTTTCCGAAGAGTAACTCTGAAGCGGTTTTGGATAAAATTATTAAAGCAGAAGGAATACAACTAACTGTAGAAGAACTCATTAAGAAGGCGTTGAAATTATTGTAAACCAAAAAGAGGAAATTTGAAAGTCAAGCATTATATATTATATAGTATCATATTAGTACTCCTGTTAGGTTGTTTCGGATTGTCGAAACTACAGGCTGCTATGTGGTCTGTTGATCATAAGCCCTTGCCAAAGAAGGCCGAAACGCAAGAGCCATCTCCCGTTTGTCCGCCAGATACTACTCCACCCGTATTACCCCAACCTGATAACAATCCGTTGAATCCTGATCCGGACAACCCATTTTATTTGCAAAATCCTCCTGGAGTCGGGCAGACAATCATCTATGACCCCGTTACCAATACCTATAATTTCCAGTATATGACGGGCAATACACCTTTCGGTGCAGGCACGTATATGGATGTTAAGGAGTATATTGACTATGATTTACAACAAAGTATTCACGACTATTGGCAGAATCAAAGTCGTAGTATCGGCTCTAGAGGCAACTCCCGCACAGGTAGTGGTTTGATTCCGCAACTTCATATCGGCGGTGAAATTTTTGAAGGTATTTTCGGTAGTAATACGATTGACATCCGTCCTTCAGGTTCTGTGGGACTGAAATTGGGAGCCAAATTCACCAAAACTGATAACTGGAACTTGCCGGTGAAACAGCGTAAGCAACTTCAATTGGACTTTGACGAAGATATTCAGTTGAATTTGCTGGCCAAAATTGGTGATAAGATTGAATTTAATTTGAACTATTCGACGGATGAGTTGGCGGTGACCACGAAGACGGATCAAATCAAACTCAAGTACAATGGTAAAGAGGATGATATTCTGCAACTCATTGAGTTTGGTGATATTACGTTCCCGCTGAATAGCACGCTTATTACGGGTAGCCAGAGCCTTTTCGGTGTGAAGACGCAGCTCAAATTTGGTAACTTCTTCGTGACGGCTGTCGCTTCCCGAAAGAAAGGTTCCACACAGAACATCACTGTGACGGGCGGTGCAGAGGAGACTGACTTTTATTTCCGTGCGGATGAGTACGAAGAAAACAAGCACTTCTTCTTGAGCCAATACTTTGAAGAGCATTACAACGATTATCTGAGTACTTTGCCTTTGGTTAGCTCTCCTATCGTGATTACCAAGATTGAGGTTTGGAGAACGACCGTCGGCGCGGCAACTACAAACAACCGTAATATTGTGGCATTCACAGACTTGGGTGAGTATGATCCTGAGTTTGTCAATATTTCCTATAACCCAGCATATTCTGGAGGTCAACTTCCTGACAACTATACCAACAACTTGACGACATACGCGGACAGCTCGTTGATTCGCAATATTTCCAATGTAGCGAGCAACATGCAGTCGCTTGGTTTGAAGTCGGGAACTAACTACGAAAAAGTAGAGAGTGCTCGCCTGTTGTCATCGAATGAATATACGGTGAACACGAAGTTGGGTTTCATCTCCTTGAATTCAGCATTGGCCTCTGACCAAGTGTTGGCAGTGGCATTCCAATACACGGTGATTGGCGACGACCACGTGTATCAAGTCGGTGAGTTCTCCAACGAAGTGGCGACTCCGAACTGTATTCGAGTCAAATTGTTGAAGAGTTCCAATTTGAATGTCAAGTCTCCTTTGTGGAACTTGATGATGAAAAACGTCTATAGCCTTTCCGCTTATCAGGTTTCTTCTGAGAAATTCCGTTTGAATATCCTTTACACCGGTGATTCGGAAGGTGTGGCGAACGGTTTCTTCACGCAGGGTGCGCAGAAGGGTATCCCATTGATTCGATTGATGGGCATGGACCGTTTGAACAAACAACAGGATCCTACACCGGATGGTATTTTCGACTTTATTGATGGTGCGCAACTCGTGGGTGGTACCATTAACTCCAGCAACGGTCGTATCTATTTCCCCACTACGCAACCTTTTGGTAGAGACTTACGAAAGGTACTGGATGATCCGGAATTGGCTGATAAATATGCGTTTGACTCTTTGTACACCATGACAAAGACCATGGCGCAGCAGATTACGAACAAAAATAAATACTACATCGAAGGTAGTTATCGTTCTTCTTACGGTTCCGAGTTCCATTTCACGGGCGGCGGTGCCACCAAATCGGTGAAGGTGACTGCTGGCGGTATCACTCTGACCGAGAATGTGGACTACACGGTTAACTATGACATGGGTGTGGTGACGATTATCAACCAGAGCATTTTGGCATCAGGAACCCCCATCCAGATTTCGCCCGAAGTGGATGATGCTTACCAAACCGATAAGCGCATGTTCGGTGTGAACTTGGATTATGTGTTCTCTCCCGACTTTACGGTTGGCGCAACGTTGCTGAATCTTAGCGAGCGTCCTATCACCAATAAGGTCAACTATGGCGATGAACCTATCAACAACTTGATTTGGGGTATGAATTTCGCCTATAAAACCGAGCTTCCTTTCATCACAAAAGCAATTGACCTACTGAGTTTTCATCATACCACAACTAAATCTTACCTGAATTTGGATGGTGAGTTCGCACATTTCATTCCTGGCCATTCTCGCCAAATTGGTAAAAGCGGTACCACCTACATTGACAATTTCGAGTCAGCGAAATCGACTATTGACTTGATGAATATCAACAACTGGGTGATGGCTTCTACGCCGCAAGGTCAGCCCGACCTTTTCCCAGAGGCAACTCCTGTGCCTATTACCGCCCCAGTGCGTCGTCAGTTAGCTTACGGCTATAACCGCGCCCGCATGGCATGGTACATCATCGACCCGTTATTCTACAACAGCGGTTCTTCAGTACCTTCCAACATCACGGTAGAGGATTTGTCGTATCCATACGCGCGTGCCGTGTATGAGCCGGAATTGTTCCCTTATAAGGAACGTCCGACCAGCCTTTCCACGCTTATGACCGTGTTCAATATCGCATATTATCCTTCAGAAAGAGGTGCTAACAACTATGATGTAGATGGTTCTGAAGGTTATTCTCGTGGTTTGAACGAAGACGGTTCCTTGCGGAGCCCTGAAACTCGTTGGGGTGGTATCATGCGTAAATTCGATCAAACAGACTTCGAATCCTCTAACTATGAGTATATTGAGTTCTGGATGATGGATCCTTTCATCGACAATCCAAACCATAAGGGCGGTAAGATTTACTTCAACTTGGGTGATATTTCGGAGGATATTTTGCGCGATGGCCGTAAATTTTTCGAAAATGGTCTGCCTGAAGATGGTTCTGATTCTGATGTTGATTTCACGGTTTGGGGTCGTATTCCAACGCAACAGTTGATTGTCAGTACCTTCTCCAACAAACCGGGCACACGTGAGCATCAGGATGTGGGTTACGATGGTTTACCCAACGTGCGTGAGTTAGAATACTTCCAGGAAAGCTACTTGGAACGCGTAGCTGCCGCTTTCGGTGCGGGTTCTCAAGCCTACCAAATGGCTGTCGCTGACCCTTCCGCCGATAACTACCATTACTTCCGTGGCAGTGATTATGATGCCCAAGACAAAAAAATCGTGGAACGTTACAAATACTTCAACAACGCTGAAGGAAACTCTCCCGATGAGAACAACAGCACTGAAAGCTATCCTACTTCTGCCACCAACCTCCCGAACATGGAGGATATGAACAACGATAACACTTTGAGCGAGGACGAACGCTATTATCAATATGTCATTGATTTGGTCCCTGAAAAGATGGTGGTGGGTGAGAATTACATCAATGATGTTTATGAGGGACACCCGGAACGTTTGCCCAATGGTGATCGTCCTGTTACCAAATGGTATCAGTTCCGAATTCCTATTCATAATCCCGATAAGGTGGTCAACAATATGTCGGGCTTCAATTCCATCCGCTTCATGCGTATCTTCATGCGCGAGTTCGAAGAACCGATCGTTTGTCGTTTGGCTACTTTCGAGTTGGTGCGCAGTGACTGGAGAACATATAATTTGAATCTTCGCGAAGATGGTGAGTATCTTCCTACCCAAGATGACGGTGAATCCTCATTCTACGTTGGTACAGTGAGTTATGAGGAAAATGCAAACCGTGTTCCTATTCCGTATATGTTGCCGCCGGGCATTGTTCGTGAGACGGCTTACGGCATGACGGCCACTTCTTACGAAGAAAATGAGCAATCTGTTACCATGAAAGTGGTGGATTTGCCGGATGGTGATTCCCGTGCTATCTACAAGAACACCTCCTACGATTTGCGTCAGTTCAATAATTTGCAAATGTATATCCACGCTGAGGATGTATATTCGTCTGGAGACCTGCGTCCTGGTGATGTGACCGCTTTCATCCGTTTGGGTTCTGACTTCACGGAAAACTACTACGAATATGAGATTCCGATCGAAATCACGCCTTGGGGTGTGGGTCGCGATACGAACGCTATTTGGCCTGAGAAGAACCGCTTGTATATCACACTGGACTCTTTGGTTTCTTTGAAGAGAGATCGTAACAGAGCCATTCGGAATGGACAGCACCCGAGTATTTTTGTGCCTTATACCTCAGTGTCATATTCTGACAATGATGCTCGTTACAAGGTGGTAGGTAACCCGAATTTGGGTGAAGTAACTACCATCATGATAGGTGTGCGTAACCCGAAGAAGGTTTCTTTGAATGATAATGACGATATGTTGCCTAAGTCGGTGGAAATGTGGGTTAATGAGTTGAGACTCTGTGGCTTCGATGACCGTCAGGGCTTTGCCGCCTTGTTGCGTGCCCGCACGACTTTGGCTGATGTGGGTGACTTGACCTTATCAGGAACCTACTCCACACCAGGCTTCGGTTCTTTGGAACAATCTATTACACAACGTACACACGAAACGAATATCAACTTTGACTTGGCTACCAATATTGATGGTGGTAAGCTCTTGTTCCCAGAAAGTTGGCATATTAAAATCCCTGTCCACTATGACTATTCATTAGGTGTTGTGCAGCCGGAATACAACCCGTTGAATCCGGATGTGAAGCTGAAGGATGATTTGGCTGACATGCCGACCGCTGAATCGCGTGACTCATTGCGTTTTTTGACCAACAAAGTGGTTCGTCGTCAGAACGTCAACGTGATGAATGTGCGTAAGGAACGCGACTTCTCCAAGGGAAATACGAAGATGCATATTTGGGATGTGGAAAACCTCGACTTCTCTTACTCATATTCCGAACTCGTCCAGCGTGATGAGGACTTGGAAATGAACAACGAATATATCCATAATGGTGAAATCGGCTACACGTTTAGTACGAATCCTAAGAATTACCGACCTTTCTCTAATGCTAAGTGGACTAAGAGCAAATGGTTGCAATTGATTCGCGACTTTAACATCACCCCGATGCCCAAGAATATCTCCTTCCGTACTACTTTGCACCGCGATATGCAACAGTTCAAGTATCGTCCGAAGAGCCAGGGTAACATCATTATTGATACCAACTACGTGAAATCTTTCGATTGGACACGTAATTATGCCTTCAACTGGGATATCTTCCAGAGTTTGAAACTTGAGTTCAAGGCTGATGCATCTGCGCGTATCGATGAACCGGATGGTCTTATAGATACTCGTGAGAAGAAGGATTCTATTTGGCATTGTCTGGGTCGTGGCGGTCGTACCACGGATTACCGTCAGAATTTCAGCGCTACGTATCAAATTCCTATCAACAAGATACCGATCTTTAAGTTCATCACGGCCAATGCTCGCTACTCCTCAATGTACACTTATAGAGCTTCTGCCCTCTCCTTGTCTTATTTGGGTAACACGATTCAAAACTCCCAAAACGTGCAAGGTAATGCAACTGTGAACCTCGTAACTTTGTATAACTCAGTTCCTTATCTCAAGAAAGTGAACCAAGGTGTCTCGAGGAATAATAAGAATAGCAACGCAAAAGAGAATTCTCGCAATTCCAAGAAAGATGGTGAAGAAGAGGAAGAGGATGATGGCAATAATAAGAAGAACAAAAAGAATAAGCGAGATAAAAACGATTCTTTGAAGGAGAAACCGGAAATAGGAAGGATGATTTTGGATGGAACGGTGCGTGTACTCATGTCGGTGAGAAATGTTTCCGCTAACTATTCGTTAGGTCGTGGAACGACGTTACCTGGTTATATGTATTCTGCCACTTTGGTGGGACATACCAAAGAGAGTAGCGGTCCTGGTTTCCTCTTCATGTTTGGTGGACAGCCGGATATATTGATGATAGGTGCTCGTAATAATTGGATGACCACCGACTCATTAATGAATTCTCCATACCAACGAACGAAGAATGAGGTGATGAATTTCCGCGCTTCCGTGGAACCGTTCCGTGATTTCCGAATTGATGTTTCTGCGAATAGATCCTTTACGGAGAATTATTCCGAGTATTTCCATGTGGATGAAAGGGGTAATGTGTCCCACTATACGCCTCAGCGTTCAGGTTCTTTCAGTATGACTTACTGTGCTTTGGGTACGTTCTTCAAGAATCATGACGAATTGTTCCAGGAATTCCGTGAGGTGCGTGGAATCATTGCGCAACGTTTCGCAGAGGAGAACCCCAATTATAACGGCGAGCTTGATCCTGAAACAGGCTTCCCAGTGGGTTACAGCGCTATTTCTCAAGATGTGTTGATGGGTGCGTTCTTCGTTACCTACCTTGGTAAGGACATTGAAAAGTCGAATATCTTCTCTCCGTTCTTGAAGATCCCGTTGCCGAACTGGCGCCTCAACTATAACGGTTTGACGAAGATTAAGGGCATGAACAAGATATTCCAGACGTTCTCTATTGTCCATAACTATACTTGTAACTACAACGTTGGCAGCTATTCTACCAACATTGCATATACTCAAGACGAGAGCGGACATCCTAACGCATATAACACTTTGGGTGACTTTATTCCTACGAGCGAGCTTAGCCAAATGGCGTTGACTGAACAATTTGCTCCTATGATTGGTTTTGATATGACCTTGAAGAACAGCATGTTGATGAAGATTGAATATAAACAAACTCGCAGTATTTCTCTCAGTTTTGCTAACACGCAGATTACGGAGACTACTTCCAAGGAGGTCGCGTTCTCCGCTGGTTACCGCTTCAAGGATATTAAGATTGGTTTGGTCTTCTCTGGTGTTAAACGTCAGTTTGTCAGCGACTTGAATGTGACGGCGGGCTTCGGATTGAAAGACAACAGGACGATGTTGCGCAAAATTACGGAGGATAACGAGCAGGTGACCTCAGGTGCTTTGAATGTGACCATCAACGCATCAGCAGAGTACCAGTTCAGCCGATTGCTTAGCATGAAGTTGTACTATGATCAGGCCATCAATAGACCTAAGAATAACAACCAATTCAACAATATGAATTTTGAGGCAGGTGTTCAGTTGCAACTGATGCTGTCACAGTAGGATATCCGATATGTATCGACCTTTTTTTACGGGAATACTTCTCTTTTGTGTTCTTTGCTTTTGCTCTTGTCATCAAGCGGCAGAAAACAATGAACCTGCGCAGATTGTTGAGCTAAGCGAGGATGAGGAAGTTGTTGAGAATGAGAAATATACGGATTTCGAGAAGCGTCTGATAGATTTTGGTTTGCAAGACATTGCCGAAGTGGATTCTACCATCGCCGTGAGGCTGGTGTACGCCACTCCAAACAACTTTTTAGGTCATGTTTTGTACCATGATTTGAATCACGCTTTTATGGTGCCTGCCATGGCGCAAAAATTGGCGAATGCGCAACGTAAACTCAAAGCATTACGACCAGACCTTTCCTTGCTGATATACGACGCAGCGCGCCCGCTTTGTATCCAGCGCGAGATGTGGGATGCGGTGAAAGGCACTCCCAATGTCTCTTTCGTGGCAAATCCCGCTAAAGGTCGCGGAATGCATAACTATGGCGCGGCGGTGGATATTACCCTGATAGATAGCACGGGAACGCCCCTGCCGATGGGCTCAGAACATGACTATTTTGGTCCTGAAGCGCGCATAGACCACGAGGATGAGCTGGTGGCTGACGGATTAATCACCCCGCAAGAACTTGAAAACCGGAAACTGCTGCGTCGCGTAATGACCGAAAGCGGTTTCGTGACCTGCATCTCGGAATGGTGGCACTTTAACCACATCCCCTCCGCCCGCGCCAAAACGGAACTAAAAATCATTGATTTCGAAGAATGATATTAGCTGTTAGCTGTTGGCCTTTAGCTATTAGCCGTTATCTATTCCCTATTGCCTACTCCCTATTGCCTATTCCCTCGACCCTTGACCCTCGACCCTCGACCCTTGACCCTCGACCCTCGACCCTTGACCCTCGACCCTATTTCCCTCTCAACATCAAATACGGCTCTACAACTTCCAGATATTCAGAGGTATATTCCAGACTTGCATCGCGGATGGAAAGATGCTCTTCTAATTCGGGTTGTGGTGTGCGAACATATTCCCTAATGACTCGATAAATGGGTTTTGCGGTCGTGGGGCGGATGTAAATGGCCTTTTGACAGTAGAGTCGATTGTTTGTAAGTTTTTGGAATTCAATATCTTCTATGGCAGGAAGTATGATGGCAAAGCGTCCTTGAGGTGCTAAAAGGGCATCCACCCCGTCAACCAACTCCTGAAAAGAGAGTTGTCCATCGCCATGTTTGCTTTGTAACCTGTTTTTATCCTGAGGTTTAAGGTCGTTATGGAAGAAAGGTGGATTACTGACAATCAAATCAAATTTCACGTTATTGTATTGATTGACAAAGTTTTGCAGACTGATATGTTCAAAAAGGAAGCTCGATTCAGGTAATAGTGAAAAATGGGCTGCGTTCTCTTGCGCTTCTCTCACAGAAGCTTCATCCACATCTATACCGAAAATTTCAGGAAAAGGTTGATTTTTAGATAGTTGTTGTGCGATGCAAAACGCTATCACGCCGCAACCGCTACCTATATCCAAAACCTTTTGCGCAGGATTGGCTTGGGTCAATGCCGCAAGCAGCACGGCATCCGTACCAATTTTCAAGGTACTATGCTCGTGCTCTAAGTCAAACTGCTTAAAATGAAACATTTATGAGCAATAAGTCTCCAAAAGTCTGGCGTTTCCGTCAGGGATGATTTGCAAATGGTCGATTTCGGCGGGAACCAAAGCCACCTCACCGGTCTTTAAGATTTCCTTAAACGAATCAGAAACAAGAAACGCGCTGCCTTCCAGACAGATATAGATAACAAAGGAATCCAGATGGCCAAAAGATTTCTCCACCTGCATATCCATATCTAACAGGTTTGTATTGAAGAAAGGTGAGTGAACCAATGTGATGGTCTTGTTCTTTTCAGGCGTATAATGCACTAGAAAATCGCCCACATTCTCCTCGAAATGGATGGCATCCAATGCCTCTTCGGTGTGCAATTCGCGACCTTTGCCGTTCTCATCTACGCGGTTCCAGTCAAAGATACGGAAGGTGATGTCTGACGGTTGCTGGATTTCTGCCAAAAGCACGCCTTTTCCGATAGCGTGAACTGTTCCAGCGGGAATCATGAAGGTGTCGCCGGGTTTCACAGGGTAGAACTTCAATAACGATTCGAGCGTACCGTCTTCAACCGCTTGGACATACTGTTGTTCCGTAACCTTTTGATTAAAACCAACATACAATCCTGCACCCTCATCTGCCTGAATCACGTGCCACATCTCTGTTTTCCCGTTTTGGCCATATTTTTCCTGCGCCAGTGTATCGTCGGGGTGCACCTGAACGGAAAGATTATCCTGAGCATCAATGAACTTGATAAGCAAAGGGAATCCGAGGCCGTATTGCTCATAATTCTTCTCACCTACAAGGTCTGTCAAATAGATTTCCAGCAGTTCGTTGAGGTTGTTTTCCGCCAAAAAACCGTTGGAAACCACGGATTCATCATCCACAAGTCCAGAAACTTCCCAACTCTCACCGCAGTTTTTCAGCGGGCTGATTTTGTGGTGTAAAACGGTTTCGATTTTGTTTCCGCCCCAGATTTTCTCCTTCAGGATGGGCGTGAATTTCAAGGGATACAGAGTTGTTGACATATTATTGAACTGAATAATAATTTCGGTTTTTGTGTTGGTATTCGGGACGCACCTTGTCGGGATTGGCTCCGCGCACGCTTTTCAGGAACATCCACTTGCCATCTTCCTCAATAAAACCCTGATTCAGACTGGATTCCGGCACCATGTAAGCCGACACATTCTTCATGGATTCATCCATTGGGATGAGTTCCTCAAAGATAATCATCTCGCAACGCATCTTTTTATAGTCATAATCATGCGTTTTCGGATTGTATTTGCCAGTGCTGACCAAGTATTCTTGATTCTCATAGTTGAGATACATGGTGGCGTTTTTAGAATATTCGAAGATGACGCGCGCCACTTTTTCGGTGTAATTCTTGAAGACCCGTGCCCCGAAAATAGGGGTCATCTCTTTGTTAAAATGCAGTATTTCAATTAATTTCTGATTGGTGAAAAGGTTGTTGCCATTCCATCCAAGTAGCGTGTAGTAGGTAGTATTTTTGTCTTTTACGGGAATCAGTTTGTAATAAACTGCGCCATACCAACGGTTGTGGTTGCCAATTTGTGTTTTCGGATAATCGATGACTTGTCGCTTGTCGTAGAGCGGGTACAGCACGTACTTTTTTCGGGAATCATTATAAACCTGAATAAAGCCGAAATTCTCAATATCGTAGTTGTTTTTGACAATATACCATGTAAAAATCTTGAAAACATTGTCTGGAGAGGCCAAAACACTGAAATTGTTGACCGAATCCCAAGTGAATTTGAAGGCATCGGGTATTTGAAGCACAGATTCCAGCAGTGACATGAAATCCTCGTTCAGTGCTAATCGGGTGGTTTCATCGGACTCGGCCATCACTTCATTACGCAGATGAATCAAACTGTCCTCCCACATGCGGAAATCGGTCTTTTTCTGACCGTAACCCGCTGTACAAAGCAGTAAAGCTATCAATAATATGCCTAAAGTCCGTTT
>Ga0310786_10001490_pt1 | contig 37655 bp, 42 predicted proteins | sample AusTroGonzalo_MG_FD_203881 | JGI IMG/M metagenome (GOLD analysis project Ga0310786, IMG submission 203881) | Bovine rumen microbial communities from tropical cattle in Woodstock, Queensland, Australia - Gonzalo_03 (v2) (version 2) | ecosystem: Host-associated > Mammals > Digestive system >... | reverse complement strand
GGGAGAGGCACCCGAAGGTTCGGGTTGCGAGATGAGAACACGTTTAATTTCCATTGATCAAAATGTTAACAACCACACATATCGGTAAAAATTCCAGGGCGCAAAGATACAAAACCCAGTAAAAAATCGAAAATTGTGTCGATAAAATAATTTTTGACCCCCGCCAGACATAGACCAGCGCGGCAATCAGCGCAATGGTCGACAGCAGGATCCAGAGCAACATGTGCGGAACGGAAGGCGCCAGCCAGCCCAGCAGGAACACCGGCAGCGAAGCGGCCATTGCCAGCACGCATACCGCTTCGTTTACCCGCTCCAGTGACTGAAAAGCCGTTTCGCGCGCAGTCAGCCAGCCCAGTACGCGGCAGCATAGCAGCCGGAAAAGCACCAGCAGCACGAGCAGGGCCATTGTCCAGCCAAATCCCACATGGCTCACATCCGTTACGACCAGCGTAATGGCATAGAAAGGGATGAGCAGGACGAAAGTCTGCCGCACCGAAGCACAAAGATAGTTGTTGCCCAGAAACTCCCGCGTGCCATACGAACTCCGGTAACAAGCCACGGAAGCCTGCAGCGCCGCCATCAGCCGCTCGTAAAAAAACAGCAGCAGCACGGCATCCAGCATCAATACGGCCAGGACAAAAGGATCGGGCAGCTCTCTCATCAATTTCCCCGCTTGGCGCTGTGACCCAGCTCCGTCAAGAAAGCAACCACCTTGTCGCGCACGTCGCCCTGCAGGAGAATCTCTCCGTCGTCAACGGAACCTCCGACACCGAGTTTGGTCTTGAGCTGGCGCCCCAGGGAATTCAACGCTTCATCAGTCCCGGAAAATCCCGAAACCAGCGTCACCTGCTTGCCAGCCCGGCGCCGACGGTCGATGGTCACGATCAGCCGCTGCTTCCGGAAAGCGGGGGCAACGGGCTCCGGATCGGGTTCGGGCGGCAGCGAAGCCAGTTCTTCGGCAAAGGTTCCCTTCAACAGCTCTTTCCAGTCTTGAGGCATGATGGTTGCAAATTTTTCGCAAAGTTAGTGATAAAACCTATATCTTTGCAGTTTACGGAAAAATCGCATACACATGGATAAAAAACAGTTCAACAAGATCAATCGCATCATCTCGGCCTTCGTGGCCGTCCTCGCATCGCTGGTTTATCTTGCAACCATAGAACCCACCACCAGTTTCTGGGATTGCGGCGAATTCATTGCTTCGTCCTACAAGCTGGAAGTCGGCCATGCGCCGGGCAACCCTGTTTTCAACCTGTTCGCCCGTATTTTTACCCTGTTCACCGACAAGGAACACGCCGCCGTGGCCGTCAATGCCATGAGCGCGCTCTGCTCCGGGTTCACCATCTTCTTCCTCTACCTGACCATCGTCCACTTCGGACGGCGGATCAACGAGAAACGAGGGAAACAGCTTACGCTGGCCGGTGCAGTCGGCCTTTTCGGCGCCGGACTGGTCGGGGCCTTTGCCTACTGTTTCTCCGACACGTTCTGGTTCTCGGCCGTAGAGGGTGAAGTCTATGCCATGTCCTCCCTCTTCACCGCCATCGTATTCTGGGCGGCGCTCAAATGGGAGGAGCAGTCCGACCAGCCTTATGCCAACCGCTGGCTCGTGCTCATCTGCTTCCTGATGGGCCTGTCGATCGGCGTACACCTGCTCAACCTGCTGACCGTACCGGCGATTGTCTTCCTGATCTATTACAAGAAACACAAGAAGCCCGTCACGTTCTGGCGCACCGTGGGCGTACTGGCCATCTCGGTCCTGGTCCTGGGAGTCATCCTCTTCGGCATCATTCCCTACCTGCCCAAGTTCGCAGCCGGGGTCGACCGCCTGTTCGTGAACGGATTCGGCCTGTCGTTCAACATCGGCGCCACGCTCTTCATGGTGCTTTTCCTGGCCGCCTGCTTCCTGCTCCTGCGGATCTTCCGCAAGAAAGACAAAGCACTGGCCCATACCGTCACCCTGATGGTCACCACCATCGTCATCGGCTTCTCGCTCTTCTCCATCACGGTCATCCGCTCGTGTGCCGGCACCCCGACCAACGAATACCAGCCCGACAATCCCTATACGCTGATCCGATACCTGAGCCGCGAGCAGTACGGCTCCAGCCCCATCCTGTATGGCCAGATGTATTCTTCTCCTTACGAAGTGGAGGAAAAACCCTACTGGACCCCGCTTGACGGCAAGTACTACCATGCCATCAACATCGACGCCAGCTATCCTTCTTCCGCCAAGATGCTCTTCCCGCGCATGTGGAACGGCTTCGACGAGCGATACAAGGAATTTTACAAGGGCTACGTCACCAGGACCGTCACCCGCCGGACCAAGCTGTATGACAAGCCGTACAACTTCCAGATGCCCACTATGAAGGACAACCTGCGCTTTTTCTTCGACTACCAGGTGAACTACATGTATGTCCGTTACTTCATGTGGAACTTCGTGGGCCGGCAGAACGACCTGCACGGCGACACGCCGGGCGACCTGATCCGGGGCAACTGGGAAAGCGGCATCACCTTCCTCGACCAGGCACGCCTGGGCGACCAGAGTGACGCACCCGACTATCTGGCCCACAACCGCGGAAAGAATCACTATTTCTTCCTGCCGCTCATCCTGGGCCTCATCGGCTTCTTCTTCCAGCTCCGCCACGACGGACGCAACTGCTGGGTCACCGGCCTGCTCTTCCTGCTGACCGGCCTGGCCATCGTGGTCTACCTCAACCAGACGCCTTTCCAGGTGCGCGAGCGCGATTACGCGTACGCGGGTTCCTTCTATGTATTCACCATCTGGATCGGACTCGGCGTACTTGCGTTGCAAAACTGGTTCGAGCGCCTCACCCGGAAAGAAAACGGGATGCCCGCCGCCGCACTGGCCGTAGTCCTCGGCCTCGTCGTGCCGGTGCTCATGGGCTGCCAGAACTGGGACGACCACGACCGCAGCGGCCGCTACACGGCACGTGACCTGGCCTGGAACCATCTGGCCGGTCTTGGCCCTCAGGCACTGCTGGTCACCCACGGCGACAACGATACTTTCCCGCTCTGGTATGCCCAGGAAGTCGAGGGCGTCCGCACCGACGTGCGTATCGTCAATTCTTCCCTGCTGGGCACCGACTGGTACATCGACCAGATGAAATGCCGTTTCTATGAATCCGACCCGCTCGTCATCAGCATCCCGCGCAAGCAGTATCTCTACGGCACCAATGACTTCACCGCGGTGGTCGACGTGGTGGACCACCCGATTCTCGCTTCCGAAGCCATCAACGTCTTCAAGGACGACCGCTTCAAACGGAATGGCGACGACTTCCTGCCGGGTCACCAGCTCATCGTCCCCGTCAACAAGGAAAACGCCATCCGCAGCGGCATTGTACAGGAAAGCATGCGCGACAGCATCAACGATTTCATCACCCTGAGCATCAGCGGCAACAACCTTACAAAGTTCGATCTCATCATGCTCGACATCCTGGCCAACTACGACTGGTCGCGACCCATTTACTTTGTCTCTCGTAACGAGACCAAACTGGGACTGGAACCCTGGCTGCAATACGACGGCATTGTTTACAAGCTGGTGCCGTTCCTCAATGATGCCGCCGACCGGGATGGCACGATGGACGCCGACGCGATTTATGACCGCATCATGAACGTGTATCGTTTCGATTCGCTCAAAGACACCACCGTACACTGGGACTACCAGAACATCTTCACGTTCTCGGCTGTCGTTCCCTTACGTGACTTGTTCGTTACCACAGCCACGGCACTGCTGGAAAAAGGAGAGATTGAAAAGGCGGAACGTGTGCTGGACAAAGCCATCGAAGTGATGCCCACGAAGAACTTCCCTTACAACGTGTCAATGTTCCACAGTCTCAATGAGTGGTCTGTTCTCGGCATCGTGGAAGACTATTTCCGCATCGGACGCCCGGACAAAGCCCTCGCTGTCGGCAATCAACTCGGAAAGGAAACCATTAAAATGCTGATGTTCTTCTCGACCCCTGTAGGTCCCGGCGAGGAGGACGTCCTCGACAAACGGGGCGCCGACGACGCCGCTACCCTGTTCTACTACCTGACCCGCACCTACAACAACTTCGGCTGCCAGGACGAAGCGAAACAGTTGGAAAACTGGCTTAAAGAGAATTAATCGTCATGCCCGGCTTGACCGGGCATCTCACTTCACAATCCTGACTTCCTCGGTAATGACCTTCACCGAGGATTTCTTTTTGTTGTTCTTGCTGTTCTTCGTGTTGGCGGCGGCCTTCTTGGCTTTGGCCGCCTTGCCCTTGACGGCCGGTTCCGGCTCATCCGGGACGTCCGGCTGTTCGAAGGAGATGGCGGGAACAGGACGGAGCCGCTGCTTCTCAAACGGATAGCCGTTGTCAGGAGCCGTCACCGCCAGTCGTTCCCGGACTGCCACCTCATCGCGTCCGACAGGATGGAACACCGGCGTCTCCTGCCGCAGGACATAGATTACCACTTCGTCTTGTCCGCAGGCGCGGTTGGAGACCAGGATGCTGTACCGCCCGTCAGGCGTGTCACAGAAAAACAGGTCGTCAGCCTTTGAATTGAAAGGAAAACCGATGTTCCGGACCGTGCCCCAGGCATGCTTTTTCGGGTCCCAGTCCGCCACGTAGACATCGTAGCCACCCATGCCGAAAAGCCCGTCCGAAGCAAAATAGAGCCGCTTCCCGTCGGGCGAAAGCATCGGGAAAATCTCGCTGCCACGGGAAACAGCATCCGCACAGATGGCTTCCGGACGGCTCCACAGTGAATCGAGCGGACGGCTCCACACAATGTCCAAGGTACTGTCGGCCCCTGCCCGCGAAAGATAGAGGATCTCCGTCTCCTGGGGATACCAGTTTCTGTCTTCCGCCCAGCTGCCTTCGCGCAAATGCCCCAGCCACAGGAAGAAATCGCTGCGCGGGACTTTCTTTTCCGCCACCACGACCAAGTCTGCAGCACAAGACGTCAGCACCTCGTAGTTCTGCTTTTCCAGGGTACGGAGCAGCATCAGGCTGTCGGTGCCCTCCTGGGCGGAGAGCAGCGAGACGGCCCAAAAACCGGCCAGCAGGGTCAGGATGTATCGTTTCATGCCTAATTAACAGTTTTTTCAACAACAAATCTTAGTATATTTGGCCTATTTCTCTGTAAATCAGCAAGGTTATAAAATTTCTTTTTCTCAATCTGAACAACTATCGAACAACAATCGCTGTTTTTACGAAAGAGGGAGCCGGTTTTGGCCAGCTCCCACCCCTTATATAACACAGCTACCAGTGGAACTGATAGTACTACAAATATACAACTTTTTTGAGAACTAACAAAAGTCTGTAAATAAACGTTACCCATTCTACTCTGCCTCTCCTAAGATATACCGTACAGCCGCCTCGGCCTTCCCGGCGGCCCAGACGATCATCTTCGGGTCATCCTTGAGCGCTCGGAGCCATGACTGAAGGTATGCGACGGAATTCTTGAACGCCCGCTCGGCGGCGAGGCCGGCCTGGGCTACGAGCATCGCGGCGGTGATCTCAGCGACGAGCTCTTCCTTGGAGTATTCGTGGTCCCCGAAGAACGTGATGTCGGCTATACCCTTCCGGTTGAGCCGATCCTTGTGGCCTGTGCTGTGGCCGAGCTCGTGAAATAGCGTGGAGTAGTATTCGTCGGCGCTGTCATATTGGGACAGCAGCGGTACGACAACCTCGTCAGCGGAAGGTCGGTAGAAGGCCCTGTCGCCAGCCATCAACGTCAGCTTGGGATGTGAGGGTTGCGCGAGGTATCCGGCGACGATAGACTCGGCGGCCTCGGCGGGCCTGACCTTCGGCTCGGCGGTCGCATCGGCGACCTTGGTCCAGCGGGCGGTAATGCCTTCGCACTGGTCGATGTTCCAGACGTTGTAGTATTTGAGGTACGGGATCACCTTGCGCTTGGGCCTGCCAGTTTCGTCGAGTTCGTCCTTGTCTTCGCGGACCAGCTGGGTCCAGAAAACCACCATCCGGCTCTTCTCGCCGCGGCGGATGCGGCCGCCCTGCTTCTGGATCTGGCTGAAGGAGATGTATTCGCCGGGGCCGCCTACGAGGAACTGGTTCAGCAGAGAGTACGGCCTGCCTGTCTCGTGACTGACGGCCACCTGCTCAGGGTTGTCGTTGTTGATGCTGTGCCATGGTTTGCGCCAAGGGATGACGCCCTGCTGCATCTGGGCGATGATGCGGTCGGTGACCATCTGATAGATATTGGATTGTGACATAGTTGAAATGCTTTTATGGGTTTGACTATGAAAAGAAAAGGGCCCCTGGAACGGGGCCCCTGCGGGGATAGACCCGGGGTTTAGACCCCTTCGTCCTCGTCTTGATTAGCGGAAAGAGAAGTCACCACGTAATCCGTGGTGGTGTAGGTTTTGCCATCTTTGGTGTTGGTGTTCGGCCGAAGGTAGCCAGAGATCAGAACCGACGTGCCCTTCGTCAGAAGGTCTTCAGGGATGCTTTGTCCCTTCTTCGGGAAAATGACGCAGTCGACGAAGAGGGCGGGAACGCCCTTGCCGAAGTTGTGGGCGACGGAGAAGCGAGCGATACGGCCGTTCTTGGATTCGTAGTAGTTGGCATCAGCGGTGAGTCGGCCAGTGAGGGAGAAGGTGTTGACAGATTTCATGGTGTTGATTATTAAGAGGTTAAACTTGATTTCTGATACTGCGTCATGAAGGCAGACATCCCGTTCCAAAAATTTCAAGAAAAAATACCGGAGTGCAATGAGGATGATTTTTTCAAAGAAATCCGTGAGGAAGCAAATCCAGTGATGGATGCAGCGTATTTTGGAAAAGGACAGATGCTGCCTCATAGCTTTGTATCAGATAATTCAAGGAGACCTCGATCAATCAACAGAAATCCGACACCGATTCGCATCCGGCTCCTGCCGATGCCAGTATAATGAGACAAGAATCATGAGTGGCAGCTCAGTCCCATGACGAGGCTGTTCCCGTGCTGCCGGGATGCTGTGTTCCCGAAAAAGAAGGAAGAAAGGCAGAAGAAGTACGCGGTCACTCGTCCAACTCAGAACACCATAAAAAGGCGGCAGACCACCACCGGACTGGTGACGAATCTTCCATGAAGGTGAGGCCAGGGGATGCCGGGTCCCTCGCAGGACGCCGTTACGGGCGCGCCGGACATTGTCAAACCCGCTGCTTGCCCCTCGTAAGCATTGAAAATAGAACCGGCGGCCCTTGTGTCAAGGCCGCCGCCGGCGCTTCGTACAGCCTTGACGCTCGGGACGCCGGGAATACATTTGCGGCAGAGGGGCAACTGCCCGGGAGGTCCCGTGCAGGAACATGTGGCAACAAGGATCAGCAGGATCAGGATGGCAAGCCGCAAGAGTTTGCCGAAATCAAAGACAAAGAAGAACCGGGATTTCATATGACCTCCAGTTTTCCGGCCACTACTTCGTAGAACGTGCGCTCACTGCCGTCTGAGGCGGTATAGCGCTGCGTGCGGATTCGGCCGATAACATGTACCTGGGCTCCCTGTGCGAGGCCTTCGAGTGAGATGGAATCTGATTGCCATGCGGACACGTTGTGCCACGTGACTTCTACGACGGATTCGCCCTGACGGTTTCTGAAAGTGTAGCATGTGGCCAATGCGAAGCGCGCGACCTTCGCGTCGCCTACGTTGTGGGTTTTGACGGTACCGACCGTCCCTCTGAGTTCGATTCTGTTGAGATTTTCCATGATGTTATTGCTTTAATGTGTAGAACTTCGTGATGATTTCATCGGCAAAGCTGAAGTACGCGTCTTCGGCAATGATGATGTGGTCCACCAGCTCGATATCGAAGACGTCGCAGGCTTTGCGGATGACGTCTGTGTGCTTGATGTCGGAAGCACTGGGCCTGGGATTGCCTGACGGGTGGTTATGCCCCAGAATGACGGCCCGGGCGTCGCAGATTAGAGCGCGCTTGAGAACGATCCTCGCGTCGATCGGGGTGAAAGTCAGGGTGCCTCTGGTGAGCATCTGGCCATTGATGAGCCGATGCTGGCCGTCGAGGTAGAGAGCCCAGAGCTGTTCGTGGTCGAGATCGTCGAGGTGGTCGCGGAGCAGGCGTGCTGCCTGCCCGCTGGTGCGGATTTGTACGGTATAGTTCATAAGGCAGTATTGAATTCGTAGAGTTCATAAATGCAGAAGCCACTTCGCTGGGTGATGCCGGTGGGCTTTGCGATCTTGTGACGCTTCAGCCAGGCGCTGATGCCGGGGAGGTTGTTTTCGTCGATGAAAGCGAGGGTGTCGCTCTGAATCGGGCTGTTCAGGTTGACGGTGATGATGCCGTAGGGCTCTTCATCGGGGACGGTGACCATCTGCACGGCGAGCTTGCCGTTGTTGTAGTAGGTGGTGAAATCCAGCTTGACTTCTCTGTTGTGGAATTTGAAGGTTTTCATTTGCCTTGCATTTTTGGGATTACGATGCAATGGCACAATTCCGAACGTCACCGTCAAGGGTCGCTTGCGACTGGTCTTGCCCTTGACGGTGTAGTAAGTTCGGGATGTATGTTTGCAGATGTAATCCGGGGTGCAAGGAAATGTGTCCCGAGAATGAAACAATCCGAAGAGTCGTGCAAGGTTCGTAATGAGCCTGCTGCTTCACTGTAAGCCGTGCTTGATTGATTAATGGTCAGAAATCCGTATCTTTACATTTTGGCAGCAGTATGTTTTACGTAATCCTCGGAATCGTTGTGATAGTGGCGTTGGTCCTGATATTCAGGGACGACAGGGATGGCTCGTACAACAGGAGCGAAAAGGGACACAAAAAAGTGTTGTATCAGAAGGATGCCGGGACTGGGATGAAAACAAAGGACGCCATTCTCGTAAGCGAGCCAAAGGATGAGGAAAAGGCCACCAGATCATCTGTGAAAGAAATTCTAGGAGAGATCGAGGAAGCTCTTATTGAGGCAAGGAAGGGTTTTGAAGAACCGGTGAACGAGGTGGAGGAGCCCTCGGAGGAAGAGATGGATTTGTCGTTTCTCGATGATATTGAGTATTCCGACGACTTGGATGAGGATACCGAAACCTTCGACGTCACGGGGTTGCGCTATCACTGTACGGTGTATGATTGCGGCAAGATCGTGGGCGTTGTGGTGCCTGAGCCGTCGAATGTCCACGACAGCCGTGCCCAGGCCGTAATCCGCAATGACGGCAAGTTGCTGGGTTACATTCCAAGAAACCAGTTGGATTGGTATGAAGATTTCAATGAGGACAATGTTCCTTGTCCCTTTGTCGGAGAGATTGGACTTGACAATTCGACCTCCAGGCTGGTTGCCGAGATCAAGGTCATCCTACCCAGCAGCCGGGAGTTCGTGGAGGAAGAAATCGAAGAGGATCTGTAATGAAGTGTGTATGGTCAAGAAGAAACACCTGTTGGCCATCAATGGCTTGATGTGGACGGCTATCGGGATAAAGATTTCGATTACCGGAATCAGCCATTATTTAAAGACACCGCCGGAGCAGCTGTGGTGGATGATTCCTCTGTCCGTGTTGGTATTCGCGGGGTTCTATATGATGTTTACTGGAATCGTTCAGAAGTATTCAGAAAGGATTCAGTCCCTGCCCGGCCCGAAAGAACCTGTCTATAAGACCTTCAGCCTGAAAGGGTACCTTATCATTGCATTTATGATAACGCTTGGTATCACGCTCAAACATATACCGGGAATTCCTGGTTCTTTTTTTGCCTGGTTTTATCTGGGCCTTGGCCTGGGACTCTTGTCGGCCGGAATCCGTTTTCTGATTCGTTGGCGGAATTCAGAATAAGTGTCGTAATTGATCCGGCTGCCTTGGTGGAGTGTGGGTTCATGGACAATCGGGATGAGCAGGAGTGCCTGCGGAGTTCTTGATAAGAGTACTACTGATTCATTTTGGCGTCTTTCGTATTTGAAGCAACTTTTTTGTAAATTTGCTAATTCAGTATTTATGTTGATAAACGGTATATCCTATGATGAAGAAATCAGGCGGTTTTTATCGTCTGCTCCGCGGTATCGTCTTGCAGTGCTGAAGGTGGATTCTTTGGCACGTGAGGAAAAGGCGCTGAATATCGGCAAGGCCTTGGCTGAGGCCATCAAGCCGCTGGATCGGCATAACGAGATGGCGTTCCAGTTCTCCGTGCAGGAGGCATTTTCCTGCATCATCAAAGAGCATACTTTTATCGACCCTGTGCTTGGTGACGTTGTTGTCATCGAGAATCCAGGCATCCTGTTCGAGAGTGTATTGCGTATCGATGTATCGGATGTATTGCGGAGAGTATCACGCAATACACTTACGATACTCATGTGGCCCGGCGTAGTTGACAAGGATCGCTTGTCATTTTTGACTTCTTCGTCGGTATATAGTATCAAACAGTCAGAAACAAATTACATCATCTTATGAAATACCGCGACATCCTCCAATTCGACCCGATTACCGATGTTATCCAGTTAGACAAACTGGACCGCAACGATTATCGTGAAGACATCATCAAAACCTTCGTGTATCCGGATTACTTCGTGGAGACCATCATCCCTGAAATCGTCCGGAATCTGAAGTTCGGGGAGCGCAATCAGAAGGGCATCCAGATTATCGGTAACTATGGTACCGGTAAGAGTCACTTGATGTCACTGGTTTCTCTCATCGCCGAGAATCGCGCATACCTGGAAAAGGTGACGAACGATAATGCGAAGGATGTGATGGCTCCCATTGCCGGCAAGTACAAGGTGCATCGCTTTGAGATGCAAACGGACCAAGGGCTTTGGAAGATTGTCTGCTTTCAGATCCAGCGGTATCTGGATGAACTGGGCGTGAACTACAAGTTCGACCCAGATTCTTTGAAGATGTACAGCGAACAGTTGGATGAGATGATGAGTGCCTTCGAGGAGAAATTCCCCGACAAGGGTCTTCTTATCATCATTGACGAATTGCTGGCATACTTTAAGGGTCGCGCATCCGTTGGACAGTTAGACCAGGATTTGCAGGTACTCCAGGCCTTGGGACAGCAGTGTGCGAAAGGGCGCTTTGCCTTTATGTTCGGTGTTCAGGAGATGATATATCAGGCGAAGGAGTTTGCTTTTGCCGCCGAGATGATGTTGAAGGTAAAGGACCGCTATACAGATCTGACCATTCGCAAGGAAGATGTGTCATTTGTGGTACAGCACCGTTTGCTTCGTAAATCAGAGCAGCAGAAGCAGGCCATTCGCACCCATCTGGAGAAGTTCATCGGCCTGTTCGGTGATATGCATTCCCATCTGCAGGATTATGTGGAACTGTTCCCGGTTCATCCGGCATACTTCGACAACTTCCAGCGCATTAAACTGGGGCGTGCTCAACGCGAAGTGCTGAAAACGCTTACCCGACAGTTTGAAAAGATTGCTGACAGCGACATCCCGACAGACAACCCCGGCCTTATTACCTACGATCAGTACTGGGAGCAAATGATGGCAGATACGGGTCTTATGGCTGTCCCTGACTTCAAAACCGTCTCCGATACCGTGCGCACCATTCAGGGCAAGATTGATAGCAATTTCACAGGTCCGAGAAAGTCGCAGATTCCCACTGCGAAGAGGATCGTCAACGCCTGCGCCATTAAACTCCTTCAAGGTGACTTAAACAAGGAAAACGGTACGAGAGCAGAATCCCTGGTGGAAGACCTGTGCATCACGGATGAACTTGCCGATTCAAAAGAATTCCTGGTAGACAGCGTAGACGCCACGGCGAAACTGGTTATTAGGGCTACATCTGGTCAGTATTTCGATTTCAACGAAGAGAATGGAGAGTATCATCTCCGCACGGAAGGTGGCGTAAATTTCGACCAGTTGATTGCTCAATTTGCCGAGACAATGCCGGTGAGTCGCAAAGATGAGTCGTTCTTCAACTTCATAATAGAGGCTCTTGGTATCAACGCGAAGTCCTATGTGTCCGGATTCCAAATATATACCCACGAGTTGGAGTGGCGGAGCCATAAGATTACCCGGGACGGATACATCTTCTTCGGCAACCCGAATGAGAAATCCACAACGCATCCGAAGCAGCACTTCTATATGATATTCATGCCTATATTCCAGGAAGACAAGAAGAAGCGGAATATGGACCAAGATGAGGTGTATTTCGTGATGGACAATCTGAGCGAGGACTTCAAGAAACTGGTGGTCCTCCACGGTGCAGCGTTCAGCTTGTTTACATCGGCAGATACTGCGCAGAAAGTACATTATAAGGCTAAGTGCGATGACCTTTTCGTGAAAGCACGTCGCGCCTTTGATGCTTGCTATCTCAACAGCACCCAGGTGTTCTATAAGGATGGGGAAGCAAGAACGCTGAATTCATTCCAGTTGCCTCCTTCCGGATCGACTAAGATGGAGATTTTCGACAGCGTGGCCAGTGCTATTTTCGAGGATCAGTTCTCGACCGAGTTGCCGAAGTATCCAGCCTTCACCTATGCCAACCAAACCATTACCCACGACAACCTCGACCGATATATCAAGGGGACCATTGCGAAGATTCTACGCCCGACAGAAGGTAACAAGGACGGTGAAGCCATCCTGAGCGGTCTTGGCTGCTACAAAGCCGGTGAATTGGTATCCGAAGACAGCATCTATGCCCAGTCCATCTTGAAGATGATGAATGACCGTGGACAGAATATGGTGGTAAACAAGGATGAGATTCTTGAGAAACTGTATCGTTCTGATAATGTGTGGTACACCAAGGAACACCATCTTGATGCTCCGTTTGAGTTTATGGTGCTTGCCTCCCTGGCGGCTTTGGGTGAGTGCGAAATTACACTCAACAGTGGCGAGGTCATCAATGCGAGCAGTTTGGAAAAGCTTCGTAACCTGCAGGCGGACGACTATTTCACTTTTGCCAACATTAAACGCCCGAAAGAGGTGAATATTCCCGGCTCACCTGCAAAGTTCCGTGGACAAGCAATCAATTAACTTTTGCGGTAACTCTATTTTCAATATCTTTGCAATTTGCAAAAAAAGGACCTATCAGATACAGAAGACATCACGTTTGCTATGAGAAACAGGCAGGAATGGTTCAATGAGAAGATGGCGGCCGTATCTCAGGAAATCGTGTCCGAGGTGCAGTTGTCGGCCGATATCATTGCCCGCCTTGATGCCATCCTCAAACAGAAGAACATGACGCAGAAGGACCTTGCCCGAAAGATGGGGCGGTCGGAAGTGGCCATATCGCGGTGGACTTCGGGTTTTCCCAATCTCACTCTAAAATCCATTGCCGAGATTTCCACCGCCCTTGGCGAACCCCTGATAAAGGTTACAGAATAAATGACTATATCCTTGTCATATTCCTTCGCTTCTAATGCTATCCTCACAATCGGGTGGGGGTATAACCATCTTGTAATCAATAACATATCAGTATTTTATCGCGGACTTCGCATGGAGTTCCGCGGCTTTTCGCGTGCATAAATGAACATTAATTCAAACAAATCATATAATTATATAAACTCATTAAAACTGTTAAAACAATGAAAGAAAAAGAAACCTACACCTCGCCTGAGTGCGAGGCCCTCGAATTGCGGCTGGAGGGCGTAATTGCTGCAAGTGGAGACCCCCAGGATTACAACAATCCATTTGGCGATCAACAGAACTGGTAAAGAAGGAGGAAAGAACCATGAAAAAGACTTTACTGTTTTCTGCGGTTGTCCTTGTATTGGCAGCCTGCTCCAATTTGAATCCCGTAAAAGAGGAAGGCCCTATCGATGCGTCCAAGATCGTTTTTAATATTCAGGTAAAGAACGCCGATGCCACAAAAGGTGTCAAAACGGCTTGGGAAAACGGAGATGTGGTTTATGCTTTCTTCCAGGACAATACCTCCCAGTATGTCAAGATGACTTACAATGGTACATCCTGGGCTTATACCGACAAAGACGGCGGCACCACCTTCTCCCACCTCACCCTCACGGCTTCCGGCAAGAAAGTGAGCGCGGTGTATATGCCGGCTTTTGTCTGTTCTGCAGCGCCCGCATACGAAACTGACAAATGGACTTTCGGATTCGTTAACGGTTACTTCCAGACGGCCGAAAGCGTGGATTATACTGTCACCAGCACTTCTGATGTAATGACGCTCAGCGCCACCCTCAGCCTCGCCGCTCCTGCCGGGATCTCGCAGGTGTTTATCCCCAATACGGAATACTCCACTCCCGCATCCGGCAACGAGCATGTGCTGACGGCTACCCACATCATCCCCTTCACTTTCAGTGGAATTGCTCCGGGCGGTGCGGCCGCTTATGGCACTGGATACAATGGCTTTCCCCTGACTGCATACAGCGGCACCATCGGCAGTGACACCGGTTATTACTTCTGGGGCATCCTTGAAAGTGCCGGTGAGTATGATTTCACCTTCCAGTTAGTAGAACGTAATGCCGATAAGAAATATGCCATCTCTTCCAAGTCCAAGAGCGTGACGGGCAAGACCGTGGGCTCCAGCTTTGCTGCTAAACTTACCGGCCTGACCAATAATGGGAATTTCGTAAGCCTGGGCTACGCTGGTGGTCCCCTCTGGGCTACGGGTAACTTGGACAAGACTAACAGCACGATTGTCGACCCGCTCGAGGCGGGAGAGTATTTCAGGTATGGTAAGACAACTCCTTACTCAGCTTCTGAATCAAATTACACGGGAACGGAGGATCCTCTTTCCACCTCTGCCGACGTCGCATATGCCGTGAACAATGCCTGGCGTATTCCCACCAAAGCCCAGTTCGATGCGCTCATTGATGCTTCAAACACCAACGCAAAGGAACACTCGAAGGTTTGGAAGACGGGTTGGACCAATATCGGCACTGCCAAGGGTGGTAGGCTCATCACCAGCAAGGTCAATGGTATTTCGTTGTTCTTTGCGGCAGGCGACTACAGCTATGGATCGTTCATCGGTGCGGGTGACCTCGGTAAATATTGGTCATCTACGCCTAGCGCTTCCCTCGGCGCCTACGGCCTGTACTTCGATAGCGACTACATCTACGCGTACGACTACTACCTTAACGACGAGTGCTCTGTTCGCCCCGTTAAGAATTAATATTCCTTTTATGGTTGCCTTGGCTCTGCCGGGCAACCATTGACCCACCGCTTGCGGAGGCAAGTTGAAAAAAAAGGTTTAAGGGCGGCCCAGCAAGGGCCGCTTTCTCTGTTTTAACACATCCTGCCATCCCATGGACAATGCATCTACACGAGCACAATTGCTAGAACACTTCCTAAGCTTCTTCATGCCGGAAGGCATTCTTGACTTCTTTGAGTTAGTATGGGCGGAGAGCCAGTCCCTCGACAGCAGGGAAAGCAAGAAGGACATCTTGTATACCGGGACGCTGCACATGTATCTGGACGAGCGCGATAACCGCACCGAAGAGATGCAGGATCTTCGGATAGTCTCCCACGGAACTTTGCAGGTGAGCCATATTCCCGTGATGCGAGAGCTGACCAAAATGTTATGTGGGCGTGACCTATCCAATCAGCTTGACCAGCAGAGCACATATACCTTGATGGTAGCTGAGGCGCGGAAACTTGCCGCCGAGTGTGTGGCTTTTGATGCAAAGGAATTGAAGAACGGACTGGAGGTTGCAGGTGTGACCATCATCGACCCGATGCGTGGCGTTGGTATCCGTGGGGATGTCATTCTTCTTCGTAACTTCTGCGACAAGGTTTCGACGTTTACTTCTCAGGCCAAGATTAAGAACTTTCCGTTTGACCTGTCCGTGGTAAAGAAGATGGCCGACTACAAAAAAGAACTGGAAGATACGAAGACCATCATCAAAACTGTTGGTGAACTCAATTTCAAACTTCAGTATCTCACCCAGGCTAAGCAGTATGTACCGACGGATACGCCGCTTGCCAAGAGCATCGACGCCGCGGTGAACAAGGTGGCTGATGTGCTGAAGGATATGAATGAAGCCCAGATTTCGAACTATCAAACGGAACTGGACGAAGTAAAGGGCAAATACATCGAGTGGTACCTGGAACAGTATTATAAGTGCTGCCTAACTGAACTTGATGATCAGAAACGCATTCGGATTCTAAATTCCGGCACATACAAGGCTTGCAGCGAACTGTGCAATTGTTCGCTCATAAACACATCGGCATGGGGCATTTGGAAGATGGCTTTTGCGCAGCTTAAGACCGCTAGCGATAACGTAAAGAATGTGCTGGATTCAACTCCTTGGGCAAACTTCAACCCGATGAACAGCGGCGGCAAGAATATGATGACTCTTCAGGAGTTCAAGGAAGACTTGGAAGCGATGTATACTTCCTGGATGGAGAGCATCAAGGCCTTTATTCATTCTCCCGAATCCCAGGAAGCTTTGGCGCTGATGGACGAACCTACGCAGAACTTTCTGATGTCCGTCGCCAACGGTCTTACGCCCATCAATGATGAGCGTTCTTCTCGATCGCTGATTCAAGCTCTGGAGCTCCTTAGCGGTGGCTATGTTAAGGTGGAAATCACGGCAGATGAACTTGGCAAGTGTATTGACAGGCCGATGACGATAGATGAAGCAACAGGTATGCTCCAGAAGTTCATTAACAAGAAATGCGCTGGCAAAGATAGAAGCAAGGTAAGAATCGTATTGAAGTAAAGAATATGGCAGATACACTTTTCCCTATGGATGACGAGCAGATAGTGAATGCAGGACCTGTGACCTGTCTAGGTATAGAATTCGAGAACGACGAGAAACGCCGGGATTATTTCCGAAATGAACTGCGGAAAAAACTTCCTGAACTTCGTCTTATCGAAGGATTCCCCATCGGAACGGACGATGACATCATTGCTCTTTCAGATCCGCCTTACTACACCGCATGCCCGAATCCTTGGATTAACGACTTCATTAAAGAATGGGAAGCCGAGAAGCCCAAACTCCAAGCCGAGGGAAAACGTAATGCCAGTTTCGAGGTAAGGGAGCCCTACGCAGCCGATGTTAGTGAGGGAAAGAACAACCCTATATACATGGCACATGCATATCACACAAAAGTACCTCATCCGGCAATAATGCGCTATATCTTGCATTACACACAACCTGGAGATACTGTCTTTGATGGGTTTTGTGGGACAGGTATGACCGGAGTGGCCGCTAATCTTTGTGGCTCGAAAACGGCCGTAGCAGCTATTGGCGAGGCAAGTGGTTCGGTTGGTGCTAGACATGGCGTCTGCTCTGATCTCGCCCCGATTGCATCTCTTATTTCTGCAAGTTACAACTTGAAGTTCGACCCTATTACCTTTAGAAGAAAAGCGACAGAGATTCTCAATCAGGTTGAAGACGAACTTGGTTGGATGTACAAATTCAAGATAAAAGGATTCGAGGCAACTGCTAATTATACCGTATGGAGCGATGTTTTTGTCTGTCCCCACTGTGGTCAAGAAATTACTCTTTGGAAAGAATCTGTAGACCTTGATGGGAATGAGATTCTTGATGTATTTCCTTGCCCCCATTGCGGTGCTTCTTGTTCCAAAAAGACAATGGAAAAAGCCTGGGAGACATGTTTCGATCCAATAATCAATGATGTAATTACAGTAAACAAAAAAGTTCCTGTGCGAGTCAATTATACTTTGAATGGCAAACGTAGTGAAAGGGATTATGTAGATGGCGATATAGATTTCAAGCGGATTGAAGATATTGACATATCTAAGTATCCTACCCAGAAACTTGTTGAAGGTTTCAACACTAATCAGCCGATCAAGAGCAACGGTGTAAAGTACACGCATCAGTTCTTTACGAGAAGAAACCTTATTTATCTCAGCAGAGTCCACGAATTAATCGGAGATGATGTCTTCCTTAAAACGTGGCTTACCTCTGTAATGCAGCGAACAACAAAGGGCTACAAGTTTACACTTGACCGCAAGTTTGGCATCTTAACAGGTACTCTTTACATACCATCCCTAAATGTAGAACTAAACCCTGTTAATATTCTCAAAAGAAAGATTGAAGACTTCGCTGCTACTGAGTATCCCGAGAGGGGAAATAGTGTCATCGGCGTATGCTCCGCAACCTCTTTGTCAATCATCGCAGATAACTCAATAGACTATATGTTTATTGATCCTCCATTCGGAGCCAATATCATGTATTCTGAACTCAGTTCTATCTGGGAAGGATGGATTAAAGTTGCAACGAATAATAAAACGGAAGCAATTATTAATAATTACCAGAAGAAAACACTATTCGATTATCAGGCCCTGATGAACGCTTCATTAAAGGAGTTTTACCGCATTTTGAAGCCGGGAAAATGGCTTACAATGGAATTCAGTAACACATCTGCTTCGGTCTGGAATTCTATTCAAAACGCGCTTCAAGGTGTTGGCTTCGTTGTCGTTAATGTTGCTGCTCTTGACAAAAAACAAGGTTCTTTCAAGGCTGTTACATCGCCTACGGCAGTCAAGCAAGATTTAATCATAACTTGTTATAAGCCAACGGATTCTCTAACAAATAAGTTTAAGTTGTCCGTCGATAATTCTCAGAATATTTGGGATTTTATTGAAGACTTACTAGAGCATTTACCTGTTCATCTCAAAAAAGAGAATGCTACAACTGCTGTAATAGAACGTTCTCCAAAAATCCTCTTTGATCGACTCATCGCGTACTACGTTCAGCATGGATACCAGGTTCCTATCGATGCGGCTGAATTCCAGAGGGGCTTGAAGAATCGTTTCGTTGAAAGAGATGGAATGTTCTTTACAGCCGAGCAGGCCATAGAATATGAAGATAAGAAGAAAGAAACAACAGCTTTTGTTTCTCTTGCTCTCCTTGTAGGAAGTGAAGCCGAGGGTATCGAATGGCTGAAGCGTAAACTGGAGGAAGGTCCTAAGACATATAGTGAGATTCTCCCAGACTGGATGCAGGATCTTGTTAAGCCGAAAAAGGGTGATACTCTTCCCGAGTTAATGCAGATTCTGGATGAAAACTTCCTCAAGGACGAGAATGGCTACTGGCATATTCCTGACCTTAATGACCAAGCTCAGTTGGATGCCGTGAGGAATAAGCGTCTTCTTAAAGAATTCGAGGTTTATGTTGAAGCCAAGAAGGTCAAGAATGCTCGTCTCGAAGCGCTTCGTGCTGGCTTCAAGGAGTGTTATAAGAACAAGGACTTTGCTACTATCGTGGCCGTCGGAGATAAGATTGATGAAGAACTTCTCACTACCGATGAGGTTCTGCTCCGATTCTATGATATTGCCTCATCTCGTGTATAAAGTATGGTGTCCAAATTCTCACAAGCCATCTTTGACAAACTTTTCGTCCCGGACGGAAAGCGTTTCGTCGTTGCGTGGAATAGGGATAAACTCCTGTACACGCAGGAGGTCTGTGCGAAGTTAGAAGGGACGTTCGCCGTGCAGGTCTTCATCGGCGATGCTTTGGATTTGCGCATCGTGCGAGAGACCGTAGTCGCTGACGATCCAGATGCCTTTGTGCTGTTTGTTCAGAACAAGGAGTTCGACTTGATGCCGGACATTGCCGAGGATGCAGATTGGGTGAACTTCCAGTTCCGGTCTTTCTTCCCACACTACCCGTGGGATGTAGTGAAAACGCTAAGTTTCAAACAGCAGGAGTGGCTGTATGAGCAGCCGCAGCACGTGGACCTGGATGTGTTCCAGACGGAAGGATTGCTGCGCGATGGTGTGAGCGAGATTGGGCGCAAGGAGGAGGCTTTCCAGGATTTGCAGCGTGATTGGGCATATATAAGCCAGAAGATAGACTTCAATCGGCCTACGGAATGGATGCATAAGGCATCGGAGATTTTGTTGTCGGCTATCGAGATGGATCGCTGGGCAGACTTCCGTAGAGATGTGGAGCAGGTAAACGAACAGTTTCTGGAATTTCTGCAGAGCAGTTACGTGAACATCGTAGCATCCACTTGTGGAGCCAAGTATCCTCGTATCGTGACGCAAGTTCTTCCTTTCATCAGCAAGCAGCCGGAAGAGAAATCGGCGTTGGTGGTGGTCGATGGTATGAACTATTGGCAGGCACTGCTGCTGACGCGGAGCCTGGAGGAGCATCTGAATGTCCGGACGAAGTATGATTGCATCTATGCTTGGTTGCCGTCAGTGACTGAGCTGTCGAGGCAAGCCATCTTCCGCGGCGATATTCCTTCTGTGGACTATGACCAGTCGCCGACCAACGAAGCCAAGTTGTGGAAGGCATTCTGGGAAGGGGAAGGTGTTCCGTCTTTCCAACAGTATTACCAGCACTCCGGAGAGATTTCTGAAGAAGGGTCGGTAAAGAAGCTGGGATATGTCGTGGTGGACCTGGATGAGAAGATGCACGCATCGGATAATTTTATGTACCTGTACGACAATACGAAACGGTGGGTAAATGAGGCAGAGATAATCGGGAATATCCGTCATTTGATTGAAGCCGGTTACAAGATGTACATCACCACGGACCACGGCAATATAGAGACAACGGCTTATCGGAAACTGGATAACCGGGACAAGCTGGGCGCGGACCTGAGTCTTCGTCACATCACGTTGCCGGAGCAGGCCGATAAAGCCATTTTTGAGGCTCAATACGAGGGCCATCTGGTGCAAGTGGACTCGGCTTCTAAAACTTACTATGCGAAGGATAAGGAGGCCTTTACGAGCAAGGAGCGGTGCGTGACGCACGGAGGTGCGCATTGGCTTGAAGTGTTGATTCCGTTTATTACGATAGAAGGGTAAATGGCAGAGAACGAGAAATCATTGGGGCTTCATCAGCGGATTCCTATGGACATCCTGCTGGAGGCATTCCGAGCGGAGTTGAATGGTGAGCAGGATTTGGAGAGACTGAGTCAGCTTGTAAATACTGAGTATGTCGGCGAGAATCGTCAGAAGAAGGGATTCCGTCAGGTAAAGACTACGCTGTTGGGGAATCCGATAGTGTCGTTTGCCCAGGAGCATAAGGACGAAGTGCTGGCGGCGCTGAAATCGGCACCGGATAGAAATCTTATCTTGTCGGCTCTGATGGTGGCCAGGTATCCTGTGTGCTATGATACGTATTGCCTGATGGCAAAGCAGTTCAGGCTGCAGGATGAAATCAACCGAGATCTGATTGTCAGGATGCTCGGGACGAAGTATGGGGCCAACAAGAGCGTGCAGAATGTTCAGATTAACGTGACGGCACAGATGGTGGAGTGCGGACTTATAAATCGGGAGAAGATGGGCGTGTATTCCTATGCCGAGCCGCAAAAGCCGGTGCATCCGATTTCATTGAAGATATGGCAGGAGAGTTACTTCCTCAATGAGCCGCTGGCGAATAGAGAGGATACGGAGAGCGTGATGTTCGAGCCATTCTTCCGCTATATTTCATTTATCTGATCTTGAGAATAATTCATACGGTCAGAATTATATGCGTATTTTTCCGCCGTTTGAAAAACGTTGAGGAAATAGACGATTTGATAATATCATCTATAGGACGATGAGCACAGAAGAAACGAAGGCCTCCTTAGGCCCCAATCCCACCAAGGAAAAAGTCCTGCAGTATATGGGCAAACGCTATAGCGAAATCTCCCGGGAACTTGACGCTGAGATACGCGGCGAACGGCCGTTCAAATGTGGCTGGTTCGAACGAAAAGTGAAAGGTGCAAGTATGGGTGATGAAAACCGCTCCGATGACGAAGAAGTGGCTATCTTCCTCAAGAACGGCAGTGAATTCAGTGGCACATGGGGTGAGGCGAAGAAGTGGCTGGCTGAGAATGATGTAACTAGTGACACGTAAAAAATGGGCCTTTTTGGGGTCACACGCAAAGTTCCGTGGGCATGCAATCAATTAACTTATGCGGTAACTCTATTTTCACTATCTTTGCAATTTGAAAAAAAGAAAGACCTATCAGATACAGAAGACATCTCGTTTGCAATGAGAAACAGGCAGGAATGGTTCAATGAGAAGATGGCGGCCGTATCTCCGGAAATCGTGTCATATTTCTTCGCTTCTAATGCTCTCCTCACAATCGGGGGGGGGGTATAACCATCTTGTAATCAGTAATATATCTGAATCTTGTCGCGGACTCCGCAAGGAGTTCCGCGGCATTTCGCGTGCCTGCGTAAACACAAATCCAAACAACTTATAAAACTATGGAAATCAATAAAAAAGAAATGTACATTTCACCCGAGGCTAAGACCTTCGAGGTGAAAACCGAAGGCGTCATCTGCGGAAGCGGCAGCGGAACCCTCCAGGACTACAACTGGAACAATCCGGTAAACGAGTAACAACCCATGAAAACGAAGAAAGCAATGAAAAAGATTACACACATCGGCATGGCCGCCCTCGTTGCAATGGGCATTATGGGCGCTGCTTGTTCCAAGATTGAGAGCCTGGAGATTGAAACTCCTGAAACTCAGAAAGAAAACATCGTCACCCTGACCACCACCGTGTGCTTTGCTGCGGACGGCACCAAAGCACTGACCGGCGCCGGCGTAAAGACCTTCGCCGTGGGCGAGACGATGGCAATTTACTACTGGAAGAACAAGGGCGATAATCACGAGAAGGCGGTGAGTGCGCCGCTGACCGCCGGCGACATCACCAACGGAGGAAAGTCCGCCACGTTCACTTTCACGCTGGACAACCCCTACAAGGATATGAGCGTGAGCTACGTCTATCCCGCAGCGATGGCCAATGCCGACTTCACACCAAACTACGACGCCCTCTACAATAATCAGGACGGCACGCTCGCGACCCTCGCCAGCAATTTCGACTTCTGCACGAAATCGGGCGCCTGGAGCGGCGAAAACCTGCCCCCGCTGACGCTGGAGAACCAGCTGGCCATCCTGGCCATCACGCTGAAGGATGAAGCAGGTACGAGCGACATCACCAGCGGCACCACGAAACTGACCGTCAGCGACGGCACCAACACCTACAACGTCACGCCCTCGGCAGCAGCAGGCCCCATCTACGTAGCCATCCGTCCCACCTCCGATGCCACCATCGACATCACCGCCACCAGCGGCGGTAAAGGCTACTACAAGACCTTGGCCACCAAGACCTACGAAGCCGGCAACGGCTATCCTGTAAGCTGGAAAATGACGCAAGGTGCTAACCTCTCGAAGCTCACAGCCGCCTACACGGCGCAGAACGGCGACAAACTCACCGGCACCCTGGGCAGTAACGTGAAAATCAGCATTGCCGACGGCGCCACCGTCACGCTGAAGGATGCGAACATCAATGGCAGCGGCACATGGACAAGTGGTAACTACGCCGGCATCACCTGCGCGGGCGATGCCACCATCACCCTCGAAGGCACGAACACGGTGAAGGGATTCGCCAATGGTTATCCCGGTATCTTTGTAAGTTCTGGAAAGACGCTCGTCATTAACGGGACTGGGGAACTTAACGCCAGCTCTAACGGTTCTTATGGCACTGGCTCAGGCGGAGCAGGCCTTGGCGGAGGGAATAAAATGGACTGTGGAAACATCGAAATACAAAGTGGCACTGTGACAGCGACAGGTAACAAACATGGCGCTGGCATTGGCGGCGGACAGAATGCTAACTGCGGCAATATTACCATCAGCGGTGGTACCGTGACTGCTACAGGCGGGTATCGTGCTGCCGGTATCGGCGGAGGCAGACGAGGTAATAGTGGTACACAGAGAGGATATGATTCTGGTAGTTGCGGCAATATTACCATCAGCGGTGGTACCGTGACTGCTACAGGCGAGGATGGTGCTGCCGGTATCGGCGGAGGCAGAGGATACAACAATAGTTATAAATCCAGCTGCGGAACGATTACAATTACTTCAGGCGTGACCAGTGTGACTGCCACGAAAGGCGGCACTGATGCTCCCAACAGCATCGGCGCGGGCTATAGCGGAACTTGCGGCTCTGTTACCATCGAGGCTGGTGCTAACGTGACGCAGAACTAATCCGTCCAGGAAAAATCAAGGAGACAAACTCCGTTTGAATGAGTGAAATCAACTTGACCTCTTTATCCATTAACAACATGAGCGGCCCTCCGGGGCTGCTTTTGTTTTTTTTAAACCCTTGGGGACTATGGACAATGCCACCACTCAGTTACAGTTCTACCTACACTCTTCTTGGGCATCTTCTGTACCGGGACGCTGCACATGTATCTGGACGAACGCGATAACCGCACTGACGAGATGCAGGCTCTTCGCCCCAATGGGTTCACGGAGGTGACAGTCATCAGTGATTTTCCTGTCCGGGACAAAAAACTGACCTTGCACATCCGCCGCCGCAGATGGCTTACACCAGAGGGGAAAAGCTTCACGGCTGGTACAAGACCGTCAACCGATGCACTATACGTGAGATCAAGTCGGCAACGAATGCATCCGCAGAGTCACTCAACTCCAAGATGAAAGCCTTCCGTGCTCAACTCAGAGGAGTGTCAGATCTGCCCTTCTTCATGTATCGGCTGAGTACTATCTTCGGATAACCGCCCACGGAAAATTGCAGGTAAGCCCCTTTTTGACTTCTTATTTGGTAAACCCCGGCCCCGAAACATCGGTCGCGTAGATGATTTGGACGACTATACTGAGTCTGACCCCGACGAACACTGGACTGTCGATCACGAGGTCGAAGATGACCGTGATGAAGACTGGGAGGAAGAGCAGGAGAAAGATTGGGGCGACGACTGGTGAGAATCCTGATTCCCTCGACACAACAACACATCAAAACATCGATACCATCAAATGATGGAATCCCAATCCACCGATAAGCTCGACCTGGTAAAGACTCTGGTTCCTAGCAGTCCCTCCACCTTTTTCTTCCGGGTAGATGGGATATCTATGCCTGACGACCAGATGGACGAAGGGGACATCCTCGTTGTCGACCGGGCAGTGGATCCTTACAATGATTGCCGGGCAGTGTGTTTCCTGGACGGGGAGTTCACTGTCAAACGTGTAGATATGACCTCAGGAAGTATTCTCCTGGTGCCCTGCAATGAAAACAATACTCGCTTTAAGCCGGTTTCTGTCAGTCCTGACGATGAGCACACCATTTGGGGTGTGGTGACGTGGGTTATCAAGAAGGTGTAGATGAGCAACCGCTATATTTGGGATGATACGGAAATATCGAATTAGGTTGATGCTAGGATGAATTTGACGGCCATCCAAAGGAAGAAAAGCGACAAGGCCGTCACAAGCCCGCTTCCTGCTTTGATTTCCCGCTTATCATCGCCATCCCAGTGAATACTGGATACGATGCCGATAAGAATGCATGATCCAAGAGCCCACAGATCTTCATCTTTGATGATGGCCAGTGTAAAGCCGGCCGCAATCACGATAAGACCGATGACGACTTTCCAGACGCCGTTATTGTTGCTCACTGATGGTTCTTCGCTCATAGTGCGAAGATAGTCATTTTCTGCTTGGCACACAAGATACGGAACAGACAGGTCTTTCTTTTGATTGCATTCATACTCTCTGCAAGCCTTGCAGCAATTTGGCCTCCCGGAACTGGGTCGGTAAATTTGCGATGTAATTCAAAAAACACATCGCACCATGAACATCTACAACGTGATCATTCTGGACGAAAGCGGGAGCATGTCGTCCATCTACAAGGAAACCCTTCAGAGCATGAATGAAGTGCTCGGTGGCATCCGGAAGGACCAGGAGGAACACTCGGACCAGCAGCACAATGTGACCATCGTGACTTTCGAGGGCCATGGCATTGGCGGCATCAAGACGCGCCGTGACCGCGTGCCCGTCGAGAAGATCGAGAACTTCACGGAGAAAGACTATCGCCCTGGCGGCTGCACGCCGCTCTATGACGCTATGGGCCAGACGCTCAACCGGCTGGAAGGTCTCGTCACGGCAGAGGACAAAGTGATGGCCACCATCATCACGGACGGCTACGAGAACGCATCTGAAGAATACTCGGGCAAGACCATCAAGTCCCTGGTCGCACGCCTGCGCGAGAAAGGCTGGGTGTTTGCCTACATCGGGGCGAATCAGGACGCCGTCGAGGTGGCGAAAGACCTGAACATCTCCAACGCCCTGAACTATGACGCCACACCGGAAGGGATGGTGCAGATGAGGTTCAGTTTCAGGAAGGCCCATCGGAAGATGTCGGATCTCATGGCCTGCTGCGCAGAAAGTCCCATGTTCGACAAACTGTTTGACGAAGACGACAAATAAGGCTATCTTTGTACACCGCTTCCACGATATGCCTTACCGCGAAGACAAAAGAATCGAGTTTCCAGTCCCCTTCCTGAAAGAGGATACGGTGTTGTATGTCCCCGATGACATGGGCATGTTCAGCGCCAGGTGGATGGAAAACTGCCGGTACGCGATTGTCTCCCTCTTCCGTTCGGCAGGTAAGAAGCTGATCTTTCTGCCCGATCTTCTGAGAACATTGGATTCGGAGTTGCTCCGCTACATGTTTCCGGGACAGGACAGTCATGTCGTGGAAGAAGCGGTGTATCGTCGTCTCGTTGAAGTGATCTGTACAGGCGGATGCCCGGGCTTTCTCTACAAGCAGGGCGGAGCCGTGTATTACCATGCCGTTGCCGCGGCGACCGACGACCAGGCGTTGAGGGATATACGCGATTTCACTTCGTTCCTTACCGACATCGAGGTGGTACTTCCTTGTGAGGAATGTGGCTACATACTCTTCCGGAAGGGCTCTTCGGACGAGGCTAACTATGAACTTGAACGGTCCTCGAGGAAGGAGGCCCAGAGGCTGCAAAAGGAGCACAAGGCAAAGCGGCCGTCCTTCATCGATATGTTGTTCTCCGCGGAATCGGAAGCTGAGCGGGAGCAGGTCGTTCTCGACCCTCGTGCACAAGAGATTCTTAAAGCGTGGAATACGATTGAGCGGGATTTCGGAATCACGGTTGAAGGCCTTGAACTGCTGCTGGGATATCAAGTCAAGCTCAGCCGGCTCAACATAACCACGGCCAACAAGCTCTTCCTGACAGACTTCGACAACCAGGAAGTGAAGATGGATGACCTGACCAAGGCCTTGTACTTCTTCTACCTGCTCCACCCGGAAGGATTGCGTCTGAAAGAGCTGCACGAACACGAGGATGAGATTGTCCACATCTATTCCGGCATCACCGGCCGCGATGACACGAAGAAGATCCGTAAGAGCGTCCAGAACCTGCTCGACCCCTTCGGCAACAATCTTAACGTAAGCATGTCGCGCATCAAGAAGGCCTTCAAGGACGTCGTGAGCGAACGCGTCGCCCGCTTCTACTATGTGAGTGGCAGCTATGGGGAAACCCGTAACGTGGGCCTCGACCGCGACCTGGTCATCTGGGAGCACTGACAGCATAGCAAATTGATTTTCAGGAAAGGAAGCCGGGCAGAGGAGCTGTGCCATTCTGTCTGCCATTAGGTTCCGCCAATGTCCGTCCTCCTGACGGAGGTTTCCTTTCCCTTTGTATTCACTGATTTTTGTTACTAACAGTAATGGAAGATAGAAACGTTGAATTATGTCTCTGTCAAGGGCGTTTACGATTCTTGGTGACAATACCAGGTATAGTTGCCGACAAAATGGGTGAACTATCCATCCAGGAGCCTGAGAAATGGAGAAATCGAGATGTGGAACTTCTTCTAGAGGCAGAGAGGGTTATCGAGAATCAAAGAGAAGACTCTCTTTGCCGCAGGGATAGCTGATTATTGGGGATGTAATCTTCATGTAATACCACGCATATCTTCTCGTTATATTTACTATCTTGCGCCCGAAAAAACAGGCGAAGAAATAGTCTTCATTTAAATCTGTCGCGAAACCAGCCTTTTAATCTTGAAGGTTGGTTTCGCGATTGCGTTTATGATAGTGTCGCTGACTTCGTGCTTTAGGATGGAGACAATACCTTAGAATGGTTAATGCAGACATGGATGAGGGCGACATCATCATCGTCGACAAGGCTGTTGACCCTTACAACGATTGCAAGGCTGTGTGCTTCCTGAACGGCGAATTCACCGTCAAGCGCGTTGATATGACCTCCGGTGGCATCGTGCTTGTGCCTTGCAACGAGAACAACACCAAGTATAAACCCATCCCCGTGAGCCCCGATGATGAATTCACCCTCTGGGGAGTTGTCACCTGGATCATCAAGAAGGTGTAGTGATTATGCTAAGGCTTCAAGTCTGTCAAATAGAAAAACTTCCACAGTGGCGCGGCCATCAGCGCCTGCATGATCTGGTTTTCTGCCAACAGACTCCGGACATAGGCCATGCTGTGCAGCGAAACGACAATGTCTTCCGTAGGGTCGAGGTGTTGCTCGGATACTTTCTCAACATCCCGCGCTAGGAAGCAGTACGTGAGGTTGGTATTTGCGCTGGCGTTGGGAGACAAGGTCATCCATTCTTGCCATATTCCGCCGGCGTAACCGGTCTCTTCCAGCAGCTCCCGCTTCGCAGCCTCCAGCGGTGTCTCGCCTTCCTCGATTACACCGCAGGGCAGCTCGTAACAGGTCTTACCCAGCCCGTGGCGATACTGCCGCTCTAGGACTACTTCTCCGTCCTTCGTGATGGCGATGACGTTCACCCAGTCTGCATATTCCAGGATGTAATATTCAGGGTTTATTCGCCCGTCGGGTAGCTGCACCTCATCCTTGCGTGCCGTCAGCCATGGCCGCCTGAAAAGATACTCTGACCGGAGTATCTTCCACTTGTTCTCCTCGTTGATTGTGTCCATCGTTAGAAGTTTTGGCTATACAAAGATAAAACATCCTGCCCTCATCACAAAGGCAGGATGTTCGATAAGCGTAGGGTCGGTTATCGTTCCAGCGGAATCTTGGCGGAGAACGCACCGTCATTGACTTTGGCTTCCTTCTTACGCTGTTTGAGGATTTCCTGGTTTCGCTTAATGTGTTGCCGGACGAGCTTGGAATTCTCACGATACTCTGATGGCAGCGCGCTCAGGGGTATAGTGTTTTTCCGGAGCATCTCGTGCTCCTCGTCTGTGGTGTACTCAGAGGTGACCACTTCGAGGTACAACTTCCCATAATGTTCATCTGAATGATGACGTGCGACACCTGATACTGTAATGATAAGGAGCAGAACTGCGCAAAGAGCCGTTGCTACGACCGTCCATTTCTTGGCGCGAGGCTCCATGACGTCAAGCAGGTCCTGCGGACGGATGAAAGAGTAGACATGCCGTACCTTCGCGTTTTCGAATGCGTCGTCGATTTTATCCTTGATACCTTTATCGAGTTTCTGGGTAAACGCAGCAGCGGCTTTGTCGGCGAACTTCTCGCTCATGGCGTCGAGGTCAGGCATCGCACAAGGAGTTTCCTTTATCACCTCGATGATGTCGGCGATTATACTTTGGCGTTCTTCCGGAGTAAATTCGGCCTGCATTCGCTGCTTCAATATCTCGGCGACCAGCTTCTTGAATTCCTCGTCGGCCGCCAAAATCCGTTTAGCCGCCTCGGTCAGTTCCGGGATCTGCCCCAAAGCCTTCAAAATGTCATTTGATTCGTCCATTGTATTCAAATGTTAATGATTATCAATGCCTTCGAATCCCGAAAGACCGTGTCTGTTGGTTCTCGTATTCTTGGGTCAATTTCAATTTCTTCTTGTCTTCTTCACGTTCGCGGCGCTGGCGGATGCGAAATGCCGACTCCTGGCCGGTGAGACGCGCCCATTGATCGAGAAGGATGTTCAACTGCGGCGTATCCAATACCTCGGAGGCCATAATGCACTGTCCCTTGTAAGTAAGCTCCAGGTCTTTCGCGCCTTCATTCTCGTCGAAACGAGGTTTGGCGGTGAGGCCCAGACTAGCCAGGTTGAGTCTCATCATTGTCTCATTATCAGAGGTTGCCAGCGTCCGCATCAGGTCGGTACCGATAGCAGCCCTGTCAACGACGTCAGTGATGGTCTGCTTAGGCGCCTGAAGCTTGAAGTCCTTCTTGCCGAGAAGAGCTAAAATCTCTTCGACCTCGTCATTGGTCTTCGTCACCTTCCGGCGATTATCTTTGGCCAACTTGATGTCTGCCTTCAACGACGCCATCTCCTCACGTACCAGGCGTTCGGCCTGAACCGCCTTGTCTGCAGCCGTTCCTCTCTTCATGGCCCACTTGAACTCATACGTATCGACGACGCTTCTGTCAATGTTCATAATCTCATCAAATATCTTCTCACATTCGGCCACAAACGCTACGCGGTCGAACCCGCCCTGAACGGGGCCCTTAGTCGTGTTCCTGTGGTTGGTAAGGGGAGAAAGTTTCTTTCCATTGCGAGCCTTTCGTCCGACGATCCCGTGCAAATGAACTCCAGGAACACCATTCCGGGTAAAATGGATACACCACCAGATGAATAGATCTTCATGTCCATTGATACCCTCGCGGTGGAACCCTTTGGCATACGCATCAGAAATGGTACGTGCCAAAATCACAGCGTTTCTGAATATTTCCTGCTCTGTCCTGCCCATCGCCGGCGCCTCCTTAACGGGGTCTGGAGCTATAATAAGAGAGTAGAACTTCGTGTCCATCAGGGACAAATGAGCGTGATTTCTGTCAAGCTTATCAATAATCTCCCCTTTGCTTACCGGAGTCCCGTCCGGCATAAAAAATGGATACTCAATCAGGCCTTTTTCGCGACGCTCGACATTCTCGTGTGAGAGATATTCGAGGTACGCTCTTGCGCTGTCTGTATTCTTGGATGCACTCAATAACCCTTGGTCTTGAATTTTAACTAACATGTTTGTTGTATTTATGGTTTATTCACTTTCTTTCAATTTTTCGATGAGCACCTTGATGATGTAGTCCCTAAGCTACAAGGTGTTCTGGCTTAGAGCGAGACAGTTCTCTTCCTGCCGCCGCATATAGGCAATGATGTGGTCGTTGCCTTTTTATGACATTCATCGTCTTCATGTTCCAGATATTGTATGATTCCCTTGGACGTGGAGGTGTTCTTTTTGCCAGAGAAGCTGGGGTTTTGTATCCTTACAATCATAATTATATTGTATTTATTTGTTAATCAGTATCTTTCAATACTTCAATGAGCACCTTGAGGCGGCTATCTATCATCTGAACGGAATTCAGGGTCGGAGCGAGATAGTTCTCTTCCTGACGGCGCATATAGGCAACGATGCGGTCGTTTCCCTTCTTCATCGCGGGGCTGTCCTCGAGTTGCTGCTTATAGGATTCTGCAATGTGGAAGATCATCTGTCGGAGAGACAGTCCCTGCCTTTCCGCCTCACCAGCAATGAAGTCACGGACCGTGGTATCAACACAGACCGTTGTTGTTTTGTGTTTATCTTTGATGTTATCCATGGTATTTTATGCTTATATGTTTATAACATTGTTTTATAGCATAACCCCCGCTAGGGGACGATACAACAGGACAAGTCCTGTTGCATCTGGCTGGTCAGCTATCTTTTGGCGTGGTGGCGTATAACCACGTGTGCGTGCGGTTCCAAATGATAGATGACCCCCGAGGCGCGAGGCCTGAAAGTCAGCAGAATGCCTTCAGGCATCGTCGCCGAAGGGGCCCCGGATTCGATGTCCGATACAACGGTTACGACAATCAGCCAGATTCGACCAAGAAGATGATAGAGGCAAATGTGACCTTCGACTCGGACAGAGAAGCCGGAAAACAAATGTCTTCCGCTTACAGTCATCGACTCCCGGAGCGGTTTGATGGGTAGACTTGGATACCGCCGGTTATTCCGGGAGTTCGATGACGCTTTTATCAGGAATTGTGCCTCTGACGCAGTCAGGATCCTGAAGGTCCCTGCGATGAAGAGGAGGTATTGTATTGATATCATATCGCTACGTAAGTAGCGGTATCCAAGTCTTGTTGCAAAGATAATAAACTTAAGTTATTGAGCCAAAAATACTTAGATAAAAACGACCAAATTTGCGATATAGCGATCCCTACAATAAATTTAACGAAATCATTCTAAGAATAAAGATGGCTATAAACAGTCAATGGTCGAAGACAAAAGCGATAATCAAACGTGGATTTTAGAAGACTTCGATGCCGGAACGTATCATATTGTCGAAAACTTCTTTAAGGTTCTGCCCTGGGAATCCGTGTTCGTTCATCCAACGGCAGCGAAATCCTTCGAACTCTGTACCCTCTCCATCCCACAGAGGGTTTCCAGCTACTATATGTTGCTTTTTACTACCATAGACGTGTCTGCTATTTATTTTCGTTTCGTCAATGCCTTCTTCTTTCGCACGTTCGCGCATTTTTATCATATCAAGCACATGTTCACGGTATTGCGCATAATCGCAACGTAAACCCTCTCCGAGATCACCATGCGAAGAATGCTGCTCGAGACGTCGATCCGCAGGAATGACGGCTATCGCAGCATTACGTATTTCTGCAATATACTTGTCATGGTAGGCTTCTCTGCCATTATACCAATAGTGGATCAACCTCAGGAATTCTTTAGAATTGACGCTGATTATCTCAATAGGCTTTGTATCAGGTTTTTTGTCAGGGTATACAAGGCCTGCAAAACAGGCGGTACACATATGCTTAAATTCTTTTATGCCAAAATCAACAAACTCCTTCGGAAAAGCCTGAATTGTTTGCGCAATAGTAGTTGCGTGGAAATTAAGGTCTTCTGCTTTTGGCGTCTGATTGCCCATCATAGCAACTATTCTCAATGATTCCTCAAACGACTTGGTGACGATGTCCAACGGTAAATTGCGCACTAAATCCGCTTTCATGAAATTGCATATAGCGAATTCTCTAATCTCGTCCTGTTTGATTGACAATTCGTCACGTTGATTCAACTTATTAATGTACATAACGCTTAGATTATAAATAATTTACTTTCTATTCAAACAATCCGTTCTTTATCGTCATTCCTGACGAACGTGCAGCTTCCTGCAGATTGGCTTCCAACTTACTAATCTTCGCCGCAGAGGCTTGGCGGCTGTAGCTGGCGGGTCTTGCAGCGCGCTGCGATTGCTGGAACAGCGCCACAGCCACCTCATCGGTCATATCATCCAACTGCTCCGGCTGTGCTTCCTGCAGTGCCTTGAAAACGTGGTTCTCGTTGCATATACACCAGCCTTTGTATACCATAAAATGAAAAAACTGTTTGGCCGTATAGCCCATGGACTGGGCTTTGCGCACACCGAGAACAACGTCCTTCCATGCATCTTCCGTCTTCTTGACATTCTTTTTACTGTTGCGATTATCCACGAACTCCCGGGCTAGCTCCTCCGGCACGTCGTCGAATGTTTTCATGATGCGGTCGAAAAAGTCAACTTCCGGCGGCGTCGTGCTTTTTCTTTTTTTGCCGGAACTTTTTTTCTTTTTCCTGTCTTCGACGGGCTCGAGGTCTTTAGCTTGCGGTTGCTCGTCGGGCGTCACGGTTTCTGGAACGAGATCTTCCCCTTCATCGAAAGTCGGGTCGTGCGGTTGGGTGGAGATGGTACGATTCTCTTTGTGTGTAGTACCGAGAAGAGCAGGAAGTGCGGGCGCATCTGCGTTCGCACTAGTACATGCTTCAGCATGTACGTTATTCATCACTTTTTTAGAATATCCAGATGGATATTCGTCTGTCTTATTGTTATTTATCTCCTGCAAATTTTGCAGCTGGGTACCTGCAAATTCTGCATAGACCAACTGCAAATTTTGCAGCTGGGTACCTGCAAATTTTGCAGCCACCTTCGGGGAGATAGCATAGTGGATACGACGGTTGCCACGGTTGGTTTTCTCAGCATGACGGATAAGCAGCCCAGCTTTCGTCAATTTGTCGAAAACTGTGGCCACTGTACGTTCTGAAATACCAAAGAATGCGGCCGTGGTGGCCTTTGATGCGAAGTACGTCATTTTTTGAAGATTCCACGCTAGAACGTATGCAAACACGTTGAGCTCCGTAATGTCCAGGCCCAACTCGTTCATCCAGGAGTAAACGATGTAGTATTCAAGCATTTTTATTTGGTCCATCAGGTTGAAAGGTATGTTGACACATTTGACATTATTTAATAAGTGTATTTGTGCAATTCAGAACTTCCGCCTGCCATAGCGCATTAATCTCGGTTCTAGAGTATACAGCCTTGGAATTTTTGGCAGGGCCCTTCTTTACTGGAGCAATGTTTCCTGCTGAAATTTGGTAATCTAACCAACGACGACCATGAAGTTCATCTGCCTGTCGCTTGGATAATTCATCCAGTTGCGGATGGAGACGCGCCACGACCGCATCGGCGGCAACTGACGCGACGCGCATAAGCAGATCTTTATTTTGCATGAGTGTCGTCATTATTCTAATTTTACTTCGAATTTGCTTGCATCGTCTTCAAATATTTACTATTTTTGTAAATCAAATATAAGAGCATCCGATGAGTGAATTAAACTTTAATACAATGTTGTTTGGCGCAAATATATGCATTAAATTTTAATTCACCAAATTTTTTTAATTTCTGTCTTTCTTTTTTAGTAATATGAAACACAAAGTCACCCCAGAATTTGCCGTCGCGTGTTTGAAAAATTTCCTGAAGCCTTGGGACGGCAAACGTAATTCGGCATACAAGGTCGCTAACGAAACTCGGCTTACACCATCCACTATCTCAAATTATATGAATGGCCGCAGCAAGCCGTCCGGAAGATCACTTGAAGTTCTGGACTATTATTTCCGGTTGGGGGAATATGCGGAGTATCTAGACTCTTTTGACCATTACAAGTCATGGTCAGATGAAGGTGTAGCAAATGATGATGAAGACGAAGATGAGGGGGTCGCAGGAGAGCCTGATCCGTTCGTTGCGTGGATAGAAGAAAAAAAAGTACGTCCAGTTGTCATAATATCCGCAAGACAGGAACTTCTTGCCGGTTATTTAAGTAGCGATAATCCAGAGCAACAGGACCCGAAGCACACGGATGCTAAAATATCAGACTGCGTATGCACCTTAAATGATACAGACCACGATTCGGCCAATAATCAGGTTAGCAATACTACCTTGGAACATGATGCTTCTCTCGAGGCAGCCCGTGAACAGATAGACGCGCTCCACGCCTTAGTTCTCGCACAAAAGAAGACAATCGATAACCAGGTCCTGACTATAAAGAAGCTGGAGGAGGAATTAAAGGAATTACGGCAGTTTAAGGAGGTTGAAGACAAGAAATTTGTCGAAATCGGTCAAGGAAATATCTAATAATCAACCTGAAAGCAAGATACAAACGAAACAATGAACTATAAACATGCGCTCTCCTTCATCGTGAATCGAAAGCGCCTGAATACTTATAAAAGAATAAATATTGTGGGGAGTAGTGGCACTGCCTACTATTGAAGATCTGCCGGCCTAATGCCAGTCAAATAGGTCCAGTACGGCCCGGTTGGCTTTTTGGTGAGGCGTGAAATCGAGCTCAATATAAGTGTCGTCAATTGCTGTTGCTCGGTCCGCGTGGCTCAATGCCTCGTGGACCGTCCATTTATCCACCCCGGCGTCATTCCGGGCAAGCGTGGCCCACGTGTGCCTGGCAGAGTTTATGGTCACTTTCTTCCCAAGTGCCTTTGACAAATTCTCCATGCCGTCCGACACCGCCGAATAAAAGGTCTTGTAGCTCTTGTACCGGGTATGCAGCCGGGAAAGCAGGTTGCCGCTCTCCTCATACCTTGACAGGATGCGCCGGGCTTCCGGCTCAATCTTGACGACGATCTCGACGGGATGCTGGTCCATGGTCTTCCGGCGGGTGAACTTAACGAACCCTGCTGGCTCCTCAACGTTGTACCACAGGTCAATGGCGTTCATCCCCTGCATCGCGAAAGACAAAAGAAATATATCCCGGGCAACATTTCTCTTACTGTTCACCCTGGACTCCGGTTTAAGGTCTATAATCGCCTGGACCAGCTCCCGGCTAATGTTTTTGTGTTTTTGTAACTTTTTTACAGTGGGAGCCTTGACGGTATCGAACGGGTTTAACGGTATTCGTATTACCCGGGCATCTTCGTCGTTGAACTCCTGACGGGCCGTATGATGAATTTTTGATAGTTTAGAAACGTAGCACTGAACTGTCTCCGGTCCCAGGTTCTTCTGGTTTTCGTTCTGCAGGAAGGCAATGAAGCCCCGGAGCCAGCGCGCCGTGATATCGTTGATATCAGGGTTTATGTCGCTGTTGTACTGCTTTGCGGCCTTCAACGCTGACTCGTAGTTCGACCTGGTTCCAGCCTTGCGGGTGGTAGCGTATCTCATACCATATTCATAGAAATCCAGGCTAAAAGTCTCTTCGTTACGCAGCGCCCTCTTGATATGTTCGACGACCTGGTCAACGTCCATATTGGTGGCTTCAAAGCCAAGAGCCATGACGGCATCCCGCATCCGCTTAATGTCTTTGTTCAGGGCGTCCAAAACGCGGTGATCCTTTATCTTGAGACTGCGTGTCAGCTGGTCCGCCGTGACGTCAACCTGCGTTGACAAATTTCTGCTCTTCCGATTGTGCGTCACCCGGATCTTGACGTTATATGAGCCGTTGGCGCGGCGGTGATGAGAGTAGACGACGGGCTTGAAAGTGGTAGGCATGGCGTAGCAGTATTACTGAACAACAATCGAACAACTTTGATTGTTAATTGTACACAAAAGTACGTTTTTTCTCATAAGATAAAAAGGGAAGTAAAGGCCAGAATTTCAACGGGAAGGCCCTGGGGGTGAATTTCTTGAAAAATTTCAACAACAAATTTAGCCAAAACCTTCTTATGTTGAGAAAAAAGTGTAATTTTGCAGGCTACTTTCGAGTAAAAGCGAATTGAAATATTCATTTAAATAATAACGTTTATGCAAAGCAAAGGTGCCATCACATTTGTGGCCATTCTCATCGGCCTTGCCTGTGTGTTCCAGCTGTCTTTCACGGCTGCGACCGCCATCCAGGAAAATAAGGCCGCAAAAGCTGCCAGCAAAGTTGTCGAAGAGGTACAACAGTCTCCCGCGTTTGCAGAAGTTTCCGAGCTGGACCGCGCGTTCTATCTCGACTCCGTGAACACGGCTGCCAACAAGATGTATCTCGATTCCATCGCCAACAAGAAGGTCTATTTCAACTACACGTACAAACAAGTCAAGGAGAAAGAGCTCAACCTCGGCCTCGACCTCAAGGGCGGTATGAACATCGTCCTCCAGCTCGACCTGGCCGAACTCGTCCGCTCCTGCGCCCGTGAGAAGACGACGGAAGAATTCAACAAAGCAATGGCGCTCGCCTCCGAGCGTGCCGACCAGACCCACGAAGACTTCATTACGCTCTTCGCCCAGGCCTGGGACGAAGTGGCCCCCGGCAAACGTCTCTCCTTCGACATCGACCTCGACAAGCTGAGCGGCGATGTGAAGAACAAATCGAAGGCAACCAACGAAGAGATCATCTCGCTCCTCAAGGAAGAAGCCAAGAGCGCCATCGACAACTCCTACCAGGTGGTCGAGCGCCGTGTCAACCAGTTTGGTGTGGCACAGCCCAACATCCAGAAAGTCGCCGGTACCGGCCGTATCCTGGTCGAACTTCCGGGCGTCAAGGAGCCGGAACGTGTCCGTAAACTCCTGCAGGGTACTGCTTCCCTCGAATTTTGGGAGACCTACACCAGCCAGGAACTTCAGCCCTATCTCCAGGAACTGAACGAAACCATCCGCCTGCAGCTCGAAGCCCTCGAAGAGAGCAATCAGACCAATGTGGAAGAGCAAGCCAAAGCTGAAGACAACTCGCTCGAAGCACAGCTCGCCGCGTCTCAGGACGACCAGGTGAGCGCTTCGCAGGATGCCCTCATGAAAGCCAATCCGCTCTTCTCCCGTCTCCAGATGTTCAGTGGCAGCGGCGCGCTCCTGGGCCTTGCCCACTATCGCGACACCGCCCAGATCAATACCTGGCTCGCTGAGAACCG
>Ga0310786_10001487_pt1 | contig 37698 bp, 38 predicted proteins | sample AusTroGonzalo_MG_FD_203881 | JGI IMG/M metagenome (GOLD analysis project Ga0310786, IMG submission 203881) | Bovine rumen microbial communities from tropical cattle in Woodstock, Queensland, Australia - Gonzalo_03 (v2) (version 2) | ecosystem: Host-associated > Mammals > Digestive system >... | reverse complement strand
GTACAGATCCTGAGCGCAGAGGTCAAGTGTAGTCTCAATATCTCTCAATCCGGAACGGTCGGTGAACTGCGCAAAGCTCATTACCAGGAACTGATCCCGGCAGTTGAACTTGATCGCATGCCTGTCGCCGCGGTAACGGTCGACACACTTCTTGAACTCGTATTCGTTGATGAGAGACATGATCTGCGCGAAGATGGTTTTCCCCTTGTTCATGACTTGCGGACAGCGGCTTAGTCGCTTCCCTCAAATCTACGGAGAACTAATCGAAAAATCTTTTAAACGCGGTAACTTGTTAAACTATAAAACTTTAAAACCTATCGGAGATTATTTCTCCGGACACTAGTGAAGAAGTTTATATGATTACATACGAGTAGAAATAATCTAATATGGGCTATACAGAGAGAAAACTATTGTTTGACAAGATTGTGCAGAAAAGGCAAAGGCCTTTGCTGACGTATGTGACATCAATCCGTCCTGGGATGGGCAGTCAGATGGCAGGAGACGCCATTAGACCCATCATTGACCAACTTGAACTGATACCCAAGGAAGAGAAGAGTATAGACTTCATGATTATCAGTAATGGTGGTGACCCAATAACATCTCTGAGAATAATGGGACTGTAATAGCGCACCTTCAATATTGTTTTAAACATTCATCACATATGGCAAATCGAGTTTATAGTAATGCTTTTTTCCATTACACTCATAATTTTGAGTTTGTTAAGAATATTCTTGAAGACGGATTCAAAGTTTTCTTCTGTCGTGAAGAGGTCTATTCATCAGAGAAGCGTGTTATGCATATTGGCATTCCAGTTGTTTGCTTTTGTGATTTACCGCTTTCGCATATAGCACAGAATAACTATGGTCAAATGGGGATAGGAATGAGTAGAAAATGGGGGATTGCAAAAATGCTCGTGCCTGTGTTTTATTACCCCAATAATGCAGAATGCTTTTCGACAAAGACCATTCTTCAAGCTTCAAAAGCCTTCCTTAAAAAACGTCCTGCGGCAGAGTATCGGGCGCTTGGGCATTCTAAACCGTTATATAAGATTCAACCAGATAAAGGACAAAGTAAGAACAATTATATAGAGAGAGAATGGCGACGGGTTTTTTATTCTGCTGGCGTTTTCAAGTGGAAGACTGAGGCTGAATATGATGCATATCGAGGTGATAAGAGCACACCTAAGACGCCGGTTGGGAATCCAATTACATTTAATGTAGACGATGTGGACTTTATCATAGTTCCTGAGAATAAAAAAACAGAATTGTTGGATTTTATAATGCGTGGATTGTCAACTATTGGCGGTGCTCCTGGAGTGGCTTCTATGAGCGACAGAGAGGTGTTGGCCTCAAAAATTGTCACTGTTGAGCAGTTGGCGCGGAATGTATAAGAAAGAGCGGTTTTTCATATCTATTCCGAAAAATCAATTGTTGCATTTGTAAGACAGTAAATGTATGGATAAAAAGAAGATAGAAGAAATACAAAAGGCCCTCAAAGATGGTGGGAACATTATCAAGACAAGGGATGACCGTGTGCTGATTCTTGTTGATAAGGATGGAAAGATTCTGAACGGTGAGGATTGCAGTTGGCTACCTGAAAATGACGGAGAGGTGAATAAGGCTATATTCCGTTCGAGAATAGAGCCATGGCTAACATCGCTGTTCCAATCTGAGCATCTTTCCTTACTGTGTGGCTCCGGTATTACAAATGCTATCAGTTATCTGGCAGAAGCAGGTGGCGGAACAACAATGGGAACTGCTTCCTTCACCTATTATAAAGATGAAATAGAGAAGGGAGCAAAGGCAACGGCTCAAGCAAGTGGGCGAGAAGATGGAAATATCGAAGACCAGATTAGAACTGCCAACGACTTGCTGCGAGGTTTGAAAATCTTGAATAAGGACAGTGAGGCGGAGATTTTAGAAAAAGATTTGAACAAAATCATCCTGGATTTTGCCAAGTCAATCCTGACCACGGAAAACGCAATGGCGAGGGCTAAAGAGGAGAAACGAGAAAAAGCTTTTTCTGTGCTCGTCAATTTCCTGCTCAGTTTTGCCAGTCGCACAGGGAATCGGGAAAGATTAAATATCTTTACCACCAATTATGACCGTTTGATAGAAGTAGGGGCTGAACTAGCAGGCATCCATCTGATGGATAGATTTGTGGGAACAATGATGCCTATATTCCGCTCTTCAAGACTGAATCTTGACATTCATTACAACCCGCCCGGAATACGAGGTGAACCTCGTTATTTGGAAGGTGTTGCCAGGCTTACCAAACTTCACGGTTCGGTGGACTGGATACAAAATGAAAACGAGATTAGAAGAGTGGGGCTGCCCTTTGGTGCCAGTGACATCACACCCTACTTAAATGCCCCCGGATTAAAAGGATCAGATGCACTGAAGGTGATGATATATCCCAATTCTGCCAAAGACCGCGAAACGGCGGAATACCCATACGTGGAACTGTTCCGTGATTTTGCTGCTGCCATCTGCCGACCCAACAGTACGTTGGTAACATACGGCTATGGATTTGGGGATGAGCATATCAACCGTGTGATTCATGATATGCTCACAATACCTTCAACCCATCTGGTTGTGATTTCATTTGATGATCCCATAGGAAGGATTTCGAAGTTCTATTTCGAATCTGCCCATTATGCACAGATGACGGTTTTGATGGGAAACAATCTTGGGGATATAACAAATCTGGCCAATGACTATCTACCCAAGTCTGCTATTGACAGGACTACCATAAAAATGGCAGAGCTGTTGCAGCATCGTTTGGGCGCTTTTTCAGGAGTATCGTCCTCATCCTCTGCTGGTTCAGCTGCTGTTCCTGCTCCTGCTCCTGCTTCTGCTTCGACTAGTCCAACATCAATGACACCAACTGTATAGCGTATGTTGACTACACCCATTGAGAAACTGGCTTCACTGCGTGTGGGTACGGTAGAATATATCTCTCCAGACCGCATTGAGGTGCAGTTGGATATAGAATCGCCTGATAGTGTGGCTTTGAATACAGGAACTCCAAGGAGTTTTCCCCGTATCAACGGTTATGTGATGATCCCCGTAGATTTGGGTTTTGTGGTAGGACAGGTGTCTTGGATTACTATTCAACGGTCCCCTTATCCCAAGCGAAGCGGATTTCAGGATTTTGGGTTAATAGACCTCCCATTTCCGCTACGTAAAATGGAACTTCAACCTGTTGGTACTCTTGTTGCTGTTGAGAATGGGTATAAATTCAAGCGTGGTTTGGAGACATTCCCCTCAGTGGGAGACATTGTCATTCTGCCAATGGAAGAACAGTTGAGGGCCATTATTGAATCTGGAGAAAACAGGAGGGTATATATTGGTAACAGCCCTTTGGTTGGCAATGCCAAAGTGATGATTGACCCAGACAGGTTGTTTGGCCGTCACCTCGCCGTGTTGGGAAATACCGGAAGCGGAAAGTCATGCTCCGTGGCAGGGTTGATTAGATGGTCGCTGGAAAGCGCAGGGCAGGAGAATGCAGACATGGACAAACCAGTAAACAGTCGTTTCATAGTGTTGGATCCTAACGGGGAGTACAGCAAGGCTTTTGCAGATAAAAAGGAGGCAAATATCTATACGGTAAACGTAGAAGAAGGTGACGGCAAGAAACAGCTGCAAGTGCCCTTGTGGTTCTGGAACACGGATGAGTGGTGCGGTTTTACAAAGGCCTCGCCCAAGACTCACAGAACTACGATAGTTCATGCTTTGAAGTCGGTGAGGAGTGGAAATGTGTTTGAGGAGGTTTCAAAGCAAAGTGAGATGGCGAGTTTCGTCAGAACTGTTATTGATACTATTCAAGTATGCAAGGTTGCTGGCAATCCCTGGGGTAAGTTCCCCTTGCCTAAGAATTTTCACCAGTCATTGGAGAAATGGGCTAGCGAAATTGTCAGTGAAGAGGGATTCTCAGATGAATTACAGGGGGCTATCCAGGCTTTTGGTTTGAAAGCAAAAGAGTTGATAGATGCACGGAATGTTCAATATGCTCATTATGATTTTACCAAATCAGAGGTAGATAGCTTATTAGCCCTACTAAAGGATGTTTATTTGAAAGCTGGCGGCAGAGAGGAAGAATTTCTTCCAACAGATGAGGATAGCCCGATACCCTTTACGGGAGAAAGCTTTGTCCGCTCTATCGAAGCTAATGCGGAAATCCTGAATACAACTGATTACATTGTGACTTTAATGCCTCGTATAAAGACGCTGTTGTCAGATGTGAGGGTGAAAAAAGTGATTGATAATACAAATGTGGATTTGTGTGGGTGGCTTGAGGAATATGTTGGAGCTGACAATAAAGAGTCATTGACCATTATCGACTTGTCATTGCTGCCATCAGACGTTACAAGTATTGTTACTGCTGTTATAGCAAGAATGGTGTTTGAAGCCCAGCAAAGGTATTTGAAGTTGAATAAAGCTTGCCTGCCCACTGTGCTTGTAATGGAAGAAGCCCACTATTTTGTCAAGCGATACAACGATGATACTGAAAATACAGGCCCGATAACTCAGTGCTGTAAGGTGTTTGAGAAAATAGCTCGTGAAGGAAGAAAATTCGGATTGGGCTTAGTGCTGTCATCGCAGAGACCATCAGAACTATCCCCGACTGTTCTGTCACAGTGCAATTCTTTCTTGTTGCATCGAATCTCTAATGACCGTGACCAGGAACTGGTGCATAGGCTGTTGCCAGATAACATGAGGGGTATCTTGCGGGAAATGCCTTCGTTGCCGTCTCAGTATGCCATCTTGTTAGGATGGGCATCGGAATTGCCAGTATTGGTAAAAATGCGCACGTTGCCAAAGGCTCAATGTCCTCAGTCGGACGACCCTGACTATTGGGATGTCTGGACAGGAGCCAAGGAGCGTAAAATAGACTGGAATGTAATTGCAGATGAGTGGCAGAATAGAGACGCTGCATCTGATCTTCTTTGATGATAACTAAACAGGAAGCAGATTGGGCCATGTATTGTAACGAGAGTCAGAATCAGGGGGACAGGAACTTCTATACACGCTTTTATGTGCCTGAAAAATGTGTGTAAATGAGGGAATAAGCTTTGCTGGATGATTGCTTCGTAGGACAATAATTGCGGACATTGCTGTCCACTAAAAATTGTGGACGGTTTTAAAAGTTAAAAATCAAACAACGTGGGTTCATAGAACCCGTCAAGTTCTTTGTCAATATTGAGGTTAGATTTGTTGAAGAGGTCATCCGGAGGAGTCGTGTCGGTCAGTGAGATGCCCAGTACTTGGAGGGCATTGTAGACGGACGTTTCGAGCTTCATTTTGTGATGAACAATGGCTACCAGGCAGTAACTGATAATTGCCGTGTAGATCTGGATGCGGACTGCGTTTTCGGAGTCTCCCCAGAACTTCTTGATCTTCAGATGCTGCTTCACCCATTTGAAGAACAGCTCCACGGACCATCGGTTCTTATATAGGAGTGCGACTTCTAAAGCGGTGATATCCATTGCGTTAGTCAAGAAAACGAAGCGCATGTCCTGTTCCTCATCGTAGTACTCAACACGTCTGAGTTGCTCCGGATAATCGTTGCGGCTCTTGTACGTGGTAAGTTCTACAACCGAGTCCGACAACACGTTCTTGGGCATCCTTCTCTTCCATTTGACTACCTTGTACTGGAGGTTCTTTTGGCTCTTACGACAACACCGGCACAATGGAAGCGATAGAGCTGCGAAAAGAAGTTGTACGCACGGTCAAAGATGTAGTAAGATCCGGTCTCAACCGGTATCTCCTTCATCACCTGGGAGTCATGGACGGACGCTGTAGTAATATGAAAAAACGCCGGTACTTGAGCTTCAACATCGTAGAGAGTATGGATTTTTATCCCGCCTTTCTTCTTCCTGAACTTGGCCCAGCAGAAGACCGCAAGGCAGAGTTCGATGGTTGTAGAATCGAAGGCATAGACCGTTCCGCCAAGGTTGAATATCGTTGTATCTTGCAGATTACGAGCGAGTTCCACCATGTATAGGCATACTCTTCAAAGATGCGATAGTCTCTGTTCTGGTTCGCTTTTGCCAGGTTACTAAGGGTCACCGAGTCACCAAAACCGAGGAACTTAGCCTTGCCGCTGTGCGCCTTAACAGCAACCATCAGGTCCCGCAAACTTTCGCGTCTGGAGAGTTGACCGAACATAAGGACTTTGAGCTGATTCCAGCATGAGAAGACCTTTATGTGGCTGTCACCCTGATACTTACGGGCGAGATAGTTGAACTTGTTCCTGTCAAGATGCGAAGCTAATTGAGCAAAAACGTATGATTGATTATGCATAACCGTCTGATTTACAGACAAATTTACAAATCAAAACCGTTTACTCCTCAAACACTCTCTAACTATCTAACTATCAATACTTTCAATGAACTATTTATAAATTTTTAGTAGACACTAATGGGGTAATATAATGAGTGAAAAGCAGAAAGCATCACTTACGCTCAATAGCAGGGAATAATTAATACATTGGTATGAGACTGATAGGAATTAAACTTGGCGTTTGCGACCATCTTATCAGGAAGACACTGAAGGATGACACTTGGTATCCATTCGGTGACTACTTTGAACCGACCAAGGAAAACGGTTGGGAGTGGCGTAGTTCGGAACAACAGCAACAGGAAGAAGCCTGCAAGCAGATGTATAAATCGGCAGTAGAGGGTGAAGATCTTAAAGACCGGCTTGACATCACCGTGAACTGCATTGTGGGTAAAAACGGATCAGGAAAGAGTACGTTGCTGGATATATTTTATCGCATTATCAATAACTTTGCCTGGAAGTTGATAGACCAGATGTGGTATGAAAACCGGCCAGAGAACAATCCGCAGCGCGGACATCATCTATGCGAGGCAGAAGGTTTTGACGCAACATTGTTTTATGAGACAGATTGCTACGTGGGTAGCATTCGCTACAACTACGGCAATATGGCGATGAACTATTATTCTTCCGCTGAAGATGCTGCCATAGATGGTGAGCCATTCATGAAGTTGGCCTCCAAAACAAAGATAGAGAGACTAACACGTCACTTCTTCTATTCCATCTGTACCAATTATAGCATTCACTCGCTGAATCAGCGAGACTATACGCCCAACAAACTATGGATTGACCAAAATCCGAAAATCAATGGTAAATGGATACAGGGGCTGTTCCACAAAAACGATGGATATGTGACACCTATCGTGATGGTTCCTTACCGCACAGAGGATGACTATATAGACATTGATAACGAGAATGATTTGGCCAAACAGCGGTTATCAACGCTTGCTATCTTGTTCGGTTCGCAGAATAAACGCTTTATGAATGTCTATAAGCCATGCGAATTGGTGTATCGTTTTGACCATGAAGCTGAATCCAGATATAATACCAAGTTCAATAAACTCTACAAGGAACGTTTGCCGCTGAACAACAAAACCAGTCAGTTGAAGCGTGAATTAAAGAGGTTGTGGAATCTGGAATTAAGGGCGCATTACCAGAATGGTTACGGAGGGTTGATGAAAGTAGTGCGCGATGCGGTGTTGAATTATCTGGCGTACAAGACATTGAAAACCTGCCTGCAATATCGCAGTTATGGGAACATGTTGGGGATCCGCAGTTTTACGGAGGATGAAAAGAAACAGTTAGATAAGAATCAATATGGATTCTACTTGGATTATTCGCCAGATAAAGTGGTTGCAGTAGTTAAAGAGATTCTTTTTCAAGAGAGTGATATACACATCAATCTGAAGATACACCAGTTGTTGACTTATGTGGAACGTGGACATTATACGACAGACAATTTGGAAGTGCCAGAGAATTATGAAGGAGACCCGTCAGAAGAAATTGGCTACGGATGGTCGAAGATGCCCGTGGGTAATTTGTATAATCTAAAAAGAAGCGAGGATGGAAAGCGGCGTGTGCCATTTAGGACTTACGATGAGGTAAGCAAGTTGATGCCTCCTGCCATTTTTGAATGGGACATCAATTTTACCAAGGGCGAAGACGAGAAGGACAAAGAAACACTGATACAGATGAGTAGTGGAGAAAGGCAGTTTATGCAGAGCATCAGCTATATCATCTATCACCTGAAGAACCTGCAAAGCGTGAAGGATGGTGACTACCGCATCAGGTATCATAACATATGTATGGTGTTTGATGAGGCTGAATTGTACTACCACCCTGAATTCCAACGTAAGTTTATATCCAGTTTGGTGCAGATGCTTTCGTGGTGCCATATCAATACAAACATTATACGTGGTGTCAATATTGTGATAGCCACCCATTCGCCCTTTGTGCTCTCGGACGTGCCACTACAGAATACGCTGTACCTTGATGGCGGCGAAGTGGTGAAGAAGAACAATGAGAGTTTTTGCGCCAATATACATGAGATGCTGGGTAACAGCTTCTTTATGGAGTATACCGTAGGAGATATAGCGAAGAAACAGGTGGAAGAGATACTGCGTCTATATAACGATTTTACTGACAGCAAAAACAAGGGCGGACTGATAGCCAGTAAGGCTGATTCATGGCCAAGATACAAGTTTGTGGCCAGCTTGGTGGCAGATGAATATCTGCATGGGCTGTTGGGTCGCATAATGGATGAGATGGAGCACTTCCTTCCTGAATATGAACATCAGGATGACATTGATAAACAGATTTTTGAAACAGAGAAACACCTACAGGAACTGAAGGCGAGAAAGGAAAAGGGTGCATGATTAAGATGGATTATGGGGATAAGAAGCATCTGAAAATGCTGATAGATGCTTATCCCAAGATTTTCCCGGATTTGAATATCAGGCAGACTTGCTGGGCTAATCTACGAAAACGGCTGAGCAATATAGATGCGCGGTTCAAAACGATGCTGCCAAAGACCTACGAAGCGATGCTGGTGCTGGATTTTGAAAGTCTTGCAGACATCTATGAAGTGTATGATGGGTTAGATTTGAAGAAAAACGCTCCGAAGGTATATGCGGACTCAAAGGCTTATTTCTCATACGAAAAAAGTACGGATAGCAAAGGAAACACGTGGGAGAAGCTTCAACCTTTGATTGCTGGATTCTTTATGGATGAACAGAACGGATTTGAGATACACACTTGTCATTACTGCGACATGGCGTATGTGAATCCGTTTGACTTGCCATTGGGAAAGAAGGCCCAGTTTGATTTAGACCATGTGCTGAATAAGGCAAGATGTCCTATTGTAGGGTTGTCGCTATTCAACTTTGTTCCCTCGTGCCAGATGTGCAACGGAAGCAGGATAAAGGGGCAGAAACAGATATATCCAGACGCAAGACTGAGAAGGAAACTAAGCCCAAGCAATTTCAATTATGACTTTGAAGGGAAGGTGACCATTGAGGTGATAAACAAATATGGCAACTGTTCTACGATTGGATTTGAGAAGCGTATGTCAGAGTATGATCTTCGCTTCAACACCTATCTTGACCCAGACTATGAGGAAGAGATAAAGGCATTCTACTTGACAGAAAGATACAACTACCATAAATGTGAGGCTTTACGTCTGTTGGACTTGAAAGAACGTTATACGGATGCTAAAATAATGGAATTGGCCAGGCTGATTGCAGGTGGTTCGAACTCAAAAGTAAGTCCTCACGGTATGAAATTCATTACGCAATTGAAGCATGACATATTCGCTACGGAGTTTAACCACAGACATCATAGATGTTTTGGAAAATTGCATGATGATATGCTGAAATAAGATGAAATGTGATGTGTTCATGCTGGTAGGTAAAATAGGCGGGCGACCGCAGGGTGGCTGATCTTTGATGGAGCGGAAGGCTCTTTTGCGGGTTTGAACAAAAATGTGCCTGAGGCGGAGAAATAAAAAATGAGTCCCATCGAACGATGAAACTCTTTTCACGGAGAATGGATAATAGCTTCCATTACTCACGGCAGGTCGCTAAGTGTCCTACGAATCTGGTTCATGGCATCGCTGGGACAAAGCCGGCCGCTAGATATGATTCGCTGGTCTCGGACTTCAAGTCCCAACTCGGATACGCCCAGGATCTTGGCAGAGGGCCACTGCTTACGGGCCAGTAGGAGCACACTGATAAGCTCGGGGCGGGAGAGGCCTGCGGCACTGATGATGTGGCTGTGTCGGAAGTCAGACACACGGCCCATCCATAGGCATCACGATTCATGAAACAGCACGCGTTGCCCTCGAAGCTAAAGTCGCATCACGTTGCAGCAGTTTGGGGAGTTATTTGTTTTGGTCGCAGAAGCCCCCAAGGCCTATTTCAATCTCTGAGATATGACACAAGACGAACGTTGGCAGGCCCAATGGAAACAGCTCATGGACTTCATGGATCAAAACCACAGAAGGCCCTCGAAGTTCATCCTTGAAGAACGCCCCCTCCGCAACTGGTGGAAACACCAGCAGAAGTTAATGAATGCAGGGGAGTTGAAAGAAGACAGGGTGGGGATGTTTAAGAAGTTGGTTGTCGTTGGAGAACAACACAAGCATAAGAATCTGTATCAATAGCGATAGTGTTAACGGTCTTGTCCGAAGATAAGAAAAACGATAATCAGGCAATAGTAACGAAGAAGATTTGTATATTTACGATTTAGAACGCTAAACGCTATGATGTATTATAGACGTAAAATATTGTTGGCGTTGATTGAGGCATTCGGCGGACGGATGCATCCAATCAGTTTGCAGAAGGCCCTGTTTCTTTTTACCCGAGAACAGGACAAGGGGAACCGTGCTTATAGCTTTGTGCCGTATAAGTATGGCTGCTTCTCATTTAACGCCAGTCACGATATAGCTGTTCTTGAAAAAACAGGGTTCCTAAGAAGTTTTGATAAAGAAATTGCTTTGACCTCAGATTGCCATTATGCTGCTGAGCTTGATTTGTTTGATGCAGGAAAACTTAATCATATCTATGATTTGTACAAGGACTATACGGATGACGATTTTATAGATTATACGTATAAGAATTATCCCTATTACGCAATTAACAGCGAGATTGCGCATAAGCATCTAAATTATGAACAGTTGGTGGAGGTTAGAAAATTAGATCATAGAAAGACTAATACGAATCATACTCTCTTTACGATTGGTTATGAAGGACGCTCGTTGGAAGAGTACCTGAACGTTCTTTTGATACGCGGCGTGCGAACGTTGTGCGATGTGCGCAAGAATGCCTGCAGCCAGAAATACGGTTTCTCTAAAGCTCAACTATTACCGGCATGTGAAGGTGTAGGAATCAAATACATTCACATCCCTGAACTTGGTATTGAATCCGATCAACGACAAGCTTTGTACACACAAGCGGATTACGATATCCTTTTTGAGAAGTATAGAAATACAGTTTTGGCTAGAAGTGACAACCAGTTAGACAGGATTATCAAATTAATAGACACTGATGAAAGAGTCGCATTAACGTGTTTCGAAAAGAATGTAGAGCAGTGTCATAGGACGCAAATTGCAAGGAAGATAATGAATAGACCGGGTATAACATTTGACTTTAAGGAGTTGTAATATGGCTGTTGAAAAAGTATTAATGACGGTGAAAACATACCCGCATATTTCCCAAAAGTATGTCGAATTAGTCTGCACGGCTGGTTTTAGAGAAGACGGTTCTTGGATTCGGATTTACCCAATCCCTTTCAGGCAGCTTGATAAGTATGCACAATTTAAAAAATATGATTGGATAGAAATAGACTTGGTTAAGAATCCCAAAGATTTTCGTCCTGAGAGTTACCGCCCTGTAAGCCTTGATACCCCAATAAAAGTGGTTGGGCATATCGATACAAAAAACGGTTGGGCTGCAAGGAAGAATATTGTGTTGCGCAATGTGTATACTGACATGGGTAAACTAATTGCAGATTGTAAAGCGACAAACAAATCACTTGCTGTATTAAAGGCCAATATTACAGGTTTCGTTATTAAGCCCGTTGCTCGAGAATGGGATGAACAAAAAATGGAGGCCGTGAAAGCTACCCAGAATCAATTGGACCTTTTTGAAGAAAAGAAAGATTTTGAGGTAGTAAAGAAGCTTCCCTACGAATTCTCATATAAGTTCACGACAGATGACGGGAAGCCTCATACATTGATGATTGAAGATTGGGAAATAGGCAAGCTTTATTGGAATTGTTTAAATGATAATGGTTTTAATGAGGAAGTGGCTTGTCAAAAGGTCAAAGAGATGTACTATGATAACCTGGTAGAGAAGCGTGACTTATACCTCTTTATGGGAACGCATAAAGAGCAACAGCAACTGAATAGGCCTCAACCGTTTGTGGTTATAGGTACATTTTATCCCCCCAAGCAGGAAGATGATGGGCAGCTTTCGCTGTTTTAATTAGTTTAATAGAATACTTGTCGGGGCGTTTGAAATACTGAAAGGGAAGGATATCTTTCACTGCTGCGGCGTGGGTAGTGCCGCGAAAGGAATCTGGGCGCCGCTTCATGCCTTTCGCGAACAAGATTTCCCGCAAATCAGCCAAAACGCTGCCGCGAAAGGAACGAGATAGATAAATCATGCCTTTCGTGGCAGACAAATGAGATAAAGCTCGATCGTCGGCCGGGTTGGACATGACTGAACGAATATGAAGATTACTCAAGAAATACTTGACAATTTGACTGCGCAGGCGAAGGCTTCGCCGCGGCTGCGGATGAATCTTGACCTTCGCAATTCTCCGGAGGACCAGTCGCAACGGATGCTCAATGCCATCGAGCCCGGCAGCCCGCTGCCCATTCACCGGCATCGGCATTCCTCCGAAACCGTAGTCATTCTCCGCGGCCGGCTGGTCGAAGAGTTTTACGACGAATCCGGCACTCTCGTCGAATCTATCGAACTCTCGCCCAACGGCCCCACCGTCGCCCTGAACATCCCCGCCGGCCAATGGCACACCGTCCGCGCCCTCGCCTCCGGCACCGTCATTATGGAAGTAAAGGACGGGGCGTATGCGCCGCTGGGGGAGGAGGACATCCTGCGCTGAGGCGGCGCCGATGCGGCTGTCGCTTCGCTGGACGCCTTTCGTACTCGGACCGCCATTCCGTATTTTTGCCGCGACTGCAACGTCAGCATCCCCAGCGCGTTCTCGCGGCAGTAAATTCCTGCATTTCAGCCAAATCCGCGCCGTGACTACAACCTGAGCCCCGCCACAGCGTCGTCGCGTCAAAAGAAACACCCGCCCGCCCCCGCCCAAGCCAAAGCCTCGCCACCGCATGCTGCTGAACGCCATCGAACCCGGGTCGGATATTCCTATCCATCGGCATCCGACGAAGGATGAGTCGTTTGTGGTGCTGAGGGGGAGAGTTGTTGGCGTCGATGGGGGCATATAAGCGGCGAAAGTTTGTTATTTTTCGATATTTTCGCGGAATATAATTTTAATAATTGTCTAAAATTCAACATTTTTGCAAAAACAAAGTATCAATTATTGAGATGGAAAAGATTGTGGGTAGAGAACGGGAGTTGGGTAAGCTTTCGGACTATATGGAGTCAGGGAGGAGTGAGTTTATTGCTATATATGGCCGAAGGCGTGTGGGTAAGACTTTCTTGATCCGCAGCTTTTTTAAGGACAAGTTTGACTTCTATGCCACGGGCATCATCGACGGTACGATGGAGGAGGAACTGGAGGCTTTCCATCTCGCCTTGGTATGCGGTGACGCATATCTGGGAACAGTTTGTTTCGCATATCCGTTCGGGTAAACTGGCCGGGGAGGATTTGAAAACTTTGGAAGATGGCCTTGCGTTGATCGCGCAAACGGAAGCATATCAGAATTACGGCATACCAGCTAGGATTCCATTCAACCTCATTTGAGTATCGTATTATTCCGTGGCTCTCAGATATTAAACCTTAATCACACCCATGTACTACTTTGACCTTCACAAAATCATCTCCTCTCTCGTGACTCCGCTGATGGACGTATCCAAGCGGGCGCGGGAGTATATCGTGGAGATTTTCCTGAACGATGCGCCGCTGCAGGTGGTGCGGCGGCTGAGTGTGCCGTCGAGCCTGTATGTCGGCCATCTGGTCTATGAACTGGTCTATGCCATGGGCTGGGACGGGTATCATCTGACGGAGCTTCCGCAGGGGAATACGCTTTGGCGTTCGACTATGGAGAAGGCGATGGATGCGGAGTCGGGGCTGGAGTATGAGGAGATTTACCCGGGAATGAAGGTCCGGAACTCCTTCCGGGCTACGGTGAGCCAGCTGCTGAAGAAGGTGGGGGACGAGTGCTCGCTGCTATACGATATGGGCGATTCGTGGCATCACACCGTCCGCCTGCTGGAGATCCGCCGGTATGAGGACAACGATATCCGTTTCAGTAATATCGGGGTAGAAATCATTTCGGGCGAGGGCGCCTGTCCGCCGGAGGATTGTGGCGGCGTTTCAGGGTATGAGGAGATTCTGCGGATTATCAAGGATCCGGAAGAATATGAATATGAGCGCTTCCGGTCCTTGCTGGGATCGCATTTCGACCCGGAGGTCTTTGATGTTCGCTCGGCACGGCGGAGGATTTATGACTATGAACGGACCATTGGGGAGGTGCTGCACGGGTTTTACGAACGTTAATCGTCACACCCAGCTTGTCCGGGTGTCTCAATAATTGATTCGGGCCAGCCCTTGTTGAGGTGCTGGCCCGAATCGTGTCTACTGGATAGGAACTGGTCTTGTTCCCCTTAACTGGTAGTTGTGGCTCTCGTATTTCCAACGCCATACTACAATATTAAAATCCAGATTATTCTCGGCTGAAAGCAGTCTTAACTGATCAACTATATTCCCAAACCTCAGGCCATTAATTGGGCCGCTGTTCATCATAGTATCCCAAAGTTTCTGGCTGATGAGCATATTCTGGGCAAAGAGATTAGCTTCCCTTTCTTTGGGCGAGTCAGTTGAATAGGTGTCGCCGGATACGAAGATCTCGTTACTCTCGTTGTACATATGCTTTTCGATGTGCCCAAGTTCGTGGAGGACATTGAAAACAAGCCGACTCATATCGTTAAAACGATGAGTGGTTATAATGGCCGGAAAGTCGCCCACCTTCATGGATGCCGCATCAATGGGCGTTTTATCTAACTTGGGAACCACGGAATAGGCAATCCCGTACTTGCTGAGGATGTCATTGATTTCCGCTTCTTTCAGGTCCCCGGTATGAGCATGGACGGCAATGTCGTGTGCCGCCAACTGGGCGTTGCCCTGCTTGAATTGCTTGCGGGGTGAGTTCGCTCGGGATGCAATGTAGGCAAGCGTCAGCCAGGTGGTCTGATTCTTCTCATCCACCTCATTCCTGTCACTCTTCTTAAAATCGTAGCTAAGTTTCTGAGCGAATCCCTGGTTGCTGATCTCGAGCGGCTTGAAGCCCAGGAATTCTTCCAGCTTTTGCAGTTTCTCTTGCACATACAGAACGGCACTAATCTTCAGCCGTTTGTAGAGCTCTGCCAGATTCAGGGTGCTGGAGAGCATGTTTTCAGCCACAATAGCAGCTTTCTCGTTCTCGTCCCGTACGGCGATGTCTTTAACATCTCTGTCGTACTGGGTCTGCAATCTCATCCAGAAGTCGGCCGGGATGCCCAGGGCATCTTCCAACTTCTGTGCGATGGATGCGGTGATGTTTTCTCCTTTCAACAGCCTGGTTACGTTGGGGGCTTGCATCCCCATACGTTCTGCCAGTTCTTTCTGGGTCATAGACCTCGCCTTGAGTTCATCTTTGATGATCTCTGCCGGGTGAACGGCCCTGAAAGGAGTGTTGTGTGTTTCATTTGTCGCCATAGTGTTCATTGATTTCGATTAGCTTGATGCGAATTCCGCCATCGAATTCTTCAAAAATTAGTCTGTACTTACTTGTAAAACCGATTCTCACGCTACTGTAGCCTGATAAACCGTACTTTAGAGGTTCGTAATTCAGTTTCTTGTACCATGATAACCCAGATGTGTTGGTCGCCGCCCTTAAAATTGCCATCACACCGTCAAGGTCATGAAGAAACGTCGCATTACTTTTGAGTTTCTTGTAACGTTTGTCGTCGCTCTTGTGGTAGGTGATTAACTCCTCAATTGCGAAATCGGCATATTCTATAATGAGTGTTTGATCTTTCATTTGGCAAAGATAATACCAAATTATCAATTTTGATAATTATCTTGTAAAAATCTTTGCATGTTTCGGTTTTTCGCAGTACCTTTACAGCATCGTTCTTTGAGATATGTAGTCACGTGATGCTTAGTTCGTGAAGTGAATTCAGTTTCACAGCCGTAAGGTCTTTGGTGCCGCTATGGTCTTGCCGCCCTTGTCCTGCACTGGAGACTTCTCCCCGACAGGTCAAGACGGTTATCCGGAATGACGAGGGGCGAGCCCGAGATCCCCGGTCAAGCCGGGGATGACGCGGGCCGGCCGCGAAGAGACGCCCCCGAGTCCCCAGTGACCGGGAGTTAGACAATAAAGAACGAATATTAAGATCACACAAGAAATACTTGACAATTTGACCGCGCAGGCAAAGGCCTCGCCGCGGCTGCGGATGAACCTCGACCTCCGCTATTCCCCGGAAGACCAATCGCAACGGATGCTCAACGCCATCGAGCCCGGCAGCCCGCTACCCATTCACTGGCATCGCTCCACCTCCGAAACCGTGGTTGTCCTCCGCGGCCGGCTGGTGTGGGAGTATTACAGCGAGCCGGAGCACCTCTGCACCGAAACCATCGAAGTCTCGCCCAACGGCCCCACCGTCGCTCTGAACATCCCCGCCGGCCAATGGCACACCGTCCGCGCCCTCGAATCCGGCAGCGTCATCCTGGAAATGAAGGAAGGCTCGTATGCGCCGCTCGGCCCGGAGGACACCCTGGCCTGACGAGCAATGTCATAAGCGATTCGGGCCAGCACCTTGAGAGGTCGTTGGCCCGAACTGTGTCTAGTTGATAGAACGGTCAAATCCTCGACCATTGTCGTATATGTTATAGTCGTGTTGGTATCTACCTAAGACTATAGCTGGATGAATCTAATGCTCATATGCAAATGCATCCACGCAGGCAAGACTTTTATTTTTAATTTGTAGAAACAAATCATTCTCTATATATTTGTGATATGGGCGAAAGAGGAACCATAGAGATACGTGTCTCTGGCAACAAAGGAAACCGGCCTTTATCCCCTGATAACTATGATATCAGGGAAATAGCCGCTATGTTTGACGTGCTGGAGAGTCTGGTGTTCCCAAATAACAAGAAAGCTCGTCCGGAAATAAGCTATTCAATTGCAGAAGGCTCAGTTAAACACATCTTCACAACTAGTTTTCAGACTGTTTTGACCTTCACGGCTGTGCTGGCTAGTATGTCGGATCCTAAGAGCATTGACAGGCTGGATCTTCCTACAGCACGTGCGATTGAACGTTTGCAAACAGAGGCTAGAGCCAAGAATTATTCTTTCTCATTCAGCACATCCCAGCATGAAGGTGAATTGCTCAGGATTACGCCGGAAACCGACTATAAGCGTTCGGATGAGGTTTGGGTTGATGCTGAAGTGTATCTCTATGGAACGCTTACTGATGCCGGCGGGAAAGAGAAATCTAATATCCATCTTGACACGAAGGAGTATGGTTTAGTGAAGATAGATGCGGATAAAGACTATCTAAGAGACCTGAAAGAAAACCTCTTGTATAAAGAATATGGTGTGCGTGCGCGTGGCCGCCAGAGTGTGCTGACCAGGGAGATTGACCTTAGCTCGCTTGCGTTATTGGATATACGGGGGTATAAACCGGTGTTTGATAAAGAGTATCTGAACGGTCTCATTGCAAAGGCGTCTGAATCATGGAAGGGCGTGGATGTGGATGAATTTATGTCAGAATTAAGGGATTATGAAGAGTAGTACAAAAGGACAAGTAGCAATGCTGGATACGAGTTTCCTTATCAGGTTGATGAAGGAAGACTACCCTCTGCATAAATCTGCGCTGGATTATTTTCAGTATCTGCTGGAAAAAGAGTATGTGCTATTTGTTTCAACAATAGCTGTGGCAGAGTATTGTGTAAAAGGTAGGCTTGATGAGATTCCGTTTGATAATCTGCGTGTTGTCCCGTTCAATTTGGATCACTCTTCTATTGCGGGAGAATTTGCTGCTTCTTTGTATGCCGCAAGAGATCAAGGAGAGTTTAAACCGGAGCAACGATTAATCATTCCCAACGATACCAAAATATTCGCACAGGCAGCATCAATCAATGCCGTGTATCTTGTGACAGCTGATACAAAATCCGGTAAGGCAATGTCAAAGCTGTCCGAAAGAAATCAATTCAAGGTCCAGCATCTTGACATTCACAAGAGTGTGGCGGAGGCCTTTAGTTTGCTGATCTTTGATTCTGAGGAATCTTGATGCTTGAACAGGCCCTCCAGTTTCTTACTTACTACGATGCGGCGTGGGTCATGCCGCGAAAGGGATGTGGGCGCCGCTTTATGCCTTTCACGAACAAGATTTCCCGCAAACCTGGCAAAACGCTGCCGCGAAAGGAACGAGACAGATAAATCATGCCTTTCGTGACAGACAAATGAGAAAATACGCAAGAGATACTGAGGCCGGTGCCGATGGGCATCGGCTTTTTTGTATACATCGACCTTCCGATTGCGGCGAGGTTTTATTATATTTGTGGAAATAAGATTTGCTATGACTAAGAAGCAACAAATACAGCTCTTTGAAGAGAAGAAGGTCCGGACGGTTTGGGATGACCAAGAGGAGAAGTGGTACTTCTCTATTGTGGATATATGTGGGGTGCTCACAGATAGTGATTATCAGGCTGCACGTAAGTACTGGAAAGTGCTGAAAGGCCGGTTGAAGAAAGAGGGAAATGAAACGGTAACAAATTGTTACCAGTTGAAGATGAAAGCGCCTGACGGCAAGATGCGCTCGACGGATGTGGCTGACACAGAGCTGCTTTTTCGTCTGGTGCAGAGCATACCCTCGAAGAAGGCGGAGCCTTTCAAGCAGTGGATGGCGCAAGTGGCAGCACAGCGCATTGACCAGATGCAGGACCCGGAGCTGAACTTCGAGCAGGCGTATGCGGATTATCGCCGTTTGGGATACAGCGACAAGTGGATCAACCAGCGGCTGAGGAGCATTGAGGTGCGCAAAGAGCTCACTGATGAGTGGGATAGAGCTGGCGTGACGGAAGGACAGCAGTATGCTTCGCTGACGGACATCATCACCCGTGGCTGGAGCGGCAAGACCACCAAGCAATACAAGCAGTTCAAGGGTTTGCGTAAAGAGAATCTGCGGGACAATATGACCAACATTGAGCTGGCTCTGAATACATTGGCAGAGGCATCGGCTACAGAGATTAGCAAGGTGCGTAACCCGAAGGGCTTCAAGCAGAGTGCGGAAGTTGCCCGGCAGGGTAGCAAGATTGCTGGTGACGCCCGCAAGAAACTGGAGGCGCAGGTGGGCCATTCGGTGATTTCGCCCACTAAGGCGGCTGACCATTTGCCGCCGGCAGAGGATGTTCCGGAGCTGACGGAAGGGGAGTAGCCGCATGCAGTATCATATCTCATCAAACGACCTGCAGCTCAAATCTTCTTTCAAGGTAAGGAAGAAGGATTTTGAGCGGGAGCTGGCGAAGATCCGGGAGAAGCATCCGAGGAGTCGGGTGTGGAAGCGGAGCCTGCTTTCGCTCAAGCTGGAGTGGGCGGCGCACAATGCTTTACATGCGCTGGGGATTCTCCGCTACAGGACGAAAGATACGGATCTGAACTGGCCGCAGCCCTGGTATATCCGGCTGGGCTATGCGGTTTTGGGCACGTTGGCCTGGCCGTTCATTAAGTAGATTTCGATGCCGGAGTTGTTGCTCTTTCAGATTCTTTTCGTAACTTTATTGGCACAATAATCCATTAGAAATCAATGTTTACACTTATTTCCTTACCTTACGCACCGGACGCGCTGGAGCCGGTGATCAGTGCGCAGACGCTGTCTTTCCATCATGGCAAGCACCTGCAGGGATACGTCAACAATCTGAACGCGGCGCTGCCGGGCAGTCCATACGAGGGCCTCACGCTGGAAGAGATCATGCAGCGGGCCAATCCGGCTTTCGGGCCGTCGGGCAATGCGGCGGTGTTCAACAATGCCGGGCAGATCCTGAATCATAATTTGTATTTTACGCAGTTCCGGGCGCCGCAGGAGGGCCAGGGGCCTACGGGCGCGCTGGCGGCGCAGATTGCCAGGCAGTGGGGGAGTCTGGAGGCCTTCCAGGCCGAGTTCGTGGCCAAGGGCGCGAGCCTCTTCGGCAGCGGCTGGGTATGGCTGTCGGCCGATTCCAAGGGCGAACTGGTGATCTCGCAGGAGCCCGGGGCCTCGAACCCCGTCACCAAAGGCTTGAAGCCGCTGCTGACTTTCGACGTCTGGGAGCACGCGTATTATCTTGACTATCAGAACCGCCGCCCCGATCACCTGAAGGCCCTCTGGAGCATCATCAACTGGCCAGAAATCCAACGCCGCTACAACTGATAAAGATGGACCGCGGCCCCGTCATTGGCAGAATAAAACAATTAAAAATCAATACTATGAATCTAAAAGGAAGCAAAACCGAAAAGAATCTGATGGAGGCGTTTGCCGGGGAGTCGCAGGCGCGGAACAAGTATACGTATTACGCCAGCAAAGCCAAGAAGGACGGCTTTGAGCAGATCGCGGCGCTGTTCGAGGAGACGGCGGCCAACGAGAAGGAGCACGCCAAGATCTGGTTCAAGTACCTGCATGGCGGGGCTGTGCCGGGAACGGTTGAGAATCTGTTGGATGCGGCTGCCGGCGAGAACTTCGAGTGGACGGACATGTATGCCCGGATGGCGCGCGAGGCCCGCGAGGAGGGTTTCGACGAAATCGCCGAGAAGTTCGAGATGGTGGGCGCCATCGAGAAGCACCACGAGGAGCGCTACCGCAAGCTGCTGGCCAACATCCAGGAAAAGAAGGTCTTCAGCAAGGATGGCGACGCCATCTGGCAGTGCAGCAACTGCGGCCACATCGTCATCGGCCCTTCTGCCCCGGAAGAGTGCCCCGTCTGCAACCATCCGCAAAGTTATTTCCAGCTATTGGCCGAGAACTACTAACTCGGCCTCAGTCCGTCAAGACTGCTGATTCCCCTGAACTACGCTTCCGGAAAGGCAGCGTCTGCACCCTGATCGGTACGCCTCCCAACCTCATCATCTCCGGGCTGTATGCGCAGGAATCCGGTTATACAATGTATTTCTTTTCCAGACGTCGCGGGTACCTTGCTGGATTTTGGGACGCTACCCGCACGAACAGTGGCGCAAGGTAGGTGCGCCAGTGTCGCACGGGCACGGTACTGGCCGTCGGTGACGCAGCGAATCGCGTAAACGTTTTGCTCGTGCTGAAGGTCCTGCCGCGAAAAGGATGAGTGTAATCGTCTGCCGCGAATGATGGGCTTAGAACGGCATGCGGCGTGGGGTAGTGCGCTCGGTCTGCTGTAGATAAGCAGACTGAGCGCGCTGCCTTTGCTAAAAGGCCTTCTGAACGGGGGTACTGCGGCGGACGATTACACTCAAGGTCTGGAGTGGCAGACCTCACAACGCAATGATGGCGGCGGTTATCTCCCGTCAGCGGCCTGCGGGATAAAGAAGGTCCCGCAGGCGCTGCCGAGGATAACCGCTCTTTGCGTCATCGCCGGACCTGATTCAGTCTTGCCGGGCTCGTCAACTTGTGACACCGCCGTCCTCCTCAAAGCGCTGCCTGCGCGATTCCGCGTGGAACGACCCCATCAGAACAGGGGGTCGTTCCACACAACAGCCTCCCGTATGAATTGTGTGCAATCTTTGCGTGTCACAGTTTGGCGGAGCATCTCTCAGAATGTAAACATCAAGCGCGATAACCCGTCTTAGGTGCGCTGAAACAACGATATCCGCGCTCGGTCTACTCTTCCTGCGCAGGCGAGAGGGCTTTTTTGCTTTTGCCTTTCGCTTCTCATCTTTCTTTTGTATCTTTGTACACCTCGCTTAATCCGATGATTAATCAGTATCTCTTTCCTGTCAATTCAGCCATCGATTCTATCTTTGCGCCCAAGAACCTCGATGCGGACTGTATGACGATCTGGCGAATGATGTCGCCGGTTGAAAATGCGATAGAGCAGTATTTTATCGACGGTCAATACAAGGATGCGATTGAGATGTTCCTTCAGCTGGTGGATTCGATTTGCTATCACTTCGTAGAAGATAAGCATTGGTGCTGGTTTGATGATGATTATGCCCCTGGGCATGGGACAGACCATTGTTGGAGGATGATTCTGGAACGGTTGGATCGATTCCCGGATGACCTTTTTAATGAGTTGAAAGATGGCTTGATCATCCTTTTGGACACTGAAGCGTATCAAGGGTACTGTTACCCGTCAATTGGCCGATGGCTTGGCGATATGAAACAATTGTGCGCATGACATACGAAGAGCTACTTGCTGAAAATCAGCGACTTCTGGAACGTATTCGGGAGTTGGAGCAGGAGAATGCCAGGCTAAAGGGCTTGGATGGGCATGTGCTATGCGAGCCGGAACCGTTGACGTATGGCAGTCGTCGACCGATGACAATGGAGCAAAAGGAAGAAGAGTTGCAGCGAAGAGTGGCCATTTTTCGGAGTCTTTTCCGTGGTCGTGAGGATGTATTTGCCAAGCGCTTCGTATCCAGAGAAGGTCGGCCTGGGTACAGCCCTGTTTGTAAGAACCGTTGGACTGAAGGTTGCAATAGCCGTAATAAGAGATGTGAGGAGTGCTCTTTTAGAGAATTCGTCCTTTTGGACGATGCGGTAATAAGGCGGCATCTACACAAAGATGCGACTGAAACGGACGTCATCGGCATGTATCCCATCCTGGAGGACAATACCTGTTTCTTTCTATGTGCCGATTTCGACGACAAGAACTGCGAGCATGGTTACAGGGACGATGTCCTGTCATATGTCCGCGTGTGCCAGGAGTGGGGGATTCCTGCATATATCGAGCGGTCGCGGTCCGGGAATGGAGCACACGTATGGATCTTCTTCAGCGAACCAATTTTGGCATCAAAGGCGCGGAAACTGGGATTCGCTATCCTAAGTGCCGCGATGGAAGACAATATCCGGATGGAGATGAGATCCTATGACCGTTTCTTCCCGAATCAAGATTTCCTGCCGAAGGGCGGTTTTGGAAATCTGGTAGCGTTGCCACTTCAAGGGCTCGCCAAACATAACGGGAACAGTCTTTTTGTGGACGAGGATTTTGCGCCCTATAAACAACAGTGGACGTTTTTGGCTTCAGTCCGGAAACTATCTGTTGCAGACATTTCAGTTATTCTCACTCAACACGATAGCCGTCTGGAACTTTCATTCTCATCAGGCACAAAGCCTTGGGAGACGCCAAAGCCGGACAGGATTTCGTTTGAAGATTTCGACGGGCCGGTTAAACTGGTCCGGGCCAATGGTATCTATGTGTCGCTTAAATCGGTGTCAGGCAAGGTAATTCGGCATCTCAAGGGCCTGGCATCCTTTCGGAATCCCAAATACTATGAGTTGCTGAATGCTCGGAAGCCATTGTATAAGACGCCATCGTTGGTCTGTTGCTATGAGATGAACGATGATTATCTTTTGTTGCCACGCGGATGCGAAGACACTGTCATTGGTTTGATACAGAGCAATTTATCGGCTTTTGAGGAAGAGGATAAGACCAATCCTGGCCGCAAGATAAATGTGGAGTTCTCTGGAGAGTTGAGGCCTGAACAGGAGGATGCTGTTCAGAGGATGTTGTCCGGAAATAACGGTGTCCTGGCTGCGACGACAGCCTTTGGCAAGACGGTTACGGCTATCGGTATGATTGCCCGCCGGAAAGTAAATACACTTGTTCTGGTCCATTCCAGGGCTTTGCTGGAGCAATGGAAGAAGGAGTGCGAACGTTTCCTGATTATCAATGAACCGGAGCCGGAGAAGAAGAAAGGACGAGGACGGAAGAAGGCCTATTCTCACATCGGTATCCTGGACAGCAGTCAGAATACCTTGCACGGAATCATTGATATCGCGGTTTTCAATTCGGCATTGACCGAAACGGGCGTCAAATCGTTCGTGCGGGATTACGGGATGGTCATTGCCGATGAGTGCCAGCATTCAGCCGCTCTTGGGTATGAGCGTGTGCTAAAATATGTCAACGCCCGTTATGTGTATGGCTTATCGGCTACTCCGACGCGACAGGACGGGATGACGCCGATTGTTTTTATGCAATGCGGCCCCATTCGGTATAAGTCCGATGCCAAGGCCCAGATGTCCAGGCAGTCTTTCTCGAGAGTACTAGTGCCGAGGTTTACTGCCTATAGGGCGCTAGAAGAGAAAACAGCACTTCAGTATTTAGGGGATTTGGCGAAGGATAATGCACGTAATGAACTGATTATCGGAGATGTTTTGGCAGAGTTGAAGCAAGGCCGCACGCCCATTATTCTGACCAAGCGCAAAGACCATATCCTGCAGTTGGCCGATATGTTAAGGCTGCATTGTAAGAATGTTGTCGTCTTGATGGGAACGGTATCGGCCAAGGAGAAACGTTTGGCGATGGATCATCTGAATAGCATTCCTGCCTACGAGCCTATGGTCATCGTGGCAACTGGTAAGTTTGTGGGCGAAGGATTTAACTACCCTCGGCTGGATACGTTGTTTATTGCTCTTCCGGTGGCATATCCCAATATCGTCCAGCAATATACCGGCCGTTTGCATCGAGACTTTCAGGGCAAGACGGAAGTGCGGGTGTATGATTATATCGACATTCATGTACCTACGCTGGCTAATATGTACGGCAAGCGGCTGAAGTGTTATGCCCCGATTGGGTACGCTCAGCAGGTGACAGATGCGCTGGAGCAAAACTCGCAGAACATAGTTTACGGACCTATAGATTATCTGACAGCATTGGTGGACGATGTGAAGTCCGCAAAGTCTTCGTTTGTGCTTTCCTGCAATACGCTGCAGTATGTGAAAGGGCCCTTGGCCAGGGCTTTGCAGGAGCTTGGCGTACGTGGAGTGGAATGCTGTGTTTTGATACATAAAACCTCAGCCCGGGATGAGGATTTCTCGCGGGCTGGCATTAAGGTAATTCAGCGCTCTTCCCGGATACTTCGCGCAGCTATCATCGACCGGTCACTTCTATGGTTCGGTAGTATAGAACTCGCTGGCGGAAAGCATCGTGAGGATGACAGTGTAATGCGGGCTCAGGCTCCGTCAATTGCTTCTGAGATGATGGGATATTTGTTGGATAGGTAGTTTTTCGCCAGTGGTTGATCCTATGGCTCAGAGTGATGCAATAGCCTCGCGAATGGTAGCCTTAATCTCGGACCAAGCGGCCTCTTCGAACATTACTGGCATAGGATCGGCTTCGGCATCTTCAAAATAGGATAGGCTTTTAAGGGCGATGAACAGCGAACCGTCGGGATACTTCTGAAGATAGAGGTCGAGGATCTCTTGCAGCGAATACTGCTTAAGAAGGAAATAAAGGTCAATGAAATCCTTTTTGGTCCCGCGGCCAATGATGGCGGCGACCTTCATAGCTGCGATATCCTTGACTCCGGCAAGGCAAATACCATCGTCGGCCACCGGGCCGTCAATCCACTTGTATTGATAATTGACAATATCGACCTTTACGCCATCTAACAGATAGATATGAATGTTTTTTGATTCCTTGACTATGATAACTTCGTGATTTTCACGGAGTATGTCTTGAATCTCATCGGATTCTTGCGGAACCGGGCCGAAGATGTCCAGGTCCACGGATCTGCGATGTCCAAGCTGCAAAGCCAAGGCTGTACCGCCTACCAAACGGCACTCTTTGAGCAGTTCCAGCGACTGAAGCTCTTTCAGAAGTTGGAGTGTTGCGGGATAGATTGTCTGGTATTGTAGCATCGGAACTGTTCGACGGGGGTCCTGGAAACGGTGCTGATAAAGGAAAGAGCCTTGGCTTCAAGGGTCCTTAATTGCTTGGCTATGTTGACAATGCTGTCAAGCCCATAGTATGAGAGCAAGTGCTTCCAGTCCTCATACTGACCGTACTCCAAAACTCTCTGAACGAGGAACGGAGCATTTGCCGACGGATCGATGGAAGCCCGTTCCACATCCCAAAAGATGTAGTCCGAGAAGCCCTGTATGCACTCTTGCTTTGACATATCTTTGCAAATTTACAAAAAAGAAGGAAACAACACTACACCGAATGGATTATAACAAAGATTTACAGATTCTTCAATGCCTTCTCGATGCATCTCGCTGGACCAGCTACTCATCATCGGGGAAGCGTAATCTTGTTGTTCGCGCAGTGGGTCCTGCCGCGAAAGTGCCGAGTGTAATCGTCTGCCGTTGTTAATAGGCTTAGAACGACCTGCGGCGTAGGGTAGTGCGCTCAGTCTGCTCTTCCAAAGCAGACTGAGCGCGCTACCTTTGCTAAAATGCCTTCTGGACGGGGGTACCGCGGCAGACGATTACACTCGGCACTGCACTTAGGGCTACACTTGTTGCGGCAAACGATTACACTCGTGGTCGGGGTCGGCAGACCTTCCGGCGCAATAACGCAATGATGGCGGCGGCCTGCGGGATGAAGAGAGTCCCGCAGGCGCTGCCGAGGATAACCGTTCTTTGCGTCCGTCAAATCGTGCCACAGTTTGCCGTAAATTCGATTTGGCAGTTTTTTCTTGAATCCTGCCCACGCCAAACGCGCTGAACAGTCGAATACGCACCGTATTATCGCAGCGGACCCTGATTCGGCCTTGTCGGTGCTTGTCACCGGCAAGGAAGGCGCGGCGCGACGGGCTGATCGCCTTTGGCAGAAACACACCCCGCCGCGCCACCAGCAGAAGTACCTGGCAGTCATGCCCCTGCCGCGACTCCTTCAAAGCGCGGCCTGCGCGATTCCGCGTGGAACGACCCCTGAGTAAGGGGGCGTTCCACACAACAGCCTCCCATATGAATTGTGTACAGTCTGTGTGCAAATCTTTGCAAGGTTTGCAAAGATTTGCCTAAGCTAGAATCGACTGTAACTTTGCAGAAAAATCAAAGCGTATGAGCAAAGGTCAACAGTGGATTAATGAAGAAGGAACGTTTTATCCGGTGGGCGGGGACACGCGGCTGCTGCCGTCGCCCGGGAATGGAGTTTTCGTCGTAGCTGAGTCTTCCAACCCGATGATGACAAGGATTGGCCTCCGTAGGATTGCGGATCGGTTCGAATTCGACTTTAAAATCTATGAACTGGGGACTGAACCGATGATTCGTCTCATAAAGAAGACTTGGGAGTCAGAACCTTTCGTCGAGGGCGGGAAAAACCTTGGCGTAATATTTAATGGTATCAAGGGTACAGGCAAGACACTTTCGGCCAAACTGTTGTGCAATGCCATCGGCCTGCCGGTAGTTATCGTACAAAACGACTTCAAGGGATTGCTCCCTTTCCTTCAGTCGCTTAATTTCGAGTGTGTGGTGTTTATCGACGAGGCAGAAAAGACCTTTAAGAAGGGGGAGGACGATGATATCCTGCTCCGACTGATTGATGGAGTATACAACGCTAGGAGGAGACTTTATGTGCTTACTACCAACCAGTTGACGTTGAATGAAAACCTGCTTGGGCGTCCAGGACGAATCCGTTATCGCTTTGAATTCTCCAATCTGTTGCCGCAGGCGATTGAAGATTATTTGGATGACAACCTGCTGCCGGAATATGCCGGGCAACGGGAGAAGATCCTGGAGCAGATTGACCTGCTGGAAATATCGACCATCGATATCCTGAAGTCGCTTGTGGACGAGGTAAACATCCACGGACAGTTGCCAGAGGTGCCTTGCCTCAATATCCCTACAGCTAAGTTCGTCTATGATATTTTGGAGTTCTACTATGTCGAGAGCTATGATTCCAAGGCTAAAGTGCTGGGGTTCATAAGGCCGAAAATGAAAGAAGGTGGGTTCGTGTCTTTGAATGACTGGCTTGACAAATGGGAGTCAGCCGATGGAGAGAAAGATGCAGAAGATCTTCTGTGCAAGGAGTTTGAGTATGTATTAACGACAAAGATGACCTCTTCCTCATCGGTGCTCTGGAGAGACACGGTGACTTCGCTCGGAACGATTGTCCGCGAACCTGATGTCGATGGCTTCTTTGTCCTGCACCCACATTATGGAGACTCGGACCGCCTGTGTATCCTTCTCAAGCGCAGGGAGTCACCATCGCTATACAGGGGAATGTTGGTGTAGGGTAAATGAACCGGATCTACTTCACTGCCGACCTTCACTTCGGCCACCCCAAGAAGCAACTGGAGAGTCCTCCGTACGACGAATGGCTTCTGGATTTGTGGTGGCGGTCGGTGGATCGCGGGGATACGGTGTATATCCTTGGGGATGTGACCTTTCTGCCAACTCCGAAGAAGATTCTTCGACGCGGGTGCCGCTGTATTAAGGAGTATGCGAAGAAGTATTATCTAGTGGACAAAAAGGATACTATAACAGAATCATGATAGCCTTGTCAGTCAATTTGATTGAGATCTGTTTCCTGCCGCGGCTTTGGCGGCAGCCACTTGTGCTTCAATCTTCGCCTTAACTTCGGCAAAGGAGATGGGACGGAAGTCGTTGTTGTCCACGCCCACGTCGTACTGCAGCGGGAAGAGCATATTGAGGCGCGGGTGATCCAAACCGGTGTGCGAGGCTGGGCCGCTATGGACGTGGCCGAAGAGCTGCCAGACATCCCGGTAGGAGCCGCCGTAGCAGAGGAAGGGGTTGTGGTTGAGGACGATGGCCTGTCCGCCCACGCGGATGGTCATCTGCTGGGTGACGAGTTCGAAGCGGCTCATGAAGCCCTGACGGATGCACTTCATGTCATGGTTGCCCAGGATGAGGTACTTGCGGCCGGGGAGGGCGCAGAGGACGTCGTTCCAGAGCCTGGAGCAGCGGAGCGCGAAATCCCCCAGGTGGAACACGATGCCGTCTTCCGGCACCGTATCCCGCCAGCGGCGGATGAGCTCCGCATTCATTTCCTGCACATTGCTGAACGGTCGGTTGCAGAAGCGAATGATATTCTCGTGCCCGAAATGCGTGTCAGACGTGAACCAGACCTGCTCCGGGGCGAAGGTTGGGATTTGGGAAGACATATTCATTTTCTTTTATAGCAAAGTTCGTGAGTCTATTGGGGCTGTGCAAATCTTTGCAAGGTTTGCAAAGATTTGATGGATGGGTAGAGTCGGCTGTAACTTTGCCTAAAAACGGAAGACGTATGAAAACGAAAAAGTTGACGGTGCCGCTGATGGAAAAGGGGGAGCACGGGAATCGGAATCTGAACGGAACTTGTATGACTGGAAGGTCCAGGGAGTTGCTACTGGAGATCAAGTCGCTGCTTGATGTGTTTGCACCAACCGGGGACGACCATCGGCACGAACTGTGGATAGAGGTGCCGCGCGGGAAACCGGAGGATTGGTGCTCGTTCCGCGATGCTAAATGCTATTATAATGAGGATATTAAGACACGGGAAGACTATCTGAAGGAATGGGAGGTATGGAATCCGCAGGAATCTCAGTGGTATCACTTGGCGACGACCCGTTACAAGGGAAAGACATATCTGCATATCGTCCAGAACGATCATTGGTGGTGTTTGCTGCATGATGACGAGAAGAAGCCCGCCCATGTAGAAGACTGGACTTGGTACTTGGAACCTCTCGCCGCTTTCCTAAGAAAGAAGGTTCAGGTCATTGCGAAGGATGTGGAGGCTTATAACCGGTATGTGGATGAGCATCTGCCCAAGCGGCAACGGACGGGCAGGATTTCGCGAAAGGATTTGGACCGGATAGTGCCCTGGCAACGCCGAAGGCCTCGGAACTACCGGCAGGTAATCCGGATGCTGAAGGAGTGTATAGCCAACGAGAAAATCTACGAACGACTTAAAGAAGGGGAGAAGGTGGAACAACTGCCGCCTTTCTACCGGGAGCCGCTTCCCCATATAAGCATACGTATATATGCAAAATATTTCCGTGCTGCATACGCTGCATATAAGGAGCATTTCCGCCATCTGTGCAGGAGAAGCCGGCGGGAACGGGAGGAGTATGCGGCCTGGCATGAAGAGGCGGCAGGCCTGACGGACATTGAATTCTATAGGCGTTTTCAGTTGGGCCGACATGGCGAGATAACGGACGAAACGGATTTTGACAGCGAGCAGGCCTTCGTGAACATGGCCTTTGACCATTACGGGGAGCTGGGGCTATCGCGTAATGACGTGCATGCGACGGACTATTTTACGCCCGGCGGCTGGCTAATCACGTTTGGTGTGAGCTATTCTGCCTGGGTAGATGCGGGCTGTGAGATTGCGCTTGCGCTGTATGAGACCGGAGCTCCGCTATTGGTGCATGATGCACAGAAAATTTTGGATATTCTGGAGGGGAAGGACTATGTAAAGCTTACTCCACACACGTTCCACGATTACTTGAATCATCATGACGAAGGGAGCGTCTTTGACCTGCCATACGAATGTTATCTTGATAGGGAAGATAAGTTGACGCGGGCCCAGTATGACGAGATTGTCTCGCTGGCCGAATGGGACGAGGAGGATCAACTGGCGCTGGATGCTCCGGTACCATTGGAAGATTCTGTTTATGACCTGATCCGGGATGAGGTCACGGAGCCATTGACCCTATGTGGAATCCTTGAGCGGTTGGAAGACAAGTATGATATGGTGTTGGGAATAACCGACTATTCCGACTATCAACATTGTTATATCTTCGAGCACTCGCCGGATAAGATCCGGATAGAGGAGAAGGAGAAAACATTCTGTACTGTCAATGATGCGATGTATTACCTACTGGGGCGGTATGTCAAGGAAAAGAAAATAGTCAACGCTAGTATCGTGTAGCCGCATTAAACATAGAGAGGAGGAATCTCTCTCAAATCCATTATGTCCAGCATGTCGTAAATCACTCCATCTATTTCGGCGTTCCAGCTCTGGTGGAAGTGGCCGTAGAACCAATGGCGGAGGGGATGGCCCTTGGCAAGAAGACGGGCGTGGAGGTTATCCATTACCTGGCGTTCGCGCTTGACATCAGTCATCAAGTCTTCGTCCTGGATAGCCCAGTTGTAAAGACCTTGATGCGAGGTCAATTCACAGAAGGAGGGAGCGGTGTGGGTGATTAGCGTGTCGATGGTGTGTGCTTTGTCAATCTCTTCAAGTTTCTCCTGGTCAAAGAATGGGCGTTCATTCCTCCAATAGATGTTTGGAGACAGCGGGTTTTCGGGATCTGGCTGGTGGTATTGCCTGGACGCAATGCGAAGAGATCTGTCCACGGATGTGGCACCACCGACGCAGAGGATGGTGTGGCCGCATGCATTGATGACGCTGTAATCGGGCAGTGTCATCCATCGTGAATGATGGATGGGATGGAGATTGTAGTACGCCGGATTGTCGTGGTTGCCGCGAAGAAACAACAGCCAATTGTTCGCCTTTGAAAGTTTCTTGCAGCATCTCGCATACAGATTCTCGTAATAGCCTGGGCGTTCAAATCCAAAGCCGCAGTCACCGGCCACGATGATGAGCGTGTCGGTCATGTCGTACTGTATGCAGCACTTAAAGACGAGTTGCGTAAAATCGCCGTGAATGTCACCACTTACGACAATGCTCTTGGCTTCCGGAAATTCGAATATGCCATTCATGTTGAACTATTTTAACAAAGATAGAAAACTGGGATCGCCGATGCAAATCTTTGCAAGGTTTGCAAAGATTTGCTGAGGGCTCGAATCAGTCCTAAATTTGCATCCAACTGAGTGTTTTAAGTATTTTTGTTGTTGTAAGAAATATTCTTACATTTGTGGAGGAATAAGTATGATGACTATGGCAAGAACTGTTACTGTTACGCTGGGACCTCACTATGAAGAATTCATCCAGGCCGGTATTGCATCGGGTAAATACAACAATGTCAGCGAGATGATTCGTGCGGCCCTGAGGCACTTGGAGGAGGATGAGGCAAAGATGGCGGCGTTCTGTGCTGCCATTGATGAGGGGGATGCCAGCCCGGATGTGGTGGACTTCGATGAGGAGGCGTTTATCGCCGAGATGAAAGAGGGCTGGAGGGCGAAGAATGGCTGAATTTGTTCTGTCTGAACGGGCAAAGAGAGACATCCGCAGCATTGCTGACTATACTGAAGAAAAGTGGTCGGAAAAGCAGGCGGAGGACTATGTTCGAATGCTTTTCGCCGAGTGCCGCGCGCTTGCGGATAAACCGCAGGTTGGGAGATCATATGATGATTTTCGGCCGGGTTTGCGTGGCTATCCTTGTGGTAAGCACGTAATCTTCTACCGAGTCTTATCTCTCACGAAGGTGCGTATCGTCCGTGTCTTGCACGAGAAGATGGATTTCCCGAGACATTTTTAGGGGCAGGGTTGGGGCGGCAGTGTCGCACGGGTACGGTACAGGCCGTCGGAGCCGCGGCGGATGATGTAACGGGCGGCTTTGCGGGTGCCGATGGCCGCGACAAATTTGCGCTTGATGCGGCATACGTTGCTGTAGAAGACGGTCTTGGACTCAGCGCAGAGGGACGCCAGTGTGTCTTCGCGAAGGCGTGGCTCGTCGAAGAGAGACTCGTGGGCGTAGATGTTGTGGAGTTCCTGCCTATGCAGCAAGAGTTCGTCGGCGGCGATGCCTTCGGGATGGGCAATGAAGAGGCGGAGGAGGGTGCGCTCGATGGGATTGAGGCGCACCGCGACGTTGACTCCCTCGTCGGGCAGCAGGAATTCGCCCCGTCGCTTTACCGGTTCAAGGGGCTTGAGTGTGTTTCGCCTGGTCATCGTCTTTCTTTTTTCTGCAAAGTTCGCCCGGCAAATCTGCCTTGTCAAGCGATTACAAGCTTGTAATCATTTGGAAAAGTCGATATATTTGTGCATGGAAACAAAGATGGGAATACAGGCGCTACTGGCGTGGAGGCTGCTTTTCGCGAGGACCGATGGGCTTCTGGAAGAGCCGGCGGCGGACTATGCTGGGATGCTCGATGGAATGGAGGCTGTGGAGTTGCTGGCGCTCATCGGGATGGCGCAGGAACGCCTGCGAAAACTGGGTGGGGAAGTGTCGGCAATCGTGGCGGGTAACGATGGCGAAGCGTTCGCCCCGGAGTCTACTCGGCTCTATATCGACAGGCACTACACCATCCGGCTCGACTGTCCGCAGGGCAGGGAATTGACGCTCCGGCCGCTGGTCAAGGCGCTGTTCATCTTGTTTCTGAAGCACCCAGAGGGCATTCTCCTGAAAGAACGATACCGTTACGCTGCGGAATTGGAGGCCATCTATGGTGTCATCTCACCAAACACGTCGAAAGAGGACCGGCAGAAACGAATCCGCCGGCTGGTAGATGCGACGGACAACTCGTTCAGCGAGAAGGCCTCCGTGTTGAACGCCACGCTCGACCGCGTGCTTCCGCAAGGCATCGTCTCCGACTACAAGATTCGGGGCATCAACGGCCATCCTCGCCGCATCTCGCTGGATCCGCTATTCGTCGAATGGGAATCGTAAACGTTTTGTTCGCACTGTAGGTTCTGCCGTGGGTAATGGGCTAAGAACGGCCTGCGGCGTACATCATTGTGCGACACAGATGAAACGGCATCCTCGTCTGTGTCGCGCAAAGGAAGAGATAGTAAGCAGCATGCAAGTTCGCTATATGGCGGGGCCTACTTCGCGTGTAATCGCCAAGAGGAAGACAGCAGCCGGCAAGTGTTTTTGACGCAGCGAACATTTCTTTTCGTATCTTTATGCGCAGAAAAACAAGTGACAGCCATGAAAAAAGTCAGAGTTTTTGCGCCGGCGAGCATTGCCAATCTGGGGTGCGGGTTCGATGTGATGGGCCTGGCGTTGGACGAGGTGGGGGATATCCTCGAAATGACCGCGACGGAAGGCGAGGGCATTACCATCACCAACAAGACCAACGTTCCCCTTCCCGAAGATATCGAAGAAAACGTGATCACCCCGGTCATCCGAAAGTTTTTCGAAATGACGGGCCTCTCGGGACATATCGATGTAACGGTCTGCCAGAAGATCTACCCGGGCTCGGGCATCGGCTCCAGCGCCGCTTCCAGCGCGGCCGCCGCCTACGGCATGAACGAGCTGTTCGACGGCCCGCTCTCCGATGAAGAGATGGTGATCTGCGCCATGGAGGGCGAAAACCTGGCCAGCGGCGGCTACCACGCCGACAACGCTGCCCCGGCCCTGATGGGCGGCATCATCCTCATCCGCGGCTATGAACCCCTGGATATCATCCAGTTGCCCATCCCCGGCAACTTCTACTGCGCCGTGGCCCATCCCGAGATCGTGGTCTCGACCAAAGCCGCCCGCAGCATCCTTCCCAAAGCCGTTCCCATGCACGACGCCATCAGCCAGTGGGGAAATGTGGGCGGACTGGTCGCTGGTCTCTACTCCGGCAACATCGGCCTGGTCGGCCGCGCCATGAAAGACGCCGTCGCCGAACCCTACCGCAAGCAATTCATCCCCGGATTTGACGAACTCCGCGCAAAGATCCTCGCGGCCGGCTCCATGGCCATGAACATCTCCGGCTCCGGCCCTTCCGTCTTCTCGCTCTCCGACCACCGGGACATTGCCAACAAGGCCAAAGATATCATGAAAGCCCATTTTACTGCGCACGGCATCGCCTGCGACGTGTATGTGGTGAAAGTCACGAACAAAGGCGCGAAACTGCTGGCCCATGATGTATTATAGCACCAACGGGAAAGCCCCCCGGGCTGACTTGCGCAAGGCTGTCGTCAAGGGCCTGGCGGAAGACAAGGGGCTCTATATGCCCGAACGCATCCTCACGCTGCCCGCGGCGTTCCTCCGGACGATGGGCGAACGCTCCTTCGTGGAAAACGCGGCAGTGGTGGCGGACGCATTCTTTGGGGAAGATATTCCGGCAGCAGCGCTCCGGCAGATCGTCGCGGAAACGCTGGCCTTCGACTGCCCGCTGCGCGAGGTGGAACCGGGCATCTATGCCCTGGAACTATTCCACGGCCCCACGCTGGCTTTCAAAGATGTGGGCGCCCGCTTCATGGCGCGCCTGCTGCGCTATTTCACGGACGGCGTGTGCCCGGCGGCCGCGGGCCCCGTCAATGTGCTGGTGGCCACTTCGGGCGATACGGGCAGTGCCGTGGCAAACGGCTTCCTGGGCGTCGAAGGGATTCATGTGTATGTGCTGTATCCCAAAGGCAAGGTGAGCCCCATTCAGGAGTGCCAGTTTACCACGCTGGGACAGAATGTTACGGCCCTGGAAATCGACGGCGTGTTCGACGACTGCCAGGCGCTGGTGAAGACGGCGTTCATGGATGCGGAATTGAATCGGGCCGTGAAACTGACTTCGGCTAACAGCATCAACGTGGCCCGTTTCCTGCCGCAGTCCTTCTATTATTTCTGGGCCTGCGCGCAGCTGCAGCGGATGGGGCGGACGGAAGACGTGGTCTGCTGCGTGCCCAGCGGCAACTTCGGAAATCTCTGCGCGGCGCTGTTCGGGAAACGGATGGGACTGCCGGTCCGGCGTTTCATTGCGGCCAACAATGCCAACAGCGTGTTCTACGAGTTCCTGCAGACAGGGGAGTACCGGCCGCGTCCGTCGGTCCAGACCATCGCCAATGCGATGGATGTGGGCGACCCGAGCAACTTTGCGCGGATCTGGGATCTGTACGGGCACGATGCGGCGGCTATCCGCGAGGATATCTCCGGCGCCACATACAGCGACGGCCAGATTGCGGAAACGATCCGGGACTGCTACGAGCGGACCGGCTATCTGCTCGATCCGCACGGTGCCTGCGGTTACCGGGCGCTGAAAGAGGGGCTTCGCCCCGGCGAGGTGGGCTTCTTCTGCGAAACGGCCCATCCGGCCAAATTCAAGGACACGGTCGAACGCATTATCGGAGCGCCGGTTGCGATCCCCGACCGCCTGGCCGCATTCATGAAAGGCCAGAAACAATCCGTGGCGCTGCCGAACGATTATCCGGCGCTGGTGCGGGTTCTTACGAAATAAGCGGCAGTTTTCGGCCCGTCCCGGCGTGGCGTGGCGGATACGTATCTGATTATCAGTGATTTAAAAGAAATCGGTTGCGCGTTTTGACGCAACCGAAAATCGTCAACTCGCTGATACGCAGATGGTTATCTGCCACGGTCCGCCCCGGCTTTAGCAGGGATTGCTGACGACGATCCGGCAATGCTGCGAAAACTGCCGGAACTTGCGGTAGCGGAGATGGGTGCCGGGGTAGGTGATCAGCAGGGTATAGGCCAGCTCCCAGATGGCGACCGAACCAATAATCTCCAGCACAGTCTCCAGGAACGAGAACTTGCTGTCCGTCAGCAGAAACGCGAGGGAGATAAAGATGCAGCCTGCCAGAAAGATCAGGAGCGCGCCGCGCAGATTGAACCGGCGCTGGGCCCGGTGCTCCGCCTCGAGTTCCACGAACCAATATTGGAAAGCCTTTTTCAGGCGGGTCTCGTCGATCGCGCCTTCCTCTGCGACGATGCGCAGGGTGAAATCTGTTTCCTGCTGCTTGAAGCGGCTGGCCTTGCCCCAGTAGGCCAAGAGGGTAGCCTTCATCTCTTCGTCGAGCCGGTCCATGCTGCCTTCTCGCAAAGGGCTGTACAGGTCGTCTTCCCGCTTGACGGTGTAGACAAGTTCGTAAGGTTCAGCGTTTTGTTTCATTGTTTATTTCCCGAAAACCGCTTCGTAGTCTTTGCGGAATTTCTCGATGCCCTGGTCGGTGAGGGGATGCTTGGTCATCTGCTCGATGACTTTGTAGGGGACGGTGGCGATGTCGGCGCCGGCGAGGGCGCATTCCGTGACATGCATGGGGTGGCGAATGCTGGCGGCGATGATCTCGCACTGGATGCCGTGGGTATTGAAGATCTGGGCGACTTCGGCGATCAGGTCGGTGCCGCGTTCGCTGATGTCGTCGAGGCGGCCGACAAAGGGGCTGACGAAGGCAGCGCCGGAGCGGGCGGCGAGCAGGGCCTGGTTGGCGGTGAAGATCAGTGTCATGTTGACTTTGATGCCTTCGGCGGCCAGGGCATGGCAGGCCTTGAGGCCTTCGACGGTCATCGGGATCTTGACGACCATGTTCTTGTGGATCTTCGCGATTTCGCGGCCTTCGGCGATCATTCCGGCCGCGTCGGTGGTCGTCGCCTTGACTTCGCCACTGATCGGCCCGTCAACGATGGAGGCAATCTCGGCTACGACCTGCTTGAAGTCGCGGCCTTCTTTGGCAATAAGGGAGGGGTTGGTGGTGACGCCGCAGATGACGCCCATCTCGTTGGCTTTCCGAATGTCGTCGACATTCGCTGTATCTAAGAAGAATTTCATAATAGCTGGGATTTGTTACAAAGGTACGAAAAAAGCCGCTAGCGTGTGCGCGCTTTACATGCCTTTCGGCGCACCAACAGCTACCGGACTGCGCACAGCCACCTTTGCACAGGGTGGTATGCGCGGCAAGCGTGCGCCAGGCGTCGCCGGATGACGATTGTGTGCGCACACTTTGCATCGCGCATCGCGTACGGCCTGTTTAGCTACGAACTTTCGTCGAGATCGGCTTCGGCCACTGGAGCCAAAGCCAGGTGGGCAAGTGTTAGCCGCAAACTGCGGCGTCCTCCTTTGTGCGACACAGATGAAGACGCCGCTCTGTCTGTGTCGCCAGAGGTTTGGCGGTAAGCGTCTCCGCAGTTACGTCTTGACGTGCGCCAAAGACGGCAGTACCTTTGCTGAAAAAATCAAACAGCAATGCTACCCATTGAGAAAACGGAGAAGTATGAGAC
>Ga0310786_10001485_pt1 | contig 37708 bp, 34 predicted proteins | sample AusTroGonzalo_MG_FD_203881 | JGI IMG/M metagenome (GOLD analysis project Ga0310786, IMG submission 203881) | Bovine rumen microbial communities from tropical cattle in Woodstock, Queensland, Australia - Gonzalo_03 (v2) (version 2) | ecosystem: Host-associated > Mammals > Digestive system >... | reverse complement strand
CAGGTGGAGCGGCGGCGACGGAGAGGTGTCTGCGACAGGCGAGTGGCTGACGCTGGACGAGCGTCCCAGTTCCGACGTGATAGGCGTGACGGCGACGTGGCGTGGGCGGACGTGGCGCGGAAGCGTGGTCTTCTGGAACGACGTCGAGGAGTCGGTCGTCGCCCTTGACGGCGGCGGGACGATCTTCGTGGAGTCTGCGTACACGAACGCTCCTGGCGACGTTACCCTGCGCACATCCACGGAGCAGAAGCTGACAGCTTACTGGGCGCTGCGCGACGACGGGACGTTGACGCTATCCGCCACCGCTGGAGCGGCCGTCTCCGTCAGGATGGAGTCGCCCAACGGCCCCGAGGTCGAGCTTCCGCACGTCTGGTACGGCTACGCCGGCGACGTCGATACGACGGACTTCTATGTGACGAACAACGATCCGGCGCAGTGCGGGCAGGTCGGGTTCACTTTGGAGTTCGACGGCGATGATGGCGAATACTGCATCGACTCGTCCGGGCCGCTGGAAGTCGTCCGCTATTGCGTTAGGGCGGACGCCTTGTGGCCGTCCAACAGGGTGCGACATGTTTTCGGTCCGTTGGAGACGTTCAAGGCAATCGTAGAAGGCGGGCCGACGTTTTCGCTTACAGTGCCCGTGACGATAGGTGACAGCAGCGTATCGTTTGACTACCACGGCTCTTCATGCTCCGTGCCGATTCGCGTAATTGCACCCAACGGGGTCGCGGGATTCTGGAGGGCAGATGATTTTGAATGTTCCGGAAGTACTATCGGAGCAGGTTTCTTCGCCGATGTTCAGGTGCTTCCGACGTATGTTTCGTTTGAGAAACTTGAGATTATGGAGGATGTTGCGCCCGTGGCAAGTCGCTGGGGATGTTTTCTCGACGTGCTTAAATATCCGCACGAACAGTTTGCGCATACGGAGGAGCGAGGTGCGCTGGAACCACAGGAAATAGGCGATAGGAACATGATAAAAACTTACGATCATGTGCGGTCTATACTTGGTGACTATCCTGTTGAGAATGGTGGGTATTCGCTGAACATACCCGTGAAATGGGGTGTACATGGCGGACCGTACGCACATCTTGTCGGAAATGTGCCTATGACCGTAAATGTGCAAACCAACGGCAAGGTTTCGGTCTCTAAATTCGGAATAACAAGAGGGAGGATGCCATATGGAATCTATGAAGGTAATTAAAGCAGCGTCTTGCATGGTGCTGCTGCTTGTGGCGGCAACGGCTTTTGCCAACGACACGACGAACAGACTGCCTACCATTGCAGAGATTGACGCGGAGATTGCAGGCCTTGCGAACCAATACGGAGCAAAGACGCTGTGGCGCGAGTTTGTCTCGACCGTCGGCAGGATCAAGGACTTTCAAGACAAGTTCCCGACGCAGGATGTGCTTCGAGTCCAGTGGCACGTCGTTTCCAACATGTTCGCCGAGTGCTATCCCGTCGCGGCAGTTACCAACGGAAATCAGGTGAACTATCGTGGTCTTGCACAAGCTGTATGGCTTTACCTGCCGAGGTACAAGTTGTTTCACGCGGACACGAACGCCCTGATGTATGTTGCGGACTGTGTGTCAAATGCCTTGCCAGTTGACGTCTCGCGTGAAGAGGCGGTCGTCCAGGCGGGCATGAATTGCGAGTACATGCCGGAGTTTGGTAGTACGAACGCATTGACGGGGGAGCGTGTCGTTAGTGACTATCATTCCTTGACCAATAGAGAACGTATATGGTGGCAATGGGAGGGTGCCAGAAGGATGAAGTTGCGGTATAATGGAGGGCTCGCTGACTTCCGCCGACAGGTCTTCAACTGTTTTTGTAGCTCGATTCTCCATTACCTGACCGAATATCCAGAACCTGTTCGGCGAAGCCTTTGGGAGGAGTTCTGCCGCAGGGCCGGGGCGACAGACAAAGAGAAGGCAGAGGCGTATCGCAGTCTCTACGAAGACTACAAGATTGTCTATCCGTGAAAGGATGTTGCATGATGAAGACGTTGGTTTGTCTGTTCGCCGTTCTGGTGGCGGCTTGCTCATTCGCTGTCGAAGTCTCTGCCTTACCGCCGTCTGAGTATGCCGACACGGAGGTCTCGACGAACTTTACGTTTGCGGTCGGGGAAGGGGGCGGGCGGCGGCTTGTGTTTTCGGTGGAGCTTGAGGCGTCTCCCTCGAACAACGTCGAGGTCGCAGTCGGACATGATGTGAACGGTGACGGGCGTCTTTCGCTCGACGAAGCTGCGCTTGCCGTTGGCTACGACTGCGGCGAGTGGTTCGTCAGGTCTGCCGCGAAGGACTCGGTGACGTGCGAGGCCGTGCCGTCCTCCGGCGCATTCCGGAGGACATACGAGATACGCTCGCGGAATGTCGATCCCTCGTGGAACCTCGTGAAAGTGACGCGGCGCGGTCTCGGCGTTTCCAGCGTAAGCATCTCGTTAAATCTCGTCGAATTCGGCTTCGGACTGACGGTGCATTAATTTCTCAACGTCACGAATGGTGCGTTATTATAATAAATGGTCTAATGGTGACTTGCAATCTCAAGAAGAGCGAAAGGTGAAATTTCGAAACGGGCGTCCTCTCCCGGCTCTCCGAAGGCTGCCGCAAGCCATCGCAGGAGATGTGGGCGAAGATGCTCTTTGTGGCGATCCTCGTCCTCGGCCTCGCGTCGGTGCCGCGCGTCGCGGTCGGCGCGATGCGGATGCGGCGGTACCACCTCGTCGCCTGAAAAGCGACGGGGAGCGGCATCCCGACCTCAATGCCGTTGCCATGATTCCCTCGCTCCCGGCGGGGGAAAGTGGGAAGTCTGCCTTCAAATCCTGAACTCCGCGCCTCTGCGCCTCTGCGTGAGATAAAAACCCGGCCACGCAGACACGCCAAGAGAATCCTGTCCCTTGATTTGGAATCTTTGAAGTCTGGCGATTTTGTGTGAAATCGGTCTTGATTTTTGATATAATAGCGGCATGAACATGATTGTGCTTTTCGCCGCCGTGCAATTTGTCACGATTGATCCTGGCCATTTCCACGCCTCGCTTGTGCAGAACCGCGTCTATCCGGAAGTCATTCGCGATGCGAGGGTGTTCGCGCCGGATGGGGCGGAGTTGGAAAACCATCTCAAGCTGGTCGGTGCCTTCAACTCGCGCGAGAACGATCCGACGTCGTGGAACGAGATCGTCTATAGGGGCGGCGACTATCTGGAGAAGTTCGTTTCCTGCGCCAAGGCGGGCGATTTTGGCAAGAGCCCTGTCGTCATCCTGGCGGGGAAGAACGACCGCAAGGGAGACTACGCCCTTGCCGCGGTCGAGGCCGGTTGCAACGTCCTTTCCGACAAGCCCATGGCGATAACGCCCGAGGTGTTTGCAAAGACCGAGAGGGCCGCGCGCCTTGCGCAGGAAAAGGGCCTCTTCTTCGCCGACATCATGACGGAGCGCAACGAGATCACGACGATCCTCCAGAGGGCGCTTTCCATGGAGGCAGATCTCTACGGCGAGCAGGAGAAGGGGAGCGCCGAGGATCCTGCCGTCGTGAAGGAGTCTGTGCACCACTTCTGCAAGCTTGTGAACGGAGCTCCCCTGAAGCGCCCGGGATGGTACTATGACACGCGTGTCCAGGGCGAGGGCATCGCCGACGTGACGACGCATCTCGTCGATCTCGTGCAGTGGGCGGTGTTTCCCGGCCAGCGTCTTTCGAAGGGCGACGTGGAAGTCGTTTCCGCTAAGACGTGGCCCACGGCCATAGACCCCGCCCAGTTCAAGATGTCAACGGGCGGGTGCGTGGAGAGGGCCTTCGAGTGCGAGTCGAACGGCGAGTTCTCGTGGCGGCTCAGGGGCGTGAACTGCAAGGTCTCCGTCATCTGGAACTTCATGGCCCCTGCGGGCACCGGCGACACGCACTATTCCCACATGCGCGGCACCAGGGCGGAGCTCCAGATCCGCCAGGGGGCGAAGGAGGGCTACAAGCCGGTCCTGTACGTAAAGGCGCGTGCCGCGGCGGACGAGGTCAGGCGCGCTCTCGACGCAGCTCTTGCAAAGATCTCGCGCGACTGGCCCGGGGTCGGCGCCGAGGAGACCGGGGAATGCGGGGTCTGGAGGATCGTGTATCCAAAGGCGTACGACATAGGGCACGAGGCCCACTTCAGCCAGGTCGTTCGCATGTACCTCGACTGGATGAAGGAAGGGCGCGAGGACCCGATCTACATAGACAACATGCTTGTCAAGTACCATACGATCGTCGAGGCCTGGAAAAAGGCGCATCGCCAGTAGATTTCAACGAAAGGAAAATGGAGAAAGTCAGATGAACCTCAACCGCCGTCAGTTTCTCAAGTCGTCCTCGCTTTTCGCGGCCCCTCTCGTGCTTTCGCCAGGTTGCGTGTGCAAGTGCCTCGCGAACTCCAAGGTCAACGTAGGGGTCATAGGCTATGGCCGCATCGCCCACACGATGGACGTGCCGCTGAGCCAGCAGTTCACCGACCTTTGCGTATTCACGGCCGTGGCCGACCTCGATTCGAAGCGCAGGGCCTACGGCAAGGAGGTGATCGAGAAGCGCTACGCGAAGGAGTATGGCATCAGGCAGAAGGTCAAGGAATACGCCGACTACCACGAGCTCCTGGCGGATCCCTCGATTGACGCCGTGATGCTCTGCATCCCCGACCACCAGCATGCCCTCGTCGCAACGGAGGCCCTGCTCGCCGGCAAGCACATCTGGCTTCAGAAGCCTTTTGCGCAGACGATCCAGGAGGGTCGCGTAATCGCGAACGTGGCGAAGCTAAAAGGCCGCGTCGTCCAGGTCGGCTCGTGGCAGAGATCCTGCATTCAGTTCCGCAAGGCCGTGGAGCTCGTGCGCAACGGGCGCATCGGCAAGGTCGCGCGCGTGGAGGTCGGCATAGGCCTTGACAAGTCGGGCGGCTGCCGCACCCCGGAGCCCGTTCCGCCGAATCTCGACTACGACACATGGCTCGGCCCCACAGACGGCAACGCGCCTTACAACTGGACTCGAGTCCACACCCAGGACCTTTCGAAGATAGGAGACCGCCCTGGATGGATACAGCTCGCCCCGTATGGCTGGGGCATGATCACGAACTGGGGCGCCCACCATCTCGACATCGCCGCCTGGGGGCTCGGGTGCGACCCGAGCTCCGTCCGCGGGACATGCGAGTGGATGGATCTTTCCGGCGACAAGCTGTGGAACGTGCACACTACCTACGACCTCCACTACGACTGCGGCGGGGCCGACGTGCATGTCAAGAACACCTACCAGATGGGTGTCAAGTTCGTCGGCGAGAAGGGCGACTGGATATTCTGCACGCGCGGCAACGTGAAGGTGACTCCGAGCGATCCCGATCCCGTGGTCGCGCCTGGGATGCTCCCGCCGCTTGCGGCTTCGAAGGAATCGCTCCTTTCCGACCTTGCCAAGGTGGAAGTCCCCGTCCTTGACCGTGGATCAGAGCCGTTCATCAAGGCTGACCACCACTTCCTGAACTGGCTCAACGGCATTCGCCGCGAGGATCCGTCCTACACCGTGACGAATGCGGAGGGCGGCCACCGCTCGACGGCCTTCTGCTCGCTCGGGCGCATGTGCATGGAGCTTTCGCGCGGGAAGAAGGAGGGCTCCCTCAAGTGGGACGCCGCCAACGAGGTTACCGGCAATGCCGAGGCGGACAAGATGCTCAGGCCCTTCGCCCGCGGGAAGTTTGACCTGCGTGTGCCTCTCAAGGCCGCAGGTCTCGACTACGACAAGATGGTCAAGCCCCTTTGTTCAAGGGGCTGCAAGGCGTGAGGTGGCTTGATATGAAGACATGGCTTTCGTTCTGGTACGGAATATTCAAGAACAACCCGATTTTCAGGCTCGTCCTCGGGCTCTGCCCGACCCTCGCGGTGACGACAAGCCTCGAAAACGCGCTTGGGATGGGGCTCGCGGCGACGTTTGTGCTGGTGTCGTCCAACGTCCTCGTCTCGGCCTTGAGGAAAGTGATCCCCGCGGCGGTGCACATACCGTGCTACATCGTGATAATCGCCACGTTCGTGACGGCGGTCGACCTGCTCATGCAGGCCTACTTGCCCGACCTTTCCAAGTCCCTCGGCATATTCATCCCGCTCATTGTCGTGAACTGCATAATACTCGGCAGGGCGGAGGCGTTTGCCAGCAGGAACGGAGTCGTCGATTCCCTTGCCGACGGGCTTGGCTCCGGCATAGGCTTCACGCTGGCGCTGGCGCTCATTGCGTCGGTCAGGGAAATCTGCGGAGCGGGGACGCTCACGGTCTGGGGCGACATCGCCTTCAAGGGCCTCAACCCAGGCCCGATAACGCTGGCAATACTCCCCGCAGGCGGCTTCATAACGCTCGGGCTTCTGCTTGCGCTCATAAACCGCATCGGCGAATGGCAGGCGAGGAGGCACGGCGCACCGCCGCCGCTGCCGGTCAGCCTCGACTGCCGCCACTGCACGATGTGCGCAAACGGCAAGTGACATGAAATGCCCCAAGTGCCAGATTGACGACGACAAGGTCCTCGATTCGCGCAGCGCGCGCGACGGGGCGGCCATACGCCGCCGCCGCGAGTGCCTGCGCTGCGGCCACCGCTTCACCACCTACGAGGAAATCGACCGCGATGAAGTGCTTGTCATAAAGCACGACGGCCGCAGGCAGCCTTTCGACAGGATGAAGGTCGACAAGGCGATTCGCCAGGCGTGCGGCAAGAGGCCTGTCAGCGACGAGCAGATCCGCACCATGATCGACCATGTGGTCGCGAACCTTGACGGAGGGGAGGTTCCCGCCGACAGGATCGCCGAGCTTGTCATGGAAGAGCTGCACAAGATAGACGAAGTGGCCTACATACGCTTTGCGAGCGTATATCGCCAGTTCAAGGACGTTGCGCAGTTCCTTTCGGCCATTACGGAGATTGTCAGGAAATGACGTCTTGCGATAGCCAGAGACCGCCGCTTAAGATCGCCCTCATGGGGCTTGGACGGGCCATGATGGAGGACCACTACCCCGTCCTGCTCGCGAATCCAGGCCTGTTCAAGGTCGTTTGCGCGTGCGATCTGGTCAAGGAGCGGCGTGACCTGGTAGGTCGCGACTTCCCCGAATGCAGGATGTACAGGCGCTTTGCCGACATGCTCGACGAGTCGTATGTGGATCTCGTATTGATCGCCACGTGCTCCGCCGACCACGTAGCCCACGCCCTTATGTCGCTGAAGAAGGGGTTCTGGACCGTTCTCGAGTCGCCGATGGCGCTGACCGCCGAGGACGCGATGGTGCTCAAGGGCGCCGCGGTGAAGGCGCAGAACCGCCTTGTCGTCGTGCAGAGGGGATACTTCGAGCCCGACTTCATGCTTGCCAGGAAGATGATGTCCGATTCGCGTCTCGGGGCGATCCACCAAGTGCGCGTCCGCCGCGAGGACTACATCCGCCGCGACGACTGGCAGTGCGTCAAGCGGCTCGGCGGCGGGGCCGCCTACTACGCGATGCCCGACATGATCCTCCAGGCGCTCAAGCTGCTGCCGTTCCCGCCGGTGCAGATGTGGAGCGAGCTCAAGCGCATTGCGTCGCTCGGCGATTCGGAGGACTATGCACGCATCAGCCTCAAGACGCGCGAGCAGATTTCGGCCGATGTCGAGTTTTCAGGAGGGGTCCTCCCCGCCAACCGCTCGCCGTCGTTCGTGATTTCCGGCGAACGCGGCGCTTTCAAGGTGTCTCCTGGCGCGTCAAAGGGCGTTCTTGACGTCATCGACCCGGACTACAGGTTCGAGAGGCGCCGCGCATCTGTCCGCACGCCCGCATTCACCGACATGCATGAAAAAATCGCGGTCGCAAGAATCCCGGTTTCGCTTGAGGGCGCAGGGGAATTCGGGCTTCCGGCATTCTGGCGCCGGGTATATGATTCGATACGCACGGCCGCGCCGTTCCCCCTGTCGCTGGAGGACTCCATCGAGGCCGTCAAGTTCGCACACCTCATGAAAAAAACAAGCCCGTTCGGAAAATGAGTGAAATGACACAGAGCCTTGAAGACTACATCGAGGCGATATACATGCTTATCGACACGGGCAAGCCCGCGCAAGTCCGCGACGTCGCGAGGATGGTTGCGGTGAAGATGCCTTCCGTGGTCAAGGCGATCAGGGAGCTCAAGAGCCTTGGCCTCGTTGTGCAGGAGCCCTACTCGAACATCGAGCTCACGGAGAAGGGCGTGCGCGTAGCGCGCAAGATACTCGGAAGGCACACCCTCTTGCGCACGTTTCTCATGAAGCTCGGCGTAGGGCGCGCAAACGCGGACAAGGACGCCTGCCTCATGGAGCACATACTTTCGGCGGAGACATTGGAAAAGATTCGCCTTTACACGGAGAAGAAACACTGATGAAAAGCCAGATAAACACGCTGCGCCAGCTTCAGGAGCTGGTGCTTACGAGAGACGAACACCACCAGACGGGAGACGGCAGCCACCTCGACTCCCTGAATAATTCAATCGCCGCGCTGCATGCAAGGCTTACGCCCCAGCTTGCCGCGATATACGACAGGCTCTACAAGAAGAACCACATCGTCATCTCCGCGATGTCCAACGGGTGCTGCGCCGGCTGCGGCATGCAGGTGCCGATTGCGCAGGGGCAGCAGGTCCGCCTGGCGCAGCACGTGGTTACATGCTCAAGCTGCGGCCGCATTCTCTTTGCGGACGACGGGGACGCGGCCCACAACGTGTCCGGGCAGGGCAAGGACGAAGAGCCGAAGACCGGCATTTCGAGGTTCAGCGCACCTGAGCTGATGGTCGTGGACCTGGATTCCGGCGACAGGGTCGCGGCCATCTCGCGCCTTGCGGAGGAGATGGAGCGCAACAACTTCATAAGCAACGCCGACAGCCTCATATCTGCCGCGATGGACCGCGAGAGCGTGCTTTCCACGGCGATGGGCGACAACATGGCCTTTCCCCATGCGCGCGGAGTCGAAGGCGGAGGCCTGACCCTTGCCATGGGCGTTTCGTCCGGCGGCATCGACTGGGACGGCGAGAACACGGTCAACATAGTGTTCCTCTCGGCGATTCCGCTCGCGGTCTCGGCGTTCTACCTTCGCCTGATGTCCGGCCTCATGCAGACGTTTTCCAAGGCGGCGAACAGAAACGCGGCCCTGGCGGCCAAGGACGGCCAGACGCTCTGGAAGGTCCTCTGCAAGGCGACAAGGGCGACGGTGGCGTGAAAAGAGCCCTGCTTGTCGTCGTTGTCGTCGTCGCCGCCGCGGCCACGCTCATTGCGGAGCCTCGCAGGCGGTGTCCGTACATCGGGGCCGTCTCGGCCGATGCCTCCGGGCGCGTTCTTTTCTCGGACTGCGCCAACGAGCCTTCGTACCCTGCAAGCGTCACGAAGCTGATGACGGCTCTCCTCGTGCTGGAGGACGTCAAGGCGGGCAGGTACTCGCTCTCCGACGAAGCGGAGGCGACGACTGAGATATACGGGCGGTGCGAGCCGAGCTGGATCGGGATAAAGCCCGGCGAGCGCATGACAGTGAGGGACCTCCTTCTCGCCTTGATGGTCGAAAGCGCGAACGACGCTGCTATCGTCCTCGCCGTTCGGGCATCAGGCTCCACCGACGCCTTTGTGGAGAGGATGAACCGCCGCGCGTCGGAGCTCGGCATGTCGCGCACCAGGTACTTCAATCCGAACGGGCTGCCGCCGAACAAGGCGAAGCGATATCCGTGGAAGGAGAACAACGTCTCTACGGCGGCGGACCAGCTCAAGCTGGCGGTGGCGCTCCTAAAGCACACGGAGATACTTGAGTACACGCGTGTAAAGGACTGCGACCTCATAAAGACGCCGCGAGGCTTCCGCATCTCCGTATGCAGGGCCGTGGGCAGGCAGAGGGCGGTTACCACGCTTGCGGACGGCGAGAAGATCGTCAAGCACCTCGTGAACCACAACAACGTCATGGTCCAGGACAGGCTCAAGATATACAACCCGGACGGCGGCGAGGCGGTTGACGGCCTCAAGACCGGCTACATAGACGCCGGCGGCAGCTCCGTAGTGATGACGGCCTTGCGCAACGGGAAACGCGTCATTGTCGTCGTGCTTGGCTCCGACAGGCAGCTTGACCGGAACGGCAAGCAGATCCAGAAGGGTTCTCGTGTACGAGACGAGAACGCGAAGAGGCTTGTGATCGACGCGCTGGGAGCCGTAGATTTCTGACGGCTTACGAAAACCTGATCATTATCTGGCGGAAGATGTCCTGCCAGCGTACAGGCCAGAGCCGAGAGGGGACTTCCGCCTCAAGGGGGGCTTGTATGAACTCGGGAAGCTCGGGATTGAAGTCGAGCCCCGTCATCTCCTCGAGCTCGTCTATTGACAAGATGTATCTCGCTGGCCATGCGTTCCACGGCACGTTCTGCGGGAAAGCGACCGCGAGAGCCCTTATGTCCATTCCCTCCTGGGCGATGATGACCTGGTAGAACATGCTCGGCACGTCAACGGTCGTTCCGGCGAGCTTTTCTCCGTCAGGCGACGGAATGCATCCTACGACAACCCATATCTCGCCATAGCGCGCGGTCCAAAGGTCCGCGATGCGGTGCTCCACGTCACGCCACGCCTTGCGGTTCAGCTGCGGGCTTTGCGGGGCTATGTTGCCCATCATGAATGTCTTGCGCCGTTCCTCCGGCCCGAATCTTGAGACTATCGCGTGGTTGGGCACCATGTGCCCGCGGTCGAAGCCGCTTTTCGCGTAGTCGTTCGGATGCGGCGCTCCGTCCGCTGCATGATCTATGAGGAAACTTGGGCGCTTCCCGTCCTCGTGCAGCTTCTTTTCCGTCACATGGTATGCGCACCACACCGGGTGCCGGAGCGACCTGGACCATCCTATCTTGAACTCGCCTCGGTCGATGACGGCTATGTCGCCCGGCGCAGGGGCGCCAACCCTCTTTGGCGTACCTGCGAACGTGACCGAGCCGGAAGGGGCCTCTACGTCGTATTCGTAGATCGTGTCGTGGCCGGTCCAGCCCAGTCCGTCGGTTATGTCGGCGAGGGGATTCCCGAACCAGAGAAGGGGAGCCGTGGCTATTGCGGGCCACGACTCCAGCCGGCTCGACATCCAGCCTTTCGGATGGTGCACGAACCACTCCGCCGCGACGCCCCACACCGCAGCCACGGCGATAGCCGCGAAGCCAAGCTTCGCCGCCATGCGCCGCGACCGCGACTTTTTCCCTCGCTTCCTCCTGCCCATGCCGTCAGAAGTCGCCGAGCTCTATGCGTATGGTGCGGCTTTTCATCGCCTGCACCGCGTCGGGGTCGACGTCCTCGGAGTCGTGCCGGGCGAGGCCGTCGTCCCTGTTGTCGGGGATTACGAGCCTTGCCCCGCATGCCGGGCATTCCGTTGACTGCCCTACGAGATCGGGGGTTGCCTCGATCTCGGTGTGGCACTTGTCGCAGATGAAGCTTATGAATTCGTCTTCCATCTCGTCAGAGCCCCAGCTTTGTCGCACTGCGCCAGGCGTAGTACTTCTTGAGCTTTAGCTTTCCTGCTGCGGCTGCGTCGCAGAATATCCAGCAGTCGTTGTGGCACTGCAGCGCGGAGGCCGTGCAGAACTGGCTCACGGGGCCTTCCACGCAGCCCTTGATGGCGTCCTGCTTGCCCTCGCCGAAGGCGAGAAGGACGATCTTCTTCGCTTCGCAGATCGTGCCTACGCCCATGGAGAGCGCGCGGGTCGGGACTTCCTTCTCCTTGCCCTTGAAGAAGAGCCTGGCGTTGTCCTTGATCGTCGAGGGCGTGAGATACACGCAGCTTGTGCGGCTCCCGAGAGAGGTTCCGGGCTCGTTGAACGCGATGTGGCCGTCGGAGCCGATGCCGAGGACCTGGAGGTCGATGCCGCCGGCCTTCTTTATCTGTGCCTCGTACGCCGCGCACTCCTTTTCAAGGTCCTTTGCAAGGCCGTTCAGGACGTGCGTGTTCTTGAGCTGTATGTCAATGAACTTGAAGAGGTTCTCGTTCATGAAATAGCGGTAGCTCTGGTCGTGGGTGCCCGCAAGCCCGACGTATTCGTCGAGGTTCCATGTCTTTACCTGCTTGTAGGAGACCTTCCCGGCCTTGACGGCCTTTGCCATCTCGCGGTACATGAGTACCGGCGTAGAGCCTGTTGCGAGCCCGAGTACGGATTTCGGGTTCTTCTTGACCTGGGCGGTGATCATGTCCGCCGCAAGCCTTGAGGCCTCTTCCTTTGTCTTGCATATTACTACTTCCATGTTCTGTTTTCCTTTCTTTCTTTTTTTGTTTGATGCGGTTCGGCGCGTGAGCGCCTTGTGTTCAATCTACGTAAAGCGACGGAATCTTCTGCGGAACTCGCGTAGTGTCCGGCTGGGTGGCCGGCCTTGCGGCAGCCGCCGGTTTCTCGGCCGCAGGCTTTGCTGCGGTCGGCGCGGGGACGGCTTCCGCAGCCGGCGGTGTTTCGTCGTCCGTGCGCGGTGCGCTCGTTGCCCTGTATAGGGCCCTGAGCCCGAAAAAGAGCACCGCAAGCACCACGATCGCCCCCGCGGCGAGTATCAGCCATCGTGCGACAGGAGGCCTTGCCTCTTCGTATTCCTGCTGGCGCACGGGCGGTGCGTAGCGAGAGAAGTTGGCCATTGGATTTTCCGGCGTCCGCGCTTCCTGCTGAGGCGGGGGCGGCGGCTCTTCCGGCTCGGAAAAGAGGTCGGGCTGGCGATTCTCGGATGGATGCGAAAGAAACTCCATCGGCGCGGCAGGCGGCGGCTCTTCCATGTCCGCAAGGCGTATCCCGTCGCCGCCCAAAGGCATTGAGGGCTCTACAGGGGCGTCCTCGTTTTGGATGCCGTCGTCGAATGACGGGGCCGTGCGCGGCGGCGGTTCGGGAATCGGCGCCGCGGCCGTAACCCGCTCCTTTATGCCGAGGTCCCTGTTGCCGTTGTAGATTTCCATGAATTCCGCCACAAGCGGCTCCGGGTCGAGACCGACGGCTCCGCAGTAGAGCTTCACGAAACCGCGTCCGTAGAGCGGGGCCGCGATTCTCGAGAAGTCCTCCGCTTCGAGGTTCTCTATCATCGACGTCATTATCCTCGTAGAGTCGGCGACCTGCTCGACTGTGAGCCCCTTGGCCTCCCTGGCCGCTTTAAGCGTCTTTCCGAATTCGATCATGACTCCTCCTCCTCTGGTGTTGTTGTTTCTTCCACGCTCTCCCCCGCGCCGTCGTCAGGCTGCGAGTCGCCGCTCTTGAACGCGGCGAGAAGCTGCTCCTGGTCCATTATTATCTGCCGCGGGCCGGCCCCGATCTGCGGGCCGATTATGCCTGCGTCTTCAAGCATGTCCATTATCTTCGCGGAATGGTTGTAGCCCCATCCCATCTTGCGCTGGAAATGGCTTATCGACGCCCTCTGCGTGTTGATAAGGCACTCGATCGCCTTCTTGAAGTCGCTTGCCTCGTTCTCCGCCTTGACCTGCTCCCTCGTCTCTGCGGCGGCGGTCTTCTTCGCCTCCTGGGCGTCGGGGGCGTCGCCGTAGAGATCGACCTCCTGCTCCTTGAGCGTCGAGAGCTTGCGCGTGAAGCGGTCGTCGAACTGCGTGTCGGAGTGCTCTTCTATGAAGCGGGTGATGTTGGCGATCTCGTCGTCGCGGATCCACGCCCCCTGCGCACGTATGAGGCGGCCCTCCTTCGACTTGAAGAGCATGTCGCCGCGCCCGATCAGGTTCTCGGCCCCCGTGTCGTCGAGGATCGTGCGCGAGTCGATGGACGTCGCGGTCTTGAAGGCGACGCGGCCGGGGATGTTCGCCTTGATGGTGCCCGTTATGACCTTCGCGTCTGGGCGCTGCGTCGCGAGGATGAGGTGGATTCCCGCCGCGCGTGCCTTCGCCGTAAGCCGCGAGATGTTCGGAACTACCTGCTTCGCGGCGGCCGCCATGAGGTCGGCGACCTCGTCGATTATTATGACGACGTATGGCACGGTCCTGGGCATGTCGGAGCCGACGGCCGTGTCTTCCCCGAACATGTCGGTCTGAGTGAAGGAAGGGCGGTGGTTGAAGTCGTAGATGTTCTTGACCTTGGCCCTTGCGAAGAGCTTGAGGCGCTTTTCCATCTCCACGACCGCCCATTGCAGCGAGAAGACGACCTTCATGTTGTCGGTTATGACGGGGACGATGAGATGCGGCAGCGAGGCGTACGCCGTGAACTCGACGCTCTTCGGATCGACCATTATGAGCTTGAGCTCTTCCGGGGTCTTCGTCATCAGAAGGCCGTTTATGATTGCGTTCAGGCAGACCGACTTGCCCTGGCCCGTCGCGCCTGCGACGAGCATGTGCGGCATCGACGCGAGGTCGGCCACGAGATCGCGGCCGGCCGCGTCCTTGCCGAACAGGAGCGGCAGCTCGCCCTTGAAGTTCTTCCACGTGTCGGACTCAACGATTTCGCGGAACATTATCCCGGCAGGCGCGCGGTTGGGCACTTCTATGCCGACGCACTCCTCGCCTGGGATCGGCGCCTCGATGCGCAGCGACACGGCGTGGAGGGCCCCCATCAGGTTGTCGGATATGTTCGTGACGGCGGAGTAGCGGATCCCCTGCGCGAGCTTCAGTGCGTATTTCGTCACTACCGGGCCTTCCACGGTGTATTCAAGCTCGGCATCGACCCCGAATATCTTCAGCGTGTCTATGAGCTTCTTCGCCATCTCCCCTACGTCGCCATGGTCGGCCTTTGACTTCTTCAGGGGGTTGAGAAGGCTTACGGGTGGCAGTATGTACGGTCCCTTGTCGGTTGCGGCCGCGCCGGATTCGCCTCCCTTTCTGTCCTCTGCAACCGGCGGCGGGGCTGACGCCGCTGCCTTCGCGGCTGTCCTTGCCGCCTCCTTCGCCGCTTTCGCCGCCTCCTTTTCGGCGCGCTTCTGCTCCTTCTCTTCGAGTTTCCTGGCCTTGGCGAGGCGCTTCATCTCCTCCTTCTGGCGCCTGACCTCCTCCTTTGCCATGAGAGCCGCCCGGTACTGGTCTTCCGTAGTTCCGCCCGGAAGCTCCGCGGTTGCCGGCTCGTAGCCTGCCAGGCGCTCCCTTGCCGGGCTTCTTGCGCATGCCCAGTCGAAGATCGCCTTGAAGAACGCCGCGAGATTGTGGAGCCCTACGGCCGCGACGAGCGAGAAGGCCATCGCCATTACCGCCAGTATGGAAGACCCGAAGTCCGACAGCAGCGGCGAGAGCGCGCGCGTCATGATCAGATAGCCCACGGCGCCACCGGCGTTCTGCATGTTGACGGCCCGCGACAGCGCGTCGATCGGGCCGCCCCTGCCGCTGAGGACCTGCAGAAGGCATGAAGACGACGCAAGGAGCACAAAGAACCAGAGCCCGCGCCGCCAGGCGCCCATGCGGCGCCCGCGCACGATGCATATCCCGGCTGTCACGCATATTGCAGGCACGATCCATATCGCGAGGCCGAACAACATGTACCCGTAGTATGCGAAGCCGTCGCCAAGGGCCCCGATCCAGTTTGAGTGCGCCGCGGGCGGCGAGCAGAGCGAAGGAATGGCGTGCCAGTCGTAAGTGAGGAGCGCCGCAAGCGGGAAGAGCGCAAGCGGGAAAAGTATCCATGCGAAGGCATGGCGGCGCCTTGTGCCGTCAGCGGGGCTGGAGGATTGGTCTGTCATCGCCTGATTTCTGGATTGATTCTGTTTTCAGCACGTGGTATATGAATATTGCGAGCGCGAGCGCAAGGAGCTTGAGCCCCAAGTTGCCGCCCAAGAGTCTCAGTGGATTGATCATTTCTCCTGCGGCCCTTTCCTGATGAAACGTTCAAAGACCTTGGCGAAAAGCCTGTTCCCGCGACGCCGGTTCGAAGGCATGGCCTTCGATATCCACCGCACAAGTGACTGCTCGGCCTGCGGGCCGGAGTAGCGCAGAAGCTTGCCGTTGTGCGCAACCGACACGTTGCCGGTCTCCTCCGACACCACGACCACCAGCGCGTCGGTCTCTTCGGAAAGACCCGCCGCGGCCCTGTGCCGCAGGCCGTGCCCGACGAGCTCCGGATTGTTTGACACCGGGAATACGCAGTGCGCGGCGGAAACGTGCCCGTTGTGCATCGTAAGCCCGCCGTCGTGCAGCGGAAGGGGAGGCGTGAATATGCATTTTGCGAGCTCAAGCGAAAACCTCGCGTCAAGCCTTATGCCGGTGTCTTCGTAGCCGCGCAGCGATATGCCGCGCTCGAAGGCGATGAGAGCCCCGGTCTTGGCGGCGGCGAGCTTCATTATGGCGTCCGCCACGTATTCTGGCGTCGCCGCGCCGTACGCGTCGTACTTCGGCCTTTCGAACGTGCCGAACGCGCCTACCTGCGAGAGGACTCGGCGGATTTCCGGCTGGAATATCACGACGGTAGAAATCGCAAGGTAGACGAGGAGGGCCCTCAGTATGATCGAAAGCACGTCGAAATGGAATACGTACGTGAAGGCGGCCATGGAGGCGGCCAGGATCCCGACTCCCATGAGGACCTGCCCGAAGCGCGAGCCCTTGGCGGCCTTCAGTATGGAATATATCACGAGGTACAGGATCAGGATCTGCACCACGGCCGAGACGTTTACTCCAGAGGGAATAGTCACTGGCCTTCGCCTCCCTTGATTATGACCTCCACGTCGCGCCCGTCTATCGTCTCCTTTTCAAGGAGCGCCTTCGCGAGCGCTTCGAGCTTTTCGCGGTTTTCGCCGATGATCCTCTTCGCGTCTGCGTAGGCCTCGTCGATGAGCGACTTCACCTCCGCGTCTATTTCGCGCGACGTCTCCTCGCTGAACGCGGGCGAGAGGTCCTCTCCCGTGAACCTTGACGGCTCCAGGAACGCCTGGAAGCCGAACCTTTCGCACATCCCGTAGCGGCAGATCATGTCGCGGGCGATCGTCGTCGCCTGGGCGATGTCCTGGCTGGCGCCGGTCGATACGTCGTTCGTGAACATCTCCTCCGCTATGCGCCCGCCGCAGCATATGCGCATTTCGGCGAGGAAGTGGCGTTTCGTGCGGTTGAGGACGTCCTTTTCAGGTAGGGCCATCGTGGAGCCGAGGGCGCGGCCGCGCGGGATGATCGTCACCTTGTGGAGTGGGTCTGCGTCCGGCAGCATCACCTGCAGGAGGGCGTGGCCAGCTTCGTGCCAGGCCGTCGTCTCGCGGTCTTTCTGCGAATACCCGGCGGACTTCCTCTCTCGTCCCCAGATCACCTTGTCCCTCGCCTCGTCGAGAGTCGCCATGTCGACGCCGTCGAGCTTCTTCCTCACGGCGAGGAGGGCGGCTTCGTTGAGGAGGTTCGCGAGGTCTGCGCCCGAGAAGCCAGGGGTGCCGCGTGCGACGCGGTCGAGGTCGGCGTCCTTTGCGAACGATATCTTCTTTCCGTGGAGCTCGAGTATCTCGCGCCTGCCCTTGAGGGTCGGAAGCTCCACGACTACCTGGCGGTCGAAGCGGCCTGGCCTTAGAAGGGCGTTGTCGAGGGTGTCGGGGCGGTTTGTCGCCGCGATTACGATCACGCCTTCGTTGGCGTCGAAGCCGTCCATCTCCACGAGCATCGTGTTGAGGGTCTGCTCGTAGGCGTGCTGGCCGCCTATCGCGCCCGCCCCCGTCCTCTTCTGGCCTATGGAGTCGATTTCGTCGATGAACACGATGCACGGCGCGCGCTTCTTGGCCTCGGCGAACATGTCGCGCATCCTGCTCGCGCCAACGCCGACGAACATCTCCTCGAAGTCGCTGCCGCTCATCGCGAAGAACGGGACCTTCGCCTCGCCGGCGATCGCCTTTGCGAGAAGGGTCTTGCCCGTGCCGGGCGGCCCTACAAGCAGCACGCCCTTGGGGATGCGCCCGCCGAGCTTGTTGAACGACGACGGGTCCTTCAGGAAGTCCACTATCTCCTCCACTTCCTCCCTGGCCTCGTCGATTCCAGCGACGTCGCTAAAGGTGATCTTCTTCTTGTTCTCGATGTTGTTGAGGATCTTCGCCTTGGACTTGCCGAACCCGAACATCCCGCCGCCTCCGCCGACCTTCCTGTAGAAGAGCCAGTAGAAAAGCGCCATGAACCCGAAGAAAAAGAGAAGCTGCATCACGAAAGGCGATATCGCGCTTCTCCTTTCGCGCACCTCGACCTTCACCGAGTTGTTTAGGAGGTCCGACATCGTCGCCTCGTTCTCGCCCGGCACGAGCTTCACCCTGTAGGGCCTCTTCTTCGGAGCTCCCTTTTCGTCAAGCTCGTCGCTTTCGATTTCGCCGGTGAAATACGTCTCTCCCTCGTCGCGGTCGAACACCCTTACGACGGGCTCTGCGAGCTTGCCCTGCTCCATCGCCTGATAGAACTCGAGAAGCGTGATTTCCTTCGTCGCCTCGATGCTCGGTGCCGCCTTGTACATGGACAGGAACACTGCGGCGACAAGCACGATGATGAGCCACGAACGCCAAGCCTGGTTGGATTGTTTTGCCATAAGGTGAATTATACCAAATTTCGCGCCATTTTTACACATCGCAAATTGGACTTTGATCGGTAGCGCGGCGGGTGAGGGACGTGGTTTTGACGGCGGGATTTTGATATAATACATGCAAACAGGAGTGTTGACTATGCTACATGCCATTTTGAACAGGGGAAACGGCGTATTTCTCGTCGCGGCGGCGGTCGCGGCGGCGGCCTTTGGAGGGATCGACCGCGGGTTCCTCAAGGATCTGCTTGAGATCCCGAGCCAGACGGGGAGCCGCGCCGAGATACTGAGGGCCGTTGCCGCGCTCAAGGCGGCTGGCGAGCCGCACTCTGTGCGCGAATGGGGATCTTTCTCGAGCCTTGACGCCTACGCGGACTTCTTCACGAAATACCTCGGCAGTCCGGAGCGCGCCGTTCCGTAGGGGCTTGTCGGTGAGATTTTGATTTCCGCGCCGACATTTGCTATACTACTTGGTCAAGTGAATCGCAGACAACGATGTTCAATGGAGAAACGCTCGATGAAATGCATTAAATCTTTTTCAGCTGCCGCTGCGGTCGTTCTGCCGGCAGTCGTCTCGGCGGCGATATACGGGGACCTTCCCGACAGTCGCCATGCATGGGCGGTCCACGACTGGAACCGTCCCAAGCCTGTAAAGGTGGAGCCAGCTGCCTATGCGAAGACGGGCGTCCCCTCCGATGCCGTAGTCCTTTTCGACGGAACCAAGGCGTCCTTCGACGCCCACTGGTGCGACAAGGACGGCAACCCTACTAAATGGCTTATTGGCGGCGAGGAAGACTTCTACTGCCTGCCCGGGTATGTGAACGGAGGAGGCATCTATACACGCGACAAGTTCGGCGACTGCCAGCTGCACATTGAATTCCGCCACGAGAAGGATGTAACTGACGGCGGAAAGGGCCCGCAGATGCGCGGCAACTCAGGCATCTTCCTTATGGGCAGCTACGAGATACAGGTCCTCGAGTCGTATTTCACTTCGCGGGAGCTTACGGGCCGCAAGGGATTTGTCGACAACTATGCCGACGGGCAGGCCGGAGCTGTCTATGCGGAGAATCCTCCGATGGTCAATCCTGCAAGGAGGCCGGGCGAGTGGCAGACCTACGACATAGTCTTCCACCAGCCGGTATGGAAGGACTCCAAACTCGTCCATCCAGGCAGCGTCACTCTTTTCTTCAACGGGGTGCTTGTCCAGGACCATTGGGAGATGGAGGGCCTCACGACGCATAAAAGACGCCGTCCGCTCGCCCCGCACGACTCCAAAATGCCCCTGATGCTCCAGGACCACGGCTGCATCGTCCATTTCCGCAACATCTGGTATCGCCCGCTTCCGTCGCGTTGGGACAATCTCGTGCATTCGGCAATGTCGGCCGACGCCGACGAGGTGATGGCCCTGAGACGCCGGACAGCCGCCGATCTCTTTGCGAAGATACCAAAGCCCGTGGTGCCGACTGAGGAATGCATGATGGCCGTTGGCGAGGTTATTGGGTATGCTTGCGAGGGCGAGTACGAGGACGCGTGGAAGGCCGTTGCCAAGGGGATGCACGAGAGGCTCGATTCCGCGACGGATGCGGAGCTTGAGGCCCGGAAGGATGCTCTTCTCAAGCTGCGCAACTCTCTTGACGCCCTCGTAAAGGCGGGCGTCGTTCCGCAGTCCTGCGGCACTCGCCGGAGGATTAACGCGATTGCGCTGAGGCTCGGCTGGGAGAAGTAGCGCGTTGAAGGCGTGGATTCAGCGCGTGACCGATGCTTCGGTCGAAATCGGAGGCGAGCGTGTCGCAGAGATAGGGACTGGCTATCTCGTCCTGCTCGGCGTCGCCCCGTCCGACACGCCGCGCGACGCCGACGAGCTTTCGGATCGAATAGCGACGCTTAGGATATTCGAGGACGGCGACGGCAAGATGAACCGTTCTATAGAGGACGTCGGCGGGTCTGTGATAGTCGTCTCGCAGTTCACCCTCTATGCAGACACGTCGCACGGGCGCAGGCCGGGCTTTTCTACCGCGGCAAGGCCCGAGGTCGCCGAGCCGCTCTACGAGCGCGTCGTCGAGAATCTTAGAAGGCGCCTTGGCGAGGGGCGCGTCGGAACTGGGCGCTTCGGCGCGGAGATGAAGGTGCGGCTCCTGAACGACGGGCCTTGTTCGTTTGAACTCAGGGCTGGATCGGAGTAGAAACAAAATGGGAATCCGCAAGATAGGCATCCTGCCGCGGCTTTTCGCGGCCATTGTTATCGGGGCCCTTGTCGGCGCATTCGCCCCGGCGTGGACGATTAAGGCTCTCAACACGTTCTCCGGCGTGTTCGGCCAGTACATAAAGTTCATAGTCCCGTTCATAATCCTCGGGCTGGTGACGCCGGCGATAGCCGACACAGGAAGAAACGCCGGCAAGATACTCCTTGTCACCATGGGTGTCGCCTACGCATCGACGCTTTTCGCCGGATACCTGGCATACGCGGTGTCAAGCGAGCTTCTTCCCCGCATCGTCAGCGGCGGCCTTGAGAGCGGCGTCGCGGCGAGCAGCTACCCGGCCTACTTCAAGCTCCCCATCCCCCCTGTGATGGACGTCGTGACTGCGCTTGTGGTCGCCTTCATGTTCGGCCTTGCCATAGTGTCCATCAAGGGCGAGGCTCTCTACCGATTCTTCTCCGAGATGCGCGAGGCGGTGATGCTTACCGTCGTCAAGACCATGGTCCCCGTCCTGCCGTTCTTCATTTTTGCTGTAATCGCCGACCTTACCGCGAGCGGGAAGCTCAAGATCGTCGGGTCGTCATGCGCAAGGATCATGTTTGCCGCGTTTGCCGTTACGGTGTTTCTCCTGCTTGTGCAGTATGCCGTTGCAGGGATCGTGGCGAGGCGGAATCCCATCAAGGCCCTCTGGACGCAGCTCCCCGCCTATCTCACCGGCTTGGGGTGCTGCTCTTCGGCGGCGACCATACCGGTGAACCTGAGGCAGACGAAGCTCAACGGGGTTTCGGAGGATACCGCAGACCTGGTGATCCCGCTTTGCGCAAACGTCCACCTTGCAGGGTCCATGTCGAACATGGTCTTCTATACGGCGGGCGTCCTCGTCCTCCTCGGCGAGCCGCTTTCCATGTCGGCATACACGGAATTCATTCTCATGATAAGCTTAATCGCGGTAGCCTCCCCCGGCATCCCGGGCGGAGTCGTGCTCGCGTCGGCTTCCATAGCGGAGAGTGCGCTCGGCCTTTCGCCGGAGCGCTATTCGCTCGTAATCGCCATGTATCTCGCGCTTGACGGAATGGGCACTGCGTGCAACCTTACGGGCGACGGGGCGATAGCGATAGTCGTAGACAGGTTCCGCAAATTCGCCGAAAGGCCGGAAAGCAAGAAAGGAAAAAGCGACGATGGGAATGGGAACTGAGGGAAATATCGGAAGAAGGTCGTTCTTGAAGGCGTCTGCGATGCTGGCGGCAGCAGGGGCGGCCGGCAGCGCGGCGGCCATGAAGCCGTCGGAGCAGGCGGCTCACGACAAATACAACGCGATGATAGTCCCGAGGCCGGAGGGGCTACTTGACGGCGAGCCAGTCCTCCAGGCGCCGGCGCCGGATTCGATGGGCGTCGCCTTCGCGGTGACTGCTCTTGCGAACGGCTTTGTCGAGCTCGCCGACAACCCGGAGATGAAAGACGCCGTCAGGTTCATGGCGGACGGCCTTCCCCTCGCGGGCATCGACGACCGTGTCCTCCAGATTCGCATGACGGGCCTCAAGCCGGGCGCTAAATACTGGTATCGCGCCGGCGCGGCGAAGCTCGAGCACCCCGTCGGATACTGGACAAAGCCCTCGGAAATCGTCTGGGGCCGGGTTCACTCGTTTACGACTCCGGGCGAGAGCGCGCCTTCGCACTTCGGCATGATGTGCGACACCCACGCCGCTTTCGAGCAGATGGCCCGTATCACGGCGAAGTACCGCGAAAGGGGCGTCCCCCTCATGGTCTGGAACGGCGACATCCCCACAAGCCTCACGAACGCGCGAGAGGACTTCGTGAAGCACTACTTGGTACCGCCGCACAACGAAGGCTACGCCGCAGACACGCCGATAGCCCTCAACAGGGGCAACCACGACTATCGCGGTGTTGCCGCGAAGAGGCTTGGCGAGGTGATGATGCCGCGACTCCCGTCCGAACGCTCCATGCGCGACATCGCCCTTGACCGCAACTTCGCATTCAGGATGGGCGAAATCGCCTTGATAGGGCTCGATACGGGCGAGGACAAGCCCGACTTCCATCCTGCGAACGGAGGCTTTTCGCGGTTCACGCAGTATCGCGTGGCGCAGCAGGCATGGCTAAAGGACCAGTTCCTCCGCCCCGAGATCGCAAACGCTCCATACGTCGTCGCCTTTGTGCATATCCCGATTCTCGAGCTTTGGCCCGGGGCGAATCCAGGCACCTTGCTCGAAGACTACGCGACATGGCAGAAGGAGTGCGCGACGCTCTGGGGGCCGATCCTCACGGAGAACAAGGTGCAGCTCGTCTTGGCGGGCCACACCCACCGCTACCGCTACGACCCGCCCGCGCCAGGGCGCACATGGGCGGAGATAATCGGCGGCGGCCGCGGCGACAAGACCTTCCAGACTCTTGTCGAGGGCAAGGTCGAAGGCGGCGAGCTCGTCGTCCGCGTGTTCAACACCGACAAGGATGCGCTCGTCGGAGAGCATCGTTTCGCCCCAAGGGCGCGTTCGTAGTGGAAACTGCATCAAAATGACAAGGAGGCATTCAATGAATATCACAAAGATTGTTCTTGCGTTTTCGGTGGCCTTTACCGCGGTCGCCGCGTTTTCGTCCGGAATCGCGAAGTGGGATCCGGCGATGGCGGCGGAGGGGGCTGCGGTCGATGAATCCGGCGTAAAATGGATCGAGGGCAGGCGCCTCCCCATAGAGGGGCGGTGCTACGACGACGTGGAGCACTTCTACGACAGGCTTCCCGCGAACGTCACCACGAACGTGAACGGCGGTGTCAGGAACATGAAGCACCACACGGCCGGCATGTTGCTGCGCTTCACGACGGACTCGGACTTTGTGAGCGTAAAGTTCGTCAACTACAACGCCAGCAAGGGCTTTTACCACATGTCGGAGCTCGGGACGAGCGGCATCGACATATACCGCTACGATTCCAAGGCCGGGAAGTGGCTTTTCGCAAAGAGCAGCCACCTGGCGAAGGCCGTTGACCTTGACGGCGGCGAAAAGGCCAGGGTCGTGCGTTGCCCGTGGAAGAAGGGAGAGGAGTGCATAGTGAACCTGCCTCTCTACAACGGAATAGGAAAGTTGTGGCTTGGCGTCGCGAAGGATGCTAAGATATTGCCTCCTCCTCCGCGCCGTTCGGGAATCGAAAAGCCGGTCGTCTTCTACGGAACGTCCATAACCCATGGATGCTCCGCTTCGCGCGCGGGGCTCGCGTTCCCCTCGATTATCGGGCGGCGCCTCGACGTTCCGATCGTCAACCTCGGCTTTTCCGGTTCCGGAGTCATGGAGTTCGAGATGTCGGAGCACATTGCGAGGATCGACGCCAGCTGCTATGTCCTCGACTGCCTTTGGAACATGAGCCTCCGCGCCTCCGAGCGTCCGTTGAGGTCGGTCGAGGAGAACTACGAGAAGTTCATCCGCAATCTTAGGGCGAAGCGCCCCGGCGTTCCGATAGTCATGGCGGAGCAGTCCGACGTGTTCGGCGGCGGGCGGTTCGACTCGAAGAACAAGGCCGTCAGGGCCATATACGACAAGCTTGTCGCGGAGGGGTGGAAAAACCTCGTGTATCTTCCGGCGGACAAGATGTTCGACGGCTCCGGCGAGGGCACTGTCGATGGCTGCCACCCGAACGACCTCGGCATGATGACGATGGCGAGCGCCTACGGCGATGCCGTCGCAAAGGCGCTTTCCCTATGAGAATCGGGTACGGGTATGACTCGCACAAGTTCGTAGAAGGGCGAAGACTCGTCCTCGGCGGAGTGGAGTTCCCAGGGGAGACGGGGCTTGGCGGACACAGCGACGCTGACGCCCTTGTCCACGCCGTGATCGACGCTCTCCTCGGCGCCGCCGCGCTCGGAGACATAGGCTCGCACTTCCCCGACTCGGATCCTGCATGGGATGGCGCCGACTCGTCGAAGATGCTTGAGGCAGTCGCGAAGATGGTGCGTGGGGCCGGCTACTCCATAGGCAACGTCGATGCCACGGTCGTCTGCCAGCGGCCGAAGATCGCGCCTGTCGCCGACATGATCCGTGAGAGGCTTGCCGCCGCGATGTCCGTCGGCAAGGGGCGCGTCTCGGTAAAGGGAAAGACGGCCGAGGGAATGGACGACGTCGGCGCAGGCCTTGGGGTGGAGGTCCACGCCGTCTGCCTGCTGGAGGACGGAGGTGTGTCGTGAAGTGCGTTGTCGTGATACCTACCTATAACGAAAGGGAAAACGTCGAGCGCATGGCCGAGGCCGTGCTGGCGACGCCGGGGGTGGAGCTTTTGTTCGTCGACGACAACTCTCCCGACGGGACTGGCAATGTGATAGACGGAATCGCGAAGTCGTCGCCGCGCGTCTCTTGCCTCCACCGCGAGAGGAAGGAGGGCCTTGGCCGCGCATACGTGAGCGGCTTCGAGAAGGCCCTTCAAATGGGCGCGGAGAGGGTGATTCAGATGGATTGCGACTTCTCGCACAATCCAGCCGACTTGCCGCGCCTTATCGCCGAGGACGCCGACCTCGTGATCGGCTCGCGCTACGTTCCTGGCGGCTCTACGCCCGGCTGGCCGTTCAAGCGGCGCCTCATCTCGAGGTGCGGCGGCATTTTCATCCGCACGGTCACCGGCATGCCGCTCAGGGACCCTACCGGCGGCTTCAAGGCGTGGAAGGCCGACACGCTCCGGCGAATCGACTTTGCGACCGTAGGCTCGAAGGGGTATTCCTTCCAGCTTGAGATGAACCATCGCGCGTGGAAGGCCGGCTGCTCGATACGCGAGATACCGATTTCCTTCATAGACCGTGCGCTGGGGCAGTCGAAGATAACCCCGGGGATCGCGACGGAGTCGATTTGCATTGCGCTCAAGCTGCGTTTTGGAAAGGTAAAGTGAAAATGAAGAACAACTGCGTATTCTGCGCCATTGTCGCAGGCGAAATCCCGAGCTTCAAGATATACGAAGACGAGGTCGTCCTCGCGTATCTCGACATCAACCCCGTTTCGAAGGGGCACACGCTCGTCATCCCCAAGGCGCACACGGTGGGACTCCTCGACACGCCTGACGAAACGCTCGCCGCCGTAGTCTCGCGCGTGAAGAAGGTCGCGGCGCATCTGAAGGCCGCGCTTCCGTGCGAGGGATTCAACATAGCCCAGAACAACGGCGAGGTCGCCGGCCAGACGGTGCACCACGTGCATTTCCACATCGTGCCGCGCTACGAGGGCGACGACCCTCTCGTCTTCAAGGGCGAGAAGGGCGACATGGCCGCGCTTGCGGCGCTCGCCGAACGGCTGCGGATGGCGGACTGAGGGCGTGACAGACGCGCATTGCCATGTTGCAGGCGGCGACCCTGCAGTGAGGGAGCTTGTCGTCGGGCGGGATTTCTTCGGCATTCATCCCTGGCGGACGCTCGATGGCGAAGGCGGCCTTGACCGCGAAATGCAAGAGGTCCGCGCGGCGCTTGAGAGCAATCAATCTGCAGGCGTCGGGGAAATCGGCCTCGACCGCCTCAAGACGCGCGAGATATCCAAGTTGATGCGCGAAGTCTTCGAGACTCAGCTTAAGTTTGCGTTCGAACTTGATAGACCCCTCGTCCTTCACGGCGCGAAGTGCTGGGGCGATGTCGTGAGGACCGTAAGGTCGATGCGCCCTGAGGGATATTCGAGGCCGATCCTCTTCCACGGGTTTTCGCGCTCAGGCGGGCTTCTGCCAGACATTGCCGCCCTGAACGGCTACGTCTCGGTGGGTCCTGCGGTCTTGAACGACCACGCGACCAACTACCGCGAGCTTGTGAAGGCGATTCCGTCCGAGATGCTTCTCGTCGAAACGGACAGGACTTCCGAAGACGGGGCGCCCCTCTGCGACATCCTTGCGAAGACGGCGGAGCTTCGCGGCGTGACGTTCAAGGAGCTTGAAGACGCCACCGACGCAAACACCGATGCGTTTTTTGCCGCTTAGGGCTCAAGAGGGCGGCGTCAGATCTTAAGCAGGTGCTTGCGCAGGGCGATTGCCACGGCCTCGGCGCGGTTTGACGCACCAAGCTTCGAGAATATGATCTTGATGTGGTCTTCGACGCCGTCTTTGCGTATGCCGAGCACGTCTGCGATTTCCTTGTTCGTGAGCCCGAGGGTGAGCTGCTTGAGGACTTCGGCCTGGCGCGGCGACAAGACCGGAATCGTGGGCGCGTTCTTCAGGCTTTGGCGTATCTCAGGCGAGATGTATTTCTCGCCGGCCGCAAGACGGCGGATGACGGACACGATCTGGGCGTCGTCGGCCGTTTTCATCAGCGCGCCGGCGGCTCCCGCCTCTATCGCCTGGGCTACAGCGTTCGAAGTGCCATACGACGTCAGCACGAGAACCTTCGTCCCGGGCGACGCGGCCAGGGTTTCGCGCGTCGCCTCGACGCCGTCCTTCTTGGGCATCATGAGATCCATGATGAGAACATCCGGCTTGAGGCTTGACGCGAGCCGCACTGTTTCAACGCCGTTTTCCGCCTCGCCTACGAGCTGGAGGTCGCGCTCGGTGGCGAGAAGCGCCGCGAGCCCCATACGGACAATCTTGTGGTCGTCTGCAATCAGAACTTTTATTTTCTTCATTACGCCCTCGTATCCGATGTATCCCGTCTAACGGACAGCCTTACGGCAATGTGTGCGCCTTTCCCGGGGGCGCTTGTGACTTCTACGAAACCCTCAAGGTTGTTCACCCGCTCGCGCACGCCCTGGAGCCCGAAGTGGCCTTCGTCCATTCCCGGGCAGGCGTTCGGGTCGAAGCCGCAGCCGTCGTCGCGGACGGAGAAGCGAAGTTCATCTCCTTCGATGCTGCCTGCAACTTTGACGTGGGTTGCATGGCCATGTCGGACTGCATTCGTCGCGAGCTCGCGGATTATGTGCAGGATCGCGTGGGCGGTCTTGTCCGAAAACCGCTCGCGCGGCACGTTGAACCTTACGGAAAGCTCGGCGTCGCCGATGTGCGGGGCGAGCGTCTGGCGGATGGCCTCGCTCATGTCGGCCTCGTCGAGCGCGCTGTTGCGGAGGTCCCAGAGGCAGTTCTTGAGTTCCTGGCGGCATGAGTCGAGAGACCTTGACGCGAGTTTCAGATTGCCGCGCGTGCCGTCCGTATCGGTGCCGACAAGTCGCTCCGCCGCGCGGATGGCGAGCGATATTCCCGTCAAGTTCTGGCTGATGGAATCGTGCAGCTCGACTGCGAGGCGGGTGCGTTCGTCGACTTTCAGGTCCGACTCGGCCTTTGCGATGGCGGTCTTCGCGAGCTCGCGTCCACGGCGCTCTGCGAGATGCTTGAGGAGCGCGTTCCAGACGAGCGAGCCGACGAGCACGAGGAGAAGCGTTCCCGCGACGGCTGCAAGGCGCGGCGGCGTCCACCACGACGGGCGCGAGATGACTGCTATGTCGGAAGGGCGTCGCACGACCACGAAGAAGCCGTTTATCGCCGGGAAGGGCAGGTTCGGCCGCCAGTTGTCTATCTCCATTACGCAAGTTCCCGCCACGGAGACTTCGCATCCAACGGAAAGTCCGTTCAACGCGTCGGGTGTTGCGCTTGCATCGACGGGAACGATGAAATTGCCGCTCTCCACGTTGAAGCGCCCGTCGAGATTCCCCTCGCCTGGCATGTTCCGCACGATCCCGCGCAGCCTTATGACGTGTCCCTGTGCGTATGGGTCGAAGCAGCGACGGCCGGTCTCGTCGGTGAGAAGGGCGTCCGCTTCGACGCTTTGCGGCGTTTCGTCCGCCGCCGCGACGGAAGGAACCTTCCGCCAGACGGCGCGGCTCAGGTTTATTCTGTAGAGGTCGCTTTCCGGGAATCCCACGGCCTCGACTCGGTCGCCGTATTTCGGGGCGGCGCCGCCGTCGGTCTCGATGCGGACAATCCGCCCGTCGTCACATTTTAGAAGCGCGTTGTCGCCGTGCCAGGCGGCGATGACCTGCCCGATTGCGCGATGGCGTCCGAGCGTCGCGATGTCCTGCGGCCGGAGGCGCGTGAAGTCTTCGATGAGCGGCGCGTCGTACGGATTGTCCTTCGCGTTGGATACGATGCGTACGGTGTTGTGGATGATGTGACGCCCGAGCTGGCGGCGGATTCCAAGCTGCGTAGGCGCGCAGACGCCGGCCGCTTCGATTTCCGATCCAATGGCGAGCGATTCGAGGAGCGGGTTCTCGGCGCTCACCGGCATGGGAACGACCTCGCCTTTCATGTCGAGGATGACGTATTTGTAGTCCGGGTTGATTTCGTCGGTCACGATGTCTCGCACGATGGCGTTCACTACGACAAGCCTGCAGTCGTATTTCCCGCTCAGGAACTCGTCCGGCGACACGGGGGTCGGCTTCGGCGCCGTGGCAGAGCCGATCTTTTCCAATGTCGAGCAGTATGGATATGCGCGGCGCGATCTGCGGCCGAGCCCTATGACGCCGGTTATGCGCGCGCGCGTTCCCGCCGGGAACAACTTGTCCTGCCAGGCGCGGGCGCTAGGGCTGAAGACGATGTCTTTGCGTATCAGCGCGGCGCCTGAGGCGTCCTCCACGGCGAATGACGATTCCACGCCCTTGTGACATGGTGTCGCGAGAGAGGCTTCGATGTCGAAAGCCCTGCCGATTTCCGCATGGTCGAAGGCCGCCGCCTGAAGTTCCGCCGCCGTGCGTATGACGTCGCCCGTTCCGGCGCAGACGGCCAGGACGGTGAAGATAGACGCAATCAGCACAGGCGTTTTCATGTCAGCGGACATTATATCATTCTGCCCCGACTTCCGCCATGCCCCCGTGAAACGGGGGCTATCCAAATCTCCATTTCAACAATGTTGAAACAACAATATTGAAACAACGATGTTGAAATGGAGACGGGCTTTTGGTATAATCCACGTATGAAACTTGCAAATCCTTTTCTGACGGCTGGCTATGCCGGCCCGGACTACTTCTGCGACCGCAAGCGCGAGACCGAAGAGCTGATTCGGCATCTCGACAACGACCGGAACACGACGCTAATATCCCCGCGTCGCTACGGGAAGACGGGTCTGATCCGGCAGGTGCTCCATCTTTTGTCAAAACGGCGCGATGTGAAGACGGTCTATCTTGACCTCTATCCGACGCGTAGTCTTTCGGACTTTGCAAGCTCTCTGGCCGCCGCTGTCGCGGAGTCGGTTGAGTCGTCCGCCGACAGGATGTTCAAGGCGGTGTCCTCGTTTGCGCGCGGGCTTCGCCCGACAATGACGCTTGACGAGCTTTCGGGTCGGCCGAAGTTCAGTTTCGACGTCAATGCGGCGAATGCTCAGCCTTCTCTCGAGGCGACGCTTGAATATCTCCATGCGCGGAAAGGGCGCACGGTCGTCGCAATCGACGAGTTCCAGCAGATTGCCGACTATCCCGAAAAAGGCGTTGAGGCCATGCTTCGCTCGAAGATACAGTTCATGCACAACGTCGGCTTCGTGTTTTCCGGATCCAGACTTCACATGATGGCAGAGATGTTTCACTCCCCAAAACGTCCGTTCTTCAATTCCACGGCGGCGATGTCTCTTGGCGTCATCGACATGCAGGCCTATTTCCGGTTTGCGGCCTCATTTTTCCGGAAGGCTGGCAGAATTCTGCCGGAAGAGACCTTTGCGGCGGCGTATGATCGGTTCGAAGGCATAACCTGGTATGTGCAGTCGGTGATGAAGGTGCTTTATGCCTGGGAAATCACGCGTCCGACAGAGGACGATGTGGCCGCTGCCGTCGGCCATCTTGTTGAAGAGAACGCGATGAACTACGGCTACATTCTTTCCAAATGCACTCCAGGCGCGGTAGAGCTTCTCCGGGCGGTCGCAAGGGAGCGCGTGGTTCCCGAACCGATGTCGGCTGAGTTTGGGCGCAGGCATGGTCTGCGAGCGGCGTCGAGCGTGCGCTTTGCGCTTGACTCGCTTATGAAGGACGAGCTACTGTACAGGCGAGACGACGGATACGTCGTGTACGACCGCCTGTTTGCCGAATGGCTGAGAGCGTGAAATATTCCTGAAAAAGGACTGTTACGACGGATGAATCGCCATGCCCCCGTTTTACGGGGGCTATGACGGCTGGTCGTTTTTTGCTATCATTTTAGCATGAACGGCAGGGTTTCCATGACGCGGCGTTTCTTCATCGCCGGTGCGGCGTCTTTCGGGGCGTTCGAGGGGCTTCGTTTCGAAGCCAATGCCGCTTTTTGCCCAGGTGGGAAGCCGAATCTCGCATTCGGCGTTATTTCCGACGTGCACATTATGGCGGAAGCCGGCGCGGCAGGCTGCGAGCGTGGCTGTGCGTATTTCAAGCGTACACTCGAGTGGTTCCGCGGTCAGGGCGTGGATGCCGTGATGATTGTCGGCGATCTTGCAGACAACGGCCTTTCCACCCAGTTGCAGGCTTTTGCCGACACGTGGTTCTCCGTCTTCCCGGACGACCGCACGCCGGACGGACGTAAGGTTGAGAAGCTTTTTGTTTATGGCAACCACGACTGGGAAGGCAAGCATAGCAATGACTACAAACGGCCGAATTTCATGCGCACCGGATTTGCCGGGCACTGGGAGAAGGCAATCCGCGAGCCGTACGAGCCGATCTACAGGAAGACGGTGAAGGGCTATGACTTCATAGGGCAGCACTGGGATCACCAGGGATGGTTTGCTCGATGCAAGTTCGAGCGTATCGTGCCTTTCATGGCCGAACACGGCAAGTCTCTTGATCCAAAGAAGCCGTTTTTCTACTTCCAGCACCCGCACCTCAAGGACACGTGCTACGGTCCATGGGCGGGAGGGCACGATGTCGGCATTGCAACAAGGGAACTTTCCGCATATCCGAACGCCATTGCCTTTTCGGGCCATTCCCACTTGACTCTGACCGACGAGCGCACTATATGGCAGGGCGATTTCACGTCCGTAGGCGCGGGTTCGCTCAGCTACACGGGAAGCTATTCTGAATTTTACAACGAAGGCGGCTACGAGAACGACCGTGCTGGTGACTGGGCCGCAAACGCGAAGAAGCTACTTGCGCCGTACGATCCGTACAACTGCCGACAGGGTATGCTCTGGAGCGTATATGGCGACTGCATTGTCGTCAGACGTCTTGACTTCAGCGAAGCCAACACACTTGAACTTGGGCCAAAGTGGGTGATGCCGCTCCCTGCGGCGGAGTCGAAGCCCTTCGCGTTCGCGGAGCGCGCGAAGAAGATTGCGGCTCCGCAGTTTGCGCCAGGTGCAACGCTTGCAGCAAGACGCGTCACCGTGAAGAACCGTGGAGGGAAGAATCCGAAGAGTGCGGAAGAGTCGGTCCTGTCCGTAGAGAAGCCGGGTTTTGAGTTGACAATCCCTCCGGCTGAAGGTCGGGACGGTGCGCGCACAATCCATTTTGACGTCACGGCGTCTGCGGCCGGCAAGTCTGTCAAGAAGCGTGTTCTGGCCGAAGGGTTCAATTATGCGCCGTCGCACAAGAGGGCAGCCGCTTCGACGATGATTCGTTTCTCTGCTGACGAACTTCCAGCTGGCGATGTGACGTTTAGCGTCATTCCTGTCAACAGTTTCGGCCGCGGTGGAACTCCGCTTGCGGTCAAGGTGGTGTCGACATGAATAGGACTTGCGTGCTTTTGTTTGCTTGCGTCCTTGCCGCGAACCTGCCAATTTGGGCTCGCCCGGTGAACTACGACGAGTCGAAAGTGGGGCCGTATACGCTTGAAGATCCTTTGACGTTCGCCGACGGCACGAAGTTGAAAACCCCTGCCGAATGGCCTAAGCGCCGCGCCGAGATTCTTGGCATCTTCGCGAGGGAGATGTACGGCGTCGAACCGCCGCGTCCGGAGGCGGTTGTGACGGAGACTTTCGAAAGCGGAGAGACGTTGGCCGGGCTTGGCGTGCGCGAGCAGGTGCGCATGTGGTTCAAGGCCGACAAGTCCGGGCCCCACGTCGACTGGCTCGTCGTCCGTCCGTCGATGGCAAAGGGGCCCGTGCCGGCAATAATACAGCTCAACTACTACGGCAACCACGAATTCCTCACCGACGAGGAGGTGGTTGTCTCCGATGGATGGCTGGCAGACGAGAAAGACGGCAGCGTCAAGATAGAGAAGAACTGTACGTCCGAGAAGACTCGCGGGCGCCTTCGCCGGACGGACCAGCGCTATTCTTTCCCGGTGGAGACGATCCTTGCGCGTGGCTATGCGTTCATGACTGCGGCCTATGGAGAGATTGCCATAGATCCCGACTACAAGAAACACGACATGGAGACGCTGCCGTATTCGTGCGGCCTGTTCCTTCTCTGGGGCGAGCGTGACGAGTCGCGGACGGACAACCCGACGGCGCTCGGCGCTTGGGCATGGGCGATTTCTCGTGCAGTCGACTATGCGGAGCGCTCTGACGCTCTGGACGCCAAGCGCATTGTCGTTACAGGATGTTCTCGTCTTGGCAAGGCCGCGCTTCTTGCCGCAGCGCGCGACGAGCGCATTGCAGTATGTGTCCCCAACCAGACCGGCAATGGCGGCGTCCCGCTCGCCAAGCGCGACTTCGGCGAGAACGTCTATCGGGAAATCGAGATGTTCCCGCATTGGTTCTGCAAGGCATACCGCAAGTACGTCGACAACGAGCAGGCGATGAAGTTCGACCAGCATCTCCTCCTATCGTCCATTGCGCCGCGCGCGCTGCTTGTTCAGGGCTACACAAAGCCGTGGTTCGATCCTAAGGGCGAATGGCTTTCGTGCCGCGCGGCGTCGCCGGCATGGGAGTTTCTGGGACTTCCCGGACTGCCGAAGGTAGAAGAGCCAGAGTGCTTCTCGACGGTTGCGATCGGCCCGCGCCTCGGCTATGTGCGCCGCACCGGACGGCACGGAATCTCCGGCTGGGACTGGAACTGGCTTCTTGATTTTACCGACGGAGTGTTTTACAAGGACATGCAACAAAGGAGTGCAAGATGAAGAAATCCGGCATAATCGCCAGTATAGCCGCAGCCATATCGATGGCTACGTCTGCAACGACGACCTACACCATCACCACGACGGCTTCCGACACCTATGAAAGTCCGCTTGCGATTGACGCGGCGATGGTTTCCGTGGACGACGGAAGCGAGGTGGTGAACATGTCGTTTTCAGATGCGAAGGCGACGTTCTCGTCTGGCGCCATTTTCCGAAAGCGCGGTCCTGGCTACCTGAGAGGATCCACGTCGATGTTCACCTTCACGGGTGAAGTCCGCATCGAGGAGGGCGGCTACATGGTCGTCACGAACCAGTGCCTTGGCCCGACGGCGAGCGGCAGTGCCAACAATGTCGTTGTTTCCAATGGCGCGTCGCTCGTCTTCTGCCCGACTAAAGCGACATGCCCCTCCGACACCCTATATGTCTACAATGCAATCACATTCGAGGGCGAAGGTTACGAGGGTCGCGGGGCGCTCTGCTTGGCGCTGGAGTCTTCATGCATGAAGAACGCAGGGTTTCGCGGAAACTGGTCGCTTTCGGGCGACGCGATGATTGGCGTATATACGGCGAACCCCGTCAACGCGCTCGCGGACTATTTGTACTTAAACGACCATGTCCTTACCTACAAGCAGAAGGGCAGCGCCGGTGGCATCTACACGCCAAAGCACGTCAGAAACGGAGGTGCGAACGCGAAAATCGTATTTGACGGCGCGAATCTTGAGTGTCGCTGCCAGGAGTCGAACAAGGACTGGTGGTCTGGTACGGGCGCGAATGAACTGGTGCTCACCAACGGCGCGCACACGCTGTGGTATAATTTCGATGCGCGGCCGTCGTGGACTTATGTCGTGAACACCGGAGCATACCTTTCCGTTTCCGGCACCACGAAGTATCCCGGCGACCTCGATATCGCATCGACTTCCGGCTACGATCAGTGGGGCGGTTTGCGCCTTCAGACGGACGTCTTCAGGATTTCTGGCGCGGCACAGCGGCGCGGCGCATGGTTCAAGGGTTTTGTATCCGGCAAAGGAGACATCTATGCAACGGACATATGGCTCAAGTTTTCATGCCCCACGAACGCATTTGCGGGTTCGGTGGCAGTCGGCTCGGCCGGTCACGACTCGTACGGGCGCGGCCTCGCGATCTATGCGAACGGAGCGATCCCGGAGACCTCAACTGGCATAACGATTACGAATGCGACGACCTATCTCGGCAAGGCCGAGGATTTCCAATTGCCGCGGATGTCATATCACACTGAGTCTGGACTCAATTGCGTCTCCGGCCTCGCGACGCGAGTCAAGACGCCGTCGTTTGTGAAGACCGGCAACGGGACGCTTGACGTTTCGACCATTCCTGTTACGGTCGCAGATACCCTCGACGTGCGCGGCGGAACTCTCAAGTTAAACGGCGGCGCGGCGCCTGCATCGGCAACCAGACGCCTCTATTCGGCCGTGCCGGGCCTTTGGTGCGGGACGAGTCCAAATTCCGGCGGCGCTGGCGAATCTGATTCCGTCGTCTATTCGAATTTCGTCGATTCCTGCTTCACGATGATGAGCCAGAATTCGCGTCCGCCATGGACGGAGAATCGGCCAACTGTCTGGGGTGGATACATCTGGAACCGTTCGCCGACAAACGAGACGTGGACGTTTGCAGTCTCCGCCTATGCGATGGGTCGCATATACATCGACGGCGGAAAGGCTATCACTGTCAACGACAACTATAGCGCCGTCTCCACCGTGAACAAGGTCATGACGCCGGGTCCGCACCAGTTCCGCTTCGCTGTACATCCGCGAACGTATTCGTCTCCAGGTTCGAAGGCTGTCAACAACGCCACATACACATGGGCGACCGGAATGGGGATAGCAATCGACCGCTATGGGCGCAACAGCAAAAACTCCGCTGACTATTTCTTCCCGTCAAACAATGTCATTTCCGGCACATCTGGCTTTGCGGTTGAGGGCGGCGACGGTTCGCTCTTCACGCGCGACGCGCGAAACACTAACGACTTCACCGAGGCTGAACTTCTCGCGACGGCTCGTGCGACACAGGTCGCCAACCTCGCCCTTGATTCCTCCGCGACGCTTGACCTTTGCGGCACGGCGGCGGATGCGCCGCTTGTTGTCGGCAACCTCACTGGCGGCGGAACGGTCGCCAATGGTTCGCTTGACATCAACGGCGCATGGACGCTTGCGGTCTCCGGAGCTTCGCCTGTAGAGCTGAATGTCACCGGCGGGCGACTTTCGTTCGGGCCTTCGTCCACGCTGGTTTTCGGACCAAGCGCATTCAAGACCGGAATTTCCGGGCGGGTCATTGCAACGGCATCGGAGGGGATTGTGGGTCTTCCGTCGCTTCCCTCAGAGCTATCGGACGTCGGCTGGAGCGTCGAAGTGGACAAGGCCGATTCTCGCAGGCTTGTCGTCAAGCATCAGGTCGGCGTCATATGGATAATCAGGTAAAACGCGGCATGAAACTTGCCGTAGCCGCCTTGTTGGCGGCAGTAGCCCCTGCTTCCGTCCGGGCGGCATCCGCGACGGTCGCGCTTGTGGAGGATTTCGAGTCGCCAGACGCCTCGAAGTCGTGGACGCAGTGCGCGGGCTTCTCGATTGCCGACGGCGAGGGTGTCAATGGTTCCCGCGCACTTGTCTGGGAGCAGTCAGACGTGCGCCCGATGAAGATGGTCGCGCCTCAGTCAATCGATGGCAACGCGGTGCGCCCTGTTCCGACTGCTGTGCCGGAAAGGTTCGTCCGCGAGCTTCCGCTAGAGCCTGGTCGGGTATATACGTTTTCGGCTAAGATCAATGGTGCAGTCACGAACAACTGCATTTACCTGTTTCTGTCCTGGTTCGACAAGGATGGAAAGTTCATTGGGCGCGCGGAGGGGCGTCCGACAATCTACAAGGAGGCTGGCCGCAAAGGCTGGGAGGTTGTCAAGGCCTCCACGCAGCGCTTGCCGTCCAGCGCCGTTCGCGGAGAGCTGGTGATAGAGCTCTACCGCACGACACTTGGCCGCATGGCGTTTGACGACGTCGAGGTTACGACTGGCGAGCCATTGCATGTCGAGCGCATGTTTTCGTCAGCCTATCGCAACATGCAGGACGCCGGCAAGGTGAGATTCGTCGTTCCGTATATAGCATCGCCGGAGAAATTCCCCAAGGATGGTCTTGCCGGCGAGTTTACGTTCGTAGGGCAGGACGGCAAGTCGTTCGTGGTTCTGGCAGATGCGGTTGCCGATGACCATTTTGAGGCGACGATTGATGTTTCGCGCCTCATGCCGGGGACTAGCCATGTAAACGCGAGGTTGCTCTTTAGGGGTAGTGAGCTTGGCGCAGCGTCTCTCGCGTTCACGCGCGGCAAGATGGATCGGGCTGTCTTTTTTGACGGACGGCAGCGGATAATTGTTGACGGCAAGCCGTTCTTTCCTCTCGGAGTCTACGTGCATCCCGCCGACAAGGAGGTTCCTTATCTGAGCCGCCTGGCAAACTCGCCGTTCAACTGCATTATCGAATGTTCAGCCGACAAGAAGATTCTTGACAAGTTCCATGCCGCTGGGCTAAAGGCCATACCCAAGGCACCATGGAATCCAAAATGGGCAGGGCCTGCGGCAAGGTCGCTTCGCAATCATCCTGCGCTTCTTGCGTGGTACGTAATCGACGAGACGCCCGCCGACAGAGCGGACGAAAAACGTGCCTTGCAGCGCATTCTGGAGGAGGCGGATACTGATCATCCGACTTTAGCCGTTCTTGACTTGCCGCGCAACGCCGACGCGCTTATGGGCGCGTTTGACATTGTTTCGACCGATCCATATCCGATTGGACGCGGCCGAGGGTCGATATCGAGGGCGTCGGAATACCCGCTCTTGTGCCGTAAGCGCACATGGGGGCTCCGCCCGCTATGGCAGGTTCCGCAGTCGTTTTCCTGGAATTGGATGCGCAACTACGGGCATCCGGAAGAAAACCGCTATCCTACATGCGAAGAATTGCGATCCATGACGTGGCAGGCGATTGCAGGCGGTGCGAATGGATTGTTGTGGTATAGCGCGCATCATATTTTCAAATGTTCTCCACCTGACGAGCTTGAGGGGAATTGGGGCAACCTTGTGAAAGTTGCCGAAGAAGTGAAATCGTATTTTGAAGTCCTTCTCTCTGAAGAGATTGCGGTTACGTCGTCTTCGCCATCCGTTGTCGTACGTGCTTTCAAGAGAGAAGGCGAGACATGGGTTTTGGTCGTCAATCCCACGCGGGCA
>Ga0310786_10001482_pt1 | contig 37788 bp, 33 predicted proteins | sample AusTroGonzalo_MG_FD_203881 | JGI IMG/M metagenome (GOLD analysis project Ga0310786, IMG submission 203881) | Bovine rumen microbial communities from tropical cattle in Woodstock, Queensland, Australia - Gonzalo_03 (v2) (version 2) | ecosystem: Host-associated > Mammals > Digestive system >... | reverse complement strand
TCATGGGGAGGCTGAGAAGCGTCTACGTGAACGGCAAGTGGCATACCACAGAGCTGACATCCAAGGAAAAACGGATGCTCACCGCTGTCGGCATTGATATTACGTAAGAGAGTGGGAAGTTACGGATTAACTAACACACAACGTCTTCTGTCAATACGCATGCTCGGCCTCTCTCGCCAGCACCTGACGGACAAAGGCATTAATGGTCACACCCGCCTGCTTTGCCAGCATGGCAATTGTACTGTGAATCTCGGGCGACACCCGGACATTGAACGTGCCACTGTATGGACGGGACGGCGCAACGCCACGGGCCGCACAAGCCTCCAAATAGTCATCGACGGCACCCTCGAAGTCCTGCCGCAATTCGTCTACAGTCTGCCCCTCGTAGGTTATGGCGTCCTTGCTCAGTCCCATCACCTTGCCGTACAGGCAGTTGTCCTCCTCGCTATACTCCACGCTACCTGTATAGCCCTTATACTTCATGCATCCCATAATTCTTTTTCTCTTTTTCCGTTAAATAACCGTTTGTTGTCAAATAAGAGAAAACCTGCCTCATAACATAACCCTTGACGATGTTTGCCGGATGAGGCTTGTGCATGATGTAGCTCTTACCGTCATGTTCATTGAAGAATTCCACCCGCGAGCCCGAAGTCGCACCTTTGTTATTGAGTTCGAATCCACAGCTCTTGAACAGCAACGTCATTTCCTCGAACGTGAAGTCACGAGGCAGGCTTCTGAACCGTTTAAGCAGTTTCTCTTTCTTGTTAATCTTTCTAATTTTAGGCGCAAATGTAACTAAAAATAGTTACACCACCAAATCTTTTCCCGTTTTTTTCACATTTAGTCACAAAAAGGCGGAAAGGCAGACTAAGTCGCATGAAGAGAGATTACGGCTCACTCATAGTGAGATTACGGCTCACTGGTAGAGAGATTACGGCTCACTTATAGAGAGGTTACGGCTCACTGAAAAGGTTTGTTTTGCCAAGCTTTGGCTTAGTCTGTCAAACGTTTGATGTGCTGCTTCAGGATGTAGTAGGCAGGGCGTGGCATGGCTCCGTGGTCGTAGCCCTGCATCTCGTAGAGCGTCACGTCCTTGTGCCCTACGAGCTTTAGCATACGCCAGAAGTAGGCCTGCTCCTCATAGCGTCCGTAGAGTTCCAGCTCCCTGTCACCTGAGATGATGACGATGGGCGGGGCATCAGGACGGATGTAGGTGAGCGGGGCGTATTGGTCGATGGTGGCCTGCAAGGGAGGGATGCCCTGCTGCTTGCGGATGTTGTAGTGGGTGATGCACTGTCCGCTGAAGGGTACGAGGGCGGCCAGCGAGTCGGCATCGACGCCGTATTTGGCGAGCCATTTCTTGTCGAGGCCAATCATGTCGAGCAGGTAGCCCCCGGCAGAGTGTCCGGCCACGAAGATCTTGCGATGGCTGCCGCCGTATTTCTCTATGTTCTTGTAAGTCCAGGCCACGGCTGCTGCCGCATCGTCCAGTATATCATCGATTTTTGCTTTTGGCAGTAGTCGGTAGTTGGCAGCGACCACCACCAGTCCGCTGTTCTTCAGTTCCTGGTCGATGTGCTTGTTGCCGCCCTCGATACCACCACCGTGGAACCACACCACCACGGGAGCATCCTTGCGGTCAGTGGGATAATAGACGTCAAGCTTGCAACGCTCCTGAGCATAGGCATCGGAGGATTCCGTGTAGGAGATGTCGTTCACTTGTTGATACTGCTGACGCTGTGCATAAACAGTGACGGTACTCAGCAATAATGCAAGAATTGTAGTAATAATTTGTCTCATATATATCCGTTTTATTGATTTGTAATCGAGCTTTTCTAAACATGGGTGCAAAAATAGCAATAATTTTGTAATTATCACTATCTATGTAAATAAAAAATGCTAAAAGCAGGCTGCGGCCATAGTGGCTGGCCGCTCGGCTTTGCCGTTTGCTACTATTAGGCTGCACGTTTCCATACTTGCGAAGGGTGAAACGGGTAAACTATATCGTATCGGGTATAAAAGCAACAAAACCGTTAAAATTTATACCCGTTTTGATATATTATTCAGAATAATTGATTACCTTTGTACCCGTTAAGGTATAATAGCTATGACTTTATCGGACCATATTAAACAGAAGCGGAAGAAAAACGGCCTTTCTCAGGTCGAGTTGGCAGAGCGGGCAGGTGTGGGTCTCAGGTTTGTGAGGGATTTGGAACAAGGGAAGCAGACCCTGCGGATGGACAAGGTAAATGACGTGCTTGTTCTGTTCGGCGAATGTCTCGGACCTGTAAAAACGGATATCGGACGGAGCAGTGAGAGCCACCAAGTTCACGTGGATGGCCGAGTTGTGACGGACGAAAGCAAAGCCAGGGTATGAAGCAGGCAGGTATTTATGTAAACGACATCTACTGTGGTGTTCTGACAGAAGATGAGGAGGGATTCCATTTCGTCTACGACGAGGCATTCCTTGTCAGTAAGGATGCTGTCGCTTTAAGCCCCACCATGCCCTTGACGACTCGGCAGTACGATAAGGAAATGATGTTCCCCGTTTTCGATGGACTTATTCCAGAGGGCTGGCTGCTGGATATTGCATCTTCGTCCTGGAAGATTGACCCACGTGACAGGATGTCGCTCTTGATGGCATGTTGTAAGGATTGTATTGGGAATATCAGTGTAAAACCATTGGACTATGAGTAAGTGCTTGTACTGTTATCACGAATTGGAAGAAGGTCAGTTTCATCCAGACTGTGCCCGAAAGTTTTTTGGTTCTGAGACGGCACCTATTTTTCCATACACGCGCGACAATATGTCGGAATTGGCCCGTCAGGTTATCCGAACCAGTGCGTCAGTCACAGGCGTGCAGGCCAAGATGTCCTTAGACGTGAACCGTGGCGGTAAAGACGAACCGGCAAAATTCACTATTGTAGGTCTTTGGGGCAAGTTTATCTTCAAACCGCAAAGTGCGAAGTACCCCTGTCTGCCTGAGTTGGAGGACCTCACGATGAAGATGGCCGAAGCTGCCCATATCCGCACCGCCCGACATACGCTCATCCGTATGGCTGATGGTGAGTTGGGTTATCTGACCCTTCGTATGGACCGTGGACGGAAAGGAGAGAAGATTTCCATGCTGGATATGTGCCAGCTTACCAACCGCCTCACTGAGCATAAGTACTACGGCACCTACCTGCAGTTGGCAGAAACCATTAAGAAATACTCATCGGCACCCATGCTGGATGTCCAGCGTTATTGGGAAGTGGTTTTGTTCTCTTGGATTACAGGCAATTCCGACATGCACTGCAAGAACTTTTCTCTGATAGATACTGGCAGCGGAGAATACGCCCTGGCTCCAGCATACGACCTTTTGGCTGTGCTGCTGGCCGACCCTGGGGATAGCGAGGAGATGGCAATGAGCTTTACGGTAGGTGGCGCTAAGAACTGTTTCGACCGTAACACCTTCATGGCAGCTTTCACCCAGAGCGGAATACCTGCGGCTGTCGCCAATAAGATGATAGAGCGGATGAAAAGCCATCTCCCACAATGGACAGACCTCATCGGTCAATCATTCCTGCCAGAGAAGATGAAGGCCGACTATTGTCATTTGCTGAACAAACGAATACGCCTATTATATGTATAAGACCCGTTCTCTCCCCAACACACGCATTGACGTGGCTGATGCCCTGCGAGGAATCGCAGTGGCAGGCATCATCCTGTATCACTCCGTGGAGCACTTCAACATCTTCACGCAGGAGACCATCATCCATGCGCTGCCCTCCGACCAGACAGTGGCCGACGTGCTGGCTTGGCTGCTCTCGGGCAAGATGTATGGCATCTTCGCCATGCTCTTCGGACTGAGCTTCTTTATTATGAACGACAACCAGCAGCAGAAAGGCAAATGCTTCTCAGGGCGCTTTGCCTGGCGCATGTGTCTGCTCTTCATGTTTGGCATCATCAATGTGGCTTTCTACGACGGCGACATACTGATGCTCTATGCGTGCTATGGCCTGCTGCTTATCCCCGTCAGCTTTCTGCCGTCGCGAGCCGTCTGGTGCATCATCGGCTTGCTGGCCATCCAGCCCGTGGAGCTGTTCTGCCTGCTGACGGGCTACACGATAGACCATACCCGCTTTTACGAGGTTTCCGGGATAATCAACAGCGCGCATGAGCACGCAACGTTCTGGGAGAACACCCTCACCAACCTGCGATACGGCTTCGAGGTGAATCTGCGCTTCAATGTGTTCAGTGGCCGACTGACACAGCTGCTCTGCCTCTTCATCCTCGGCATGCAGCTTGGACGCCAGCGATTGTTCTACAATGAGGGGCGCAACCTGCAGATCTGGCATAAAATCCTCATGATGTCTACCGCTGTTGTCGTCGTACTGGGATTCGTTGGCTTTGGCGAACTGGAAGGCTGGCTCAAGCCCATCTACAACCTCATCATCCTCCTGATGATTGTCTCGGCTGTGGTCTCGGCATGGTATGCCTTTGAGGGCGTGCGCCGTGTGCTCCGTCACCTGTGCATCTTCGGTCGCATGAGCCTCACCAACTATCTGATGCAGTCTGTCATCGGCTGTGCCATTTTCTGTGGCTACGGCCTCGGCTGTTATTACAAGCTGGGCATCACCTACGCCGTGATGGTAGGCGTGGGCATGGTTATCATGCAATACCTCTTCGCCCGCTACTGGTTCGCCAGCCATCCTCGCGGTCCGTTAGAGGGCTTATGGCGAAAACTCACTTGGATTTAGTACAGCAAGCATCATTCTGCCCTCGCTTATTCGTGTACAGATAAGCTACAGCAGCCCCAGACAGGTTATGCCAAACACTGAATATGGCTCCTGGGATAGAGGCCAACGGATATGCTGCAAAATGTATGGTTGCCAGACTGCTTGCCAGTCCTGAGTTCTGCATGCCGACCTCGATGGATATGGCTCTCTTCTTGGGTTCTGAGAGTCCAAGAAGCCGTCCTATCAGGTAGCCCAAGCTCAGTCCACAGACATTATGAAGCATGACTACCAGTGCGATAACAAGTCCTCCTGTCAACAGCTTATCGGCATTTGCAGCGATGATGATAGCCACTATGAGGGCAATGGCCACAGATGAGAAAGCTGGGAGATAGTCCGTCGCTTTCTCTGTAAACTTGGGCCAGATCCACTTCACCAACAATCCGATGACTATAGGAAGTATCACCACCCAGAGAATACTCAGGAACATGCTTGCCACATCTACGTTGACACTCTTCCCAGCCAATGCCCATGTCAGCAAAGGGGTTAGGAACGGAGCGAGTAGGGTAGAGACGCCTGTCATTCCTACGGAAAGAGCTAAATCGCCTTTGGCCAGATAGGTGATGACGTTGGAAGCAGTGCCACCAGGACAGCAGCCTACCAGCACCACACCAAGGGCCAGTGCTTCGTCAAGCTGGAACAGTCGGGCCAAGCCCCAAGCCAGCAGCGGCATAACGGTGAATTGTGCCAGACAGCCAATGACGACGTCTTTCGGGCGACTGAACACTATCTTGAAGTCCTGGAGGTTCAAGGTCAAGCCCATACCAAACATCACCACCCCAAGCAGATAGTTGATGACCGTCGGACGCACTTGTTGCAGTAAACCGGGGAACAACAGCGCTAATAATGCAGCGGCCAGCACAAGCAAGCCCATGTATTCCGATATGTAGTGACAGAGTTTCTTCATCCTATTCCATTAATCTATAATATAGAATCCTGCCTCTGATGGATGGTCGAGCACCATGCTCTTGGGATTCTCCTTGGTCAAAAGCCACGTCATCCAGATGTCGCCAGCAGCTGCGGCTATGAAGAAGATACCCCATGCCAACATGGGCAGACTGCCGATGAAAAGTGCTGCAATGGCAGGGATGACACCCAAGACGATGCAGGGCATCAAGGCTCCCATCATGTAGCCGGGTATATGCATTGGCTCGTCACAATGGCAGTAGGGAGTCAGCAGTTTCCACATCACACCAAAGCTGATGCTCTTCCAACCGCTCTTGGCATAGCAGGCCCACGTCAGCCCGTGGATCAGTTCATGAACCACGATGCCTACAATGACAAGGATAAAAGTGACACTCCAGTCTCCGAAGCCACCAAGGAGTTCGCCAATGGGCTTCTTACCTGCCCATATCCAAAAGAACGGCACGAGGAACACGATGGCTGCCACCGCCATAATCACAACGGCAAATATATTCGCTTTTACAATATCTATGGCCACCTTGCGGCCTATCATGGATTTCTCCTTGTGCATATCTCTCTTATTTGTTTATGAAATATATGAGGGCTATCTGAGCCAACAGAATCAGCGGAAGCCCATACTTGAACTTCTTGTGCTTCGTTTTGTGGTGCCAGACTTGCATGCCCAGCAAAGCGCCGATGCTGCCGCCGATGACAGCGAGTGTAAGCAAGGTGGCCTCTGATATGCGCCAGCTGCCTTGTTTGGCACGCCATTTGTCAATGCCATAGACCAGGAAAGTCACTACGTTGATGCAAATGAGGATATATATTACAGTTTGTGTCATTCCTTATTCCAGTTGCTTCCCGTCTGAGAATGCATTGCCAACAGTCTTACCCAATTGGATGTAGGTGTGATGAACAGGATCAAAGGTGATGAGTTCCATCTTCTCGACATCTGGTTTCCCATCTTCGGCCAGATATTTCTCGTCACAAAGGATATTGACTATTTCAGCAACCAGGAAAAAGCCTGTCTCACTCTCGTCTATCTTCTGCTTTACCCGACACTCCAATGTCATCGGGAACTCCTTGAACACAGGAGCATTCACGTTGGGGGCCTTCTCAATAGTCCAGCCTGTCTTTTCCATCTTGTCAGGAGTGTTCCTGCCGCTAACGATGCCCACATAGTCAGAAGCTACCATCGTTTCTGTAGTGGCAAAAGCGACGGTGAACTCTGGATTCTCAGCAAGGTTGTCAGTTGTCTGGTGTGAACCAAGCGAGATAATGATTTCGTGCATATCCCACTGACCGCCCCAAGCAGCGTTCATTGCATTGGGCTTGCCGTCTTTACTGTATGTACCGATAATCAGTACTGGTTGTGGCAAAAGCCACGCTGTTGATTTGAAACTTTTCATCATTCTGTTATTTTTTAGTTTATTTCTTCCAATGCTCCTGTTTCCGAGTCGATGATGAACCCACGAACTATGATGTCCTTTGGAACAAGCGGGTGGGTTTTGATGGTTTCAACGGTTTTGCGGACAGATTCGGGCGTGTCCTTGAATCCCTCCAGCCAATGATCGAGGTTGATTCCGCATTTGCGGATGGTATCAAGTGTCTCGTCTGTAACACCCCTGGCTATCATTTCGTGGTGGAAGTGGTCGAAGCTCATGTGACAGGCTCCGCAATGTGAGTGAGCCACCACCATGATTTCCTCAACGCCCAGCTCATAGATAGCCACGATGAGGCTGCGCATGGCTGAGTCGAAGGCTGAAATCACCAATCCACCTGCGTTCTTGATAATCTTCGCATCGCCGTTCTTCAATCCCAAAGCGGCAGGGAGCAGTTCGGTCAGTCGGGTGTCCATACACGACAGCACCGCCAGTTTCTTGTCGGGGTACTTGTCGGTCAGATATTTCTCGTAGCCCTTCTGCTCTACGAAAGTCTTGTTGTAGTCAATAATCTGGTCTATCATACATATAATACCTAAATACATTTAAAACTATCGGCAAAGATAGTGATAATTGATTGAAGTAAGATAACTTTGCAGCCACTTTTAGGATAGTTTAGGAAATCCCCTCAACCATTAAAGCCCGTCCGAACTCGCCTTTTCCCTTGCTCGTTTCAATTCTTTTCCGCGGCATCCGTTTTTTCCTCAAAATCTAACAGTAGGTAACACCCAGCACACCCAGCACTTAACTCGCTGATACTCAATAGCTATTTTGGGTGTCACCTACCCGTTTTTACCCACACCCAAGGTGACACCCAAAGTCGCACTCAGGCTGAGTAACAAAGCCCCACCATCCCGACGAGAGGCCTCGCCATGCCGATGGGAGGCCTCGCCAGAAATGTCCCAGGCCGTGGGACAAATTTTTTGCTTCGGACTTCACGGACTTCCACGGACTTTCCTGTTCGGCTGGATTTGCAATCCAGCCGTAGTGAATATTAGGATTTTCAATCCTGTTTTTTCTCTGTTTATCGCATTACAAATGCTGATATTCAATACGGTCGGATTGCAAATCCGACCGAACGGGTGCGACCTTGGGTGTGGGCTTGGGTGTTACCTTGGGTGCGACCAACTCCGAAGAAAACCACCCTGACAATCAGTAGGTTAAGTGCTGGGTGTGCTGGGTGTCACCTACTGTGTGTCATTATATGGGCGCGGGTGAATGTGTGAACGTGTTGACATCTATTGTTAGGGATTACAAATCCCAATATTCGAAGCAGCTGGATTGCCGCTCGGCTCTGCCGCTCTACCACAGGGACGCAAGAAATCCAGCTGAACCGGCATTTTGGAACATTGCTCACACGGAAGAGCCCATGTGCGCCAAAATCACGGGAAAAATGAAAAACAAAAATTCCGAAACCCTTTATTTATCGGGATTTCGGAAGTTCTCTTTGTTGGGGTACCCGGACTCGAACCAGGAAAGGCAGGACCAGAATCTGCAGTGTTACCATTACACCATACCCCAAAATGTTATCCTTAGAACAATTTTTTTTGAATTGCGGGTGCAAAGGTACTGCTTTTTTTGGAACTGCCAAAACTTTTTGCCATTTTTTTCTTTGTTCCCCTCATTTTTTCTCCAATTCCCGTCTGTTTCCCCCTCTTTTTCGGCTTTTCGGGTGCCTTTATCGGCGTCCACTGAACAATTACCAATTTGAAGAATAGGTTGAAAAATACGTTAAAGTTTCATATTTTCGCAAGGGTCAATGGTACAGAGTCAGGAAAAGTTGCTATCTTTGCAGGTAGTGTTTACAAAAAACCAAGAGAATGATGAAAGCATTATTGACCATATTAATGGCTTTGTTTAGCGTAATGGTACAAGGACAGACATACAAGGAACTCTGGAAACAGGCGGAAGAGGCCGAGAAGAAAGATCTGCCGCGGACACAGTACGACGTGCTGATGAAGATAGTGGCGAAGGCCCAAAAGGAAGGTCAGTACGGCCAGCTGATGGCAGCCGAACTGGCGGGCAGCCGTGTGATGACCGAGATTGCCCCCGACTCGTTGCAGCCTGCTGTTGAGCGGATGGAAAAGCGGTACCATGATGCTACGGACAAGGCTCTGGCCACCGTCTATGCCGTGGTGCTGAAGAAGATATACAACGACAACCCCGAGTTGGGGAAAAGGGAAGACCTGACGGTAACGCTCGACTACGAGACCTGCGGACAGCTGGCAGCCGTGAAGGCTTCCGACTACGAGCCGCTGACGGTCAGCGGACGCAACAGCCGCTGGTTCGACAACGACCTGCTGAGCGTCGTGGGCTACGAGATAGAGGACTACCGCGCGCTGAACACCTATTATAGTAAGGTGGGCAACCGCGTGGCCTCGCTGATGACTGCGTTGGAAATAGCCCGTCAGGAGCGGCCCCGCGGAAACATGGAGTACGACAAGGCGCCTTACATTAAGACCTTGGATTCGCTCGTCGACCTGTATGGCGACCTGCCGGAGTGCGGTGAGGTGGCCATTGAGCGTTACGACTATATGGTCGAACATACCGATGCAAAGCCAGAGGTACTGTGGCAGTATCTGGAGCAGTCGATTGACCGCTGGGGCAGTTACGAGCGTACCAACGAATTGCGCAATTCCCGCATCGACATATTGACGCGGCAGTTCAATGCCAAGCTTGAGAAGCGACTCGTTTTTCCCGGACAGGAGCAGATGATGAAGCTGAGGTCGCTGCGCCACATCGATAAGCTGATTTGTAGTGTCTATCGCGTCAACGTGGACGGCAACACCACCCTAAGTACCAAAAACGAGAAGGACTACAAGAAGCTGAAGTCGTTGGCGTCGAAAGTTCCGGCGTTCACGAAGACGATGACCTTCACAGGCCATCAGGACTACGAAGTGTTTGAAGACTCCCTCCTGCTGCCCGGTCTTCCCGTCGGGGTTTATCTCGTCGAGATAGAGACGGAGCCTGGAACTGAGAAGGAAAGCCAGCTCTACTATGTCAGCAACGTTCGGACGATGGTGGAGGCGTTGCCTGAAAACAAAATGCGTTTCGTGGTGGTCGATGCTACTGAGGGACAGCCCCTGAAGGGAGCAACAATCGAAATGAAAGGCTATGTCAACGGACGTGGGGACCAGACTATCACGCTGAAGACCGACGACAAGGGCGAGACCGTCTATCAGTACGAGAGGTACCGTCCGTCACACATCTATGCCTATACGGCGACGGACAAGGCCTGTCCGCCAATGAACGCCTACAACAACTTCTCATATAACGACATCAACCGGATTACCCAGCAGACAAACCTGTTCACCGACCGTGCCATCTACCGCCCCGGCCAGACGGTTCATGTAGCCGGCATTCACTACGAGGTGACTGACCGCATCAATCAGAAAGCACAGGAAGGGCGCCAGCTGAAGCTCACCCTGCGCGACGCCAATTATAAGGATATAGCCGAGCAGACGGTAACTACAGACAAATATGGCACGTGCGCAGCAGACTTCACGCTGCCGACAACCGGCCTGACCGGTGTATTCCAGATACAGACTTCCTACGGCAGTTGCAGCTTCCGCGTGGAAGAGTACAAGCGGCCGACGTTCGAGGTGAAGTTCGACGAGGTGAAAGAGGACTACAAGGACGGCGACACCATAGAAGTTAAGGCCACGGCCCGGTCATACGCTGGTGTGCCCGTGCAGGGTGCAGAGGTGCATTACAAGGTGGTGCGCCGCCGCGCGTTCTGGTGGTGGAGCTATTCGAACTACTGGAATCGTGGTTACATCGGTGAGGTTTCCAACGAGGAGACGGTGGCTGAGGGTGACACCATTACCAACAATGACGGTACGTTCACCGTCAAGATGCCGATGGTGCTGCCGAAGACCGACTACCCCATGTTCTATAACTTCCAATGCTTGGCCGACGTGACCGATCAGGCCGGTGAGACCCATCAGGGACAGCTCTCGCTACCGCTCGGCAACCGCAAGACAGTTCTTACCAGCGATCTGCCTGAGCAGATACGTATCGACCAGATGCCGGAAGTAAAGCTCCATCTGCGTAATGCCGCCGGCAACGACATTGATGCCCAGGCCAAGTATCGCATAGACAACGGCAAGTGGCAAACGGTGAAGACCAATGCACAATTCTCAATGCACAATGCACAATTGAAGAGCGGTAAACACACGTTGGAGGCCATTTGTGAGGGTGACACGCTGAAGCAGGACTTCGTGATTTTCTCGCTCGACGACAAGCGGCCGGTCGTGGAGACCGACGACTGGTTCTACCAGTCGGATTATCAGTTCCCACGCGATGGCAGTCCCGTCACCATTCAGGTGGGTTCGTCGGCTAAGGACGTCCATATCGTCTACAGCGTCATCAGCGGCAATCGTGTCATTGAAGACGGCTCGGTGGATCGTTCCAACGAACTCTACAACCGCAAGTGGACCTACAAAGAGGAATACGGCAACGGTCTGCTGCTTACCTTCTCATGGGTGAAGCAGGGCAAATACTATACACATACGGCCGATATCCAGCGCCCGCTGCCCGATAAACGGCTGGAGCTGAAGTGGCAGACCTTCCGCGACCGGCTGACGCCTGGCCAGCAGGAAGAGTGGAGCCTGACGGTGAAAAAGCCTGACGGCACAGCTGCCGATGCCACAGTCATGGCCACGCTCTACGACAAGAGCCTCGACCAGATTGCAGCTCACCGATGGTCGTTTGTACCCTGGATGTTTATTCCCATGCCCAGCACGTATTGGAATGTTGGCACATGGGGATCATTGGGGCTCAACGGCAGTAAGCGGGACCGTCATTTAGATGTAGCGTCCATCGACTTCACCCACTTCGACGAGTCGCTGTTCCCCCAGCAGTGGATGGGCAACCGGATGCTCAAAGGCCGTCTCAGAGGCAGTGGTGTCAGAATGTTTGGCAAAGCTGCCGTTCAAGAAGAAGCAATGGTACTGAGGGAGGTCGCTGTTGCCAAAGCTCCAGTTAATATGAAGGAGTATGAAGGCGTGGATGCAACCACCGTGGATGAAGCGTTGCAAGGGCGGATTGCCGGACTTGACATTACCACAAATTCCGGCAACCTTGGAAGTGGAAGCGCAATGCGCCTGACGGGTATCGACGACGGCAACGACGACCGCGTGCCCGAAATATTGTTGCGCGAGAACTTGCAGGAGACAGCGTTCTTCTATCCGCAGTTAGTGGCAGACGCCTCCGGACTGGTAACGCTGAAGTTCACCCTGCCCGAAAGCCTGACCACATGGCGATTCATAGGACTGGCCCATACCGCCGACCTCTGCTACGGAACGTTGGAAGGTGAGGCCGTGGCCAAGAAAGACCTGATGGTACAGCCGAACATGCCGCGATTCCTGCGTGAGGGCGACCAGGGCACCATTTCGGCCCGCGTCATCAACACTTGCGAACGCGACCTGAGCGGCACGGCCTGGCTGACATTGACCGACCCGGAGACGGAGAAGGCCGTGCTGACACAGAAGGCGCCGTTCACGGTGAAAGCCGGCGAAACCACCAGCGTAACGTTCAATGTTCAAACTTCAAATTTCAAAGAATCACTTCTCATCTGCAAAGTGATGGCTACCACAGACGAGTTCAGCGACGGCGAGCAGCACTACCTGCCCATCCTGCCCAACCGTGAGCGCGTCACCGTGACCTATCCCTTCACGCAGAACGAGCCGGGCACAACGACCATCGACCTGACGAAGCTGTTCCCTCAAAATAATTCTCAATTCTCAATTCCCAATTCTAAATTAACAGTAGAATACACCAACAACCCCGCTTGGCTGATGATTCAGGCCCTGCCCGCCATTGGTCATCCCGTCGATGACTGTGCCATCTGTCAGGCTTCATCGCTCTATGCGAACAGCATTGGCAAGCACATCGTAGACCAGGTGCCGCAGGCTAAGACCGTGTTTGAACAATGGAAACGCGAGACTGGCAACGAGACCTCGTTGCACAGCCAGCTGCAGAAGAATCAGGAACTGAAGGACCTCGTGCTCAACGAGACCCCGTGGGTAGCCGATGCCGACCGTGAACAGGAGCAGCGCCAGCGCTTAGCCGACTTCTTCGACGTGAACCTGATGCAACAGCGCCTGCAGTCGGCACTCGACAAGCTGGAGAATCTGCAGCGCAGCGACGGCTCATGGAGCTGGTGGCCCGACATGCCCGGGTCTACCTATATGACTATCTCCGTGGCTGAGATGATGGTGCGCCAGAACACGATGATGGGTGAACAGACGGAAACCAGGCAGATGCTAAAGGGTGCCTTCAAGTTCCTCGGCAAGGAAATGGTGGAACTGGTGAAGGAGATGAAGAAGCAGGAGAAGAAGGGCTACAAGCCGTCGTTCCCCAGCTTCACCGCCCTGCAGTGGCTCTACATCTGCAAGCTCGATGGTCGACAGTTGCCGACAGACGTGCAGCAGGCCAACGAGTACCTCATCAAGCTGCTGAAGAAGGATACGAAGAACCAGACTATTTACGAAAAGGCTCTGTCGGCCATCATCCTCGACTCGCCGACCTACATCAAGAGTCTGAAGGAGTATACCGTCTATAAGGAAGAGATGGGCCGCTACTACGACACGCCGCGTGCCGGCTACTCATGGCGCGACTACCGCATACCGACGCAGGTGGCTGCCATCGAGGCCATCCAGCGCCTGACACCTGGTGACCAGCAGACACTCGACGAGATGCGCCGCTGGCTGCTGCAGGAGAAGCGTACCCAGGCTTGGGACACGCCGCTGAACTCGGTCGATGCCGTCTACGCCTTCTTAAGTGAAGAATTAAGAGTGAAGAATGAAGAATTTCCTTCCGGAGTCCCCGTAGGTTCTGGTGAAGGGATGGCGGGAGCAAATTCTTCACTCTTCACTCTTCACTCTTCACTCTTAAAACTTGATAACCAGCCCATCGAGACGCCGAAGGCCACGGCAGGTATCGGCTACGTGAAGACCGCGAAGCCATATCAGGGTGAGAAGACCTTCACCGCCGAGAAAACCAGCGAGGGCACTTCGTGGGGTGCCGTCTATGCCCAGTTCATGCAGACCACCAGCGACATCAAGGACCAGGCCAGCGGCATCAGCGTGAAGCGTGAGATACTAAGTGCGGCAGCAGCCCCATCACAGGATGGTACGGCGGTAGCAAATTCTTCACTCTTCACTCTTCACTCTTCACTTAAAGTAGGCGACCGGGTAAAGGTTCGTCTGACCATCCAGAGTGAGCGCGACCTCGACTTCGTGCAGATTCAGGACAAGCGGGCCGCCTGCATGGAGCCGGTGAACCAGCTGAGCGGCTACAACTGGCGCGGCGGCTACTATTCGACACCACGCGACAACGTGACGAACTATTACTTCGACCGCCTGCCGAAGGGCAAACATGTCATCGAGACCGAATACTACATAGACCGTGCCGGACAGTACGAGACGGGCACCTGCACCGTGCAATGCGCCTACGCCTCGGAGTATCGCGGCACTACTCACTCAGAAAGTATAAAGGTAAATGAGTAAAAGGTAAAAGAGTAAAAAAGTAAAAAGGTAAAAGAGTAAGAAATGGAATATATATTAAATAAGGTAATAGGAATAGGGAAGAAGGTTTTACCTTTCTGCCTTTTTACCTTTTTACCTTTAAATATGCAGGCCCAGCGTCTGGCCATCACCCGGACGACCATCGACGTGGGACGCACAGGCTATTGCATACCTGTGACGGCGACGTTCGAGCTGCGCAACAAAGGACTCATGCGCAAGCTCCAAATCAAGGACGTGAAACCCGACTGTAGCTGCACGAAGGTGGAATTCCCGAAGGGAGAGATAGGCATCGGCGACAAGTTCACCATCAAGATGACCTACGATGCCCGTATGTTGGGACACTTCAACAAGCAAGCGGCCATTATCTCGAACGGTTCCAAGGAACCCGTCTATATCACGATGACCGGCGTGGTGCTGGCTGACCTGCAGGACTATGCCGGTTCCTATCCCTACGACTTCGACGGGCTGCTGGTTGACAAGGACGAGCTGGAGTTCGACGACGTGAAGAAGGGTGAGCGTCCCACGCAGGAGATACGCATCATGAACAACAGCAGTACCGTCATGCACCCCAACGTGCTCCACCTGCCGCCCTATCTGTCGGCGGTGGTCACACCCGATCGGTTGCCGCCTGGTCACAGCGGGAAAGTGTTGTTCACGCTCGACTCCGAGAAGGTGCGTGACTTCGGACTGACGCAGACCTCCATCTACATGGCTAAGGAACTGGGCGAAAAGGTGCAGAGCGATAAGGAAATCGGCGTGTCGGCCGTACTGCTGCCCGACATGCAAGGCGTGCGGCAGGAGAATGCCCCGCAGTTGGCCATATCCGACAGCGTGCTGAACATCAGCTTCGAGGGCAAGGCAAAGAAGACCGGCGAGATTGTGCTCTACAACCCCGGCCACAGCACGCTCGAAATCTCGTCGCTACAGATGTTCACTTCCGGACTGAAGATGACGCTCGGCAAGCGTACCATCGCTCCGGGCGGTACCACCAAGCTGAAGGTGACCGCCTACGCCGACCAGTTGGCCAAGGTCCGCACCCGTCCCCGCGTGCTGATGATTACCAACGACCCGAAGCGCCCGAAAGTGGTTATCACCATCAATACGAACTAAAAGTTCAAAGTTGATACTTCGTGTCGAGTCTGCTCATGCTCGGCATAGCTGATGCAAGCATCGCTTTGCTCTCGCTTAATCGCAGCCTTCAAAGATCAAAGTTCAAAGACCAAAGTTCAAAGATCAAAGTTCAAAGTTCAAAGATCAAAGTTCAAAGTCAATGATTCACCCAGAGAATAACCCCGAATACGCCGGCCTGCAAGTGAACAGCGGCGTTGCACAGCAGAGCATCGTCAACCCCTACCTGAAGCGTCAGCGCGTCCGTCGCCGCGAACTCTCAGTAGAAGAAATGGTGGAGGGCATCGTCCGTGGCGACGTCACCATATTGTCGCAGGCCGTGACGCTCATTGAGAGCGTCAACCCCGACCATCAGGCGAAGGCGCAGGAAGTCATCAACCGTTGCCTGCCCTACAGCGGCAACAGCGTCCGTGTCGGCATCAGCGGCGTGCCAGGCGCCGGTAAGTCCACCTCGATTGACGAGTTCGGCATACATATACTGAAGGAGAAGGGCGGCAAGCTGGCTGTTCTCGCCATCGACCCCAGCTCAGAGCGCACCAAGGGCAGCATCCTCGGCGACAAGACGCGCATGGAGAAGCTGGCCGTACACCCCGACTCGTTCATACGCCCCAGCCCGTCGGCAGGCTCCCTCGGCGGCGTGGCCCGCAAGACCCGCGAGACCATCATCCTCTGTGAAGCTGCCGGCTTCGACAAGATATTCGTCGAGACTGTCGGCGTGGGACAGAGCGAGACGGCCTGCCACTCGATGGTCGACTTCTTCCTGCTCATACAGGTGGCGGGCACGGGCGACGAGCTGCAGGGCATCAAGCGCGGCATCATGGAAATCTCCGACGGCATCGTCATCAACAAGTGCGACGGCGACAATGTGGACCGCTGCCAGATGGCGGCCACCAACTTCCGCAACGCCTTACACTTCTTCCCCATGCCCGAGAGTGGCTGGGCGCCGAAGGTGCTCTGCTACAGCGGCTTCTACGGTACGGGCGTGAAGGAAATCTGGGATATGATTTACGAGTACATCGACTTCGTGAAGCATAACGGCTACTTCGACTACCGTCGCAACGAGCAGTCGAAGTACTGGATGTACGAGAGCATCAACGAGCACCTGAAGTCCTCGTTCTATAATAACAAGTTGATTCAGGAGCAGCTCGACGCTGCTGAACAGAGCGTGCTCGCCGGACAGAAGACCAGCTTCGTCGCTGCCCAGGACTTGCTGGACCTCTACTTCACAAGTTTAATGCACAATGCATAATGCACAATGCACAATTGGCTGCGCCGTTCCTAATCATAAACTTCAAACTTCAAATTTCAAACTTCAAAATAGAGTATGGTTATTGAGATTGACAACGGCAGCGGCTTCTGCTTCGGCGTGACTACTGCCATCAAGAAGGCCGAGGAGGAACTTAAAGCTCAAAGTTCAAAGCTTAAAGATCAAAAACCTACGCTCTACTGCCTCGGCGACATTGTCCACAACGGCATGGAGTGTGAGCGGCTCAAGCAGATGGGCCTCATCACCATCAGCCACGACGACATGCTGCAACTGCACGACGTGAAGGTGCTGCTGCGTGCCCATGGTGAGCCGCCCGAGACCTACGAGCTGGCCCGACGCAACAACATCGAAATCATCGATGCCACCTGTCCCGTTGTGCTACAGCTGCAGAAGCGGATTAAGCAAAGGTACGAGGCTCCCCTGTCGTCCCCCGAGGGGGACACTATAGTCTCTGCCGACAAATCTGATGAAGCCCCTTCGGGGGCAGTAGGGGGGGCTTCCCCTTCCTCCATCGTCATCTTCGGCAAGAAAGGCCATGCCGAGGTACTTGGACTCGTAGGACAGACACAGGGCCATGCCATTGTCATCGAGAATTTCGAGGAGGTGAAGCGTCTCGACTTCACCCGCGACATCTACCTGTACAGCCAGACCACAAAATCGCTCGACGAGTTCCACCGCATCATCGAGTACATCCAGCAGCACATCGCGCCGACGGCCACTTTCCGTTCGTTCGACACCATCTGCCGCTCGGTAGCCAACCGCATGCCCAACATCTCGCAGTTCGCCGCCCGCCACGACCTCATTCTCTTCGTCTGTGGCCGCAAGAGCAGTAATGGCAAAGTGCTTTTCAACGAGTGCAAGCGTGTGAACCCCAACACGCACTTGGTGGAGGGGCCTGACGAGATTCGTCCCGAATGGTTGCAGGGTGTCAATACCGTCGGCATCTGCGGAGCCACCAGCACGCCGAAGTGGCTCATGGAGCAATGCCGCGATGCCATTTTCTCATTTTCTCAATCTACCACCCCCCCACAATAATTTATCATTCTCTCATTCTCTCATTCTCTCATTCTCTCAATTTCTCATTCTCTCATTTTCTCAATTTCCAATGAAACAATATTTAGATTTGCTCAATCGCATCCTGACCGAGGGTGTCCAAAAGGGCGACCGCACCGGTACTGGCACCATCAGCATCTTTGGCACACAGTCGCGCTACAACCTGGACGACGGGTTCCCGCTGCTGACCACGAAGAAGCTACACCTGAAAAGTATCATCTACGAACTGCTGTGGTTCCTGCGCGGCGACACCAACGTGCGATGGCTGCAGGAGCGGGGTGTCCGCATCTGGAACGAATGGGCTGACGAGAACGGCGAGCTCGGTCCCGTCTACGGGCACCAGTGGCGCTCGTGGCCCGACTACCACGGCGGCACCATCGACCAGATACAGTACGTGATAGACCAGCTGAAGACCAACCCCAACTCGCGCCGCATGATTGTCTCGGCGTGGAACGTGGCCGAGGTGAACGAGATGGCCCTGCCACCCTGTCACACCATCTTCCAGTTCTACGTGGCCGACGGGCGGCTGTCGTTGCAGCTCTACCAGCGCTCCGCCGACACGTTCCTCGGCGTGCCGTTCAACATTGCCAGCTACGCCCTGCTGCTGCAGATGATGGCGCAGGTCACGGGATTCAAGGCCGGCGACTTCATCCACACTACGGGCGACACCCACCTCTACCTGAACCACATCGAGCAGGCAAAGCTGCAGCTGACACGTGAGCCGCGGCCCCTGCCCCGCATGGTGCTCAACCCCGACGTCAAGTCGCTCTTCGACTTCCAGTACGAGGACTTCCTGTTAGAGGGCTACGACCCACATCCCCACATCAAGGCCGAAGTCTCCGTCTAATAGTGGGTGAAGCTTCCAAGCTTTGCGGCCGTGCTCTTGCTGTAAAGCTTGGAAGCTTCATCTACTATGCTGCAAAGCTTGGAAGCTTCACCCACTAAAAAGCGGCGCACCAACGTTGGTGCGCCGCTTGCATTGTCGGCGAATGATGTCCGCCGGGGGCTTTGTTACATCGCGTGGCCCCAGATGATGCTCGTGATAAGATCATCGTCCGTGGGGAGCGAGAGCTCATCTTCGCCCAGGTCGGTAACGACACCAGCCAGTGAATCGGCCAGGATCTGCGCTTCTGCATCAGCCTTCAGGACTTCTATCGAGGGCTGCATATATTCTTTCTTTATCATAGTCGTGTCCTCCTATTACTTAATGATTACCTTTTTACCATTCACGATATACACGCCCTTCTTCAAGTTTGAAGTTTCCATGCGGCGGCCCTGCAGGTCGTAGACAGAATTCTCCATTCTCAATTCTCCATTCTCAATTTGAGAAACTCCTGTTGCTTCGCCCAGGTTCAGGCTGAACGAGCGTGCACCCGTGGCTTCGCCCTTCAGCTTGAAGTATGCGCGGAAGCCCATGATGTTGTCAGGCAGTGCCTCGGGATAGAGCAGCTTGTTGTTGGCGCCGAGGAAGAGAACCTCCTTCGGGTCGCCGGTGATCTCGGTTGCACCCAGTGTCGGTACGAAGTCCACAGCCGCGGTCTCCGTCGTCACGGCGTCCTTGCTCACGATGATGCCGCTGAACGTCGGGTTCTCCACGATGTCGGCCACCTTCACCAAGTAGGGCTTGCCGGCCTCGATGCTGGCGGCGTCGCCGAAGTTCAGCGTCAGCATGCCGTCGGCGAGCGACGAGCCTATAAGCTCCTTCACGGTCCAGCCGGTCGGAATCTCGGTGCTGAACGGAGCGGCGAAGGTGTTCCAGCTGCCGGCCTGCAGCGTGCGGGTCAGCGTGACGTTAGCCTCGCGGCCGTCCCACAGTGCGAGCCTGTCGGTGTTGTCGGTCTCCTCGCCAAAGGTCACGTTGTTCGTGACGATGTTCTTCTCCACGAATCCGAAGTAGTTGCCGAAGAAGGTCAGTACGACAATGTACTCGCCCGGTTCGGCAATCATCTGCTCCACGGTCACGGCGTTGTGGTCAAGGTCGTAGTATGAGAGCTGGTAGTCGGTCGTCTCCTGCGGTTCGAGCGTGCCCACGGGAGCCTCCACGCTGACGTTGATCTCAGGTATGCCGTCCTCGCCTACCTCGCTTACGGTCACGTTCTCATCCGTGATTTCCCTCGGGGCCACGGTGATGTCGTAGGTGATGTTGTCCGCCTGCTTCTTGAAGTTCTTGTGCTCCAGCATCATGGCGGTGATGGTGCAGCTGCCTGCGCCCTTGATGGTCACCTCGCCGGTGAAGTAGTGTATCTCAGCCACGCGCGGGTCGCTCGAGACGAAGCGGATGTCGTTGTCGCCGTGCTGGTCGATGCCGTTGGTGAAGTTGGCGTCGCCGTAGGTCAGGTCATAGCTGGCTGTCAGGAATGCCATGGTGCCCTGGTCCTTCTGGATGGCGCAGGCCACGGTCAGCACCTCGGTGTCGTTGTGGTTCTTGTCACCCTTCACGTAGTAGCTCACGGTGTACGAGCCAGCGTCGGTGGCGGTCGGAATCTCGTCGCTGAAGTTGACGCCGTCTATCGAGTACTGCAGCTTACTGTCGTCGGTGGTGCCGACTGGCGTGATGGTGCCGGCGCTGACCAGCTGCTGTGCCTCGCCGTTATAGGTGAGCTCCAGTGCTGCGGGAGCGGTGCCAAGCTGTGCGTTGGCCTTCTGGATGGTGAAGGTGGCCTCCTGCGTGTTCGTGTAGTTGCCCATACCGGTGGCGGTCACCTTGGCGGTGCCGGCGTCCACGTTGTTCTCGAATGTCAGCGTGTAGTCGACGTTCTCCGTCAGGATGTCCTCGCCGTCCTTCACGGTGACGGTGGGCTCCAGGGCCTCGCCGGTGTAGACGAACGACTCGGGCTCAAGCTCCATGGTGAAGATCTGTGCGTCGGCCTCCACGATGCTCCACTGGGCCGTTGCCGAGCCCTTGAAGTTGGTCGATGTGGCCTTGGCGGTCACCTTGGCGGTGTAGGTTCCCACGTTGGTCTGCTTGTTGCCGCTCACGGTGTAGTTCTCGGCAGCCACGGCGATGGTGCCTGCGGTGACGGTGGCCACCTGTGCTGTCTGCTCCGTCTTGTTGTAGATGAAGGTGTTCTGGCTCAGCGTCAGCGTGGTCAGGTCGGCCTTGGCTATGGTGACGGTCAGCGAAGCGGGAGCCACGTCGTTGTGGTTAGCGTCGCCCACGGTCTTGAAGTAGACGGTGTAGGTGCCGGCGTCGGTGCCCGTGCATACGGTGGGCGACCATGTCTCGCCGTCGAGCGAGTACTGCATCTCGCCGCCCTCCACGGTACCGGCGTTCAGCAGTGCCTGCGGTTCAGAGGTATAGACCAGTCCGGTCTTCGCCGTCGGGTTGGTGACGGTGGCGTCGGCCTTCAGAATAGTGAAGGTCTTCTGTGCCGAGCCCGTGTAGTTCGTGTTCGCTGCCGTGGCCGTGATGGTCAGCGTGGCCGTGCCGGCATCGGTGTTGTCGGCGTAGGTCACGGTGTAGTCCGTGCCGGGGTTCAGCGTCATGCCGTTGTAGGTCACCACGGGAGCCGGCTCCAGCGGGTTGCCCGTGTAGGTCAGGTCGGCAATGTCGGCAATCATGTCGGCGCTCAGCGGCTTGGCGTCGATGTTGAACGTGTAGTTGAACGTGCCGCTGAAGTTGTTCACACCCTCGACCTTCACCGTGGCTGTGCCGGTCTCGGTGTTGTCCGTGTAGGTGGTGTAGTAGTCGCAGGTCAGCGGGTTCGTGCCGTCGCCCTCCTCCAGCGTCCTGCCGTTGTAGGTGATGGTCAGGTGCGGGTACTGGGCCGTGCCGTCGTAGACGATGCCCGTCACCGGCGTGATCATCTCGCTGCTCAGGTCGCGCGTGTTGATGGTGAAGTAGGCCGTCAGCGAGCCATCATACATGCCGATACCCGTCACGGTGAACTGGCCGGGGCTGGTGGCAGTGATGTTGTCGTGGTATTCCAGCGTGTAGTCCACGTCCTTCACCAGTGTGATGCGGCCCTCGCGTACCACCACCTCAGGCTCCAGCGGGTCGCCGGTGTAGATGATGGGGTGCTCGTCGTCGCTCACGGCGTAGGCCGTGAAGCCGTTCTCGTAGGAGATGCCCTTGCGTATGCTGAACGTCCTCGAGGCCTCGCCGATGTAGTAGTCGTCCGTGCCCTCGGTAATGGCGGTGATGGTGGCCGTGGCCGTGTTCACGCCCTTCTCAATGTTGTTCGCATAGCTTACGATGTAGTCCGTGCCCTCGATGAGCGTGTAGTCGCGGTCAACGACCACCAGCGCCGGGGTCACTGCCTCGCCGGTCCATGCCTGGTCGGCTATGGGCTTGATCATGTCGTTGGTCAGTGCGCGGTGGTCGTAGCCGGCGTTCACCTCCACGTTGGCCGCGGGCATGGTGAACGTATAGACGTTGTCGTCCACGGTCGACTGCGTCACCTGCAGCCAGTCTAATAACTGGATGCCTGCGGGCGTGTTGCTGCGCGACTGCGCTGCGTCGAAGCTCGTGTAGGCGCGGGCCGTCACGTCCTTGCTCTTCCAGCCCTTGCCGGCTTTCACTATCACGCTCACTTCGTCGCCCTCCTGGGCTGTTGTTACGGTGGACTCGCCGACCTTGAACGTCAGCGTTCCGTGCTCATTTGTGCCTACTGTCAGGTCGTAGGCGCTCGCGGTCATCGTCGTCATGGCCAGCGCGAGCAGTGCAAATAATTTCTTTTTCATATACATATTTACTTTAAAGTTTCTTTTTTCTTTTCTAACCTTCCCTGACAATACTGAGACAAAACGGAACGCCGGGACTCCTTGCGGAATCTCGGCGGATATTATTTCGGTGAGGGAGATGTCTGGGCCTAAGCCCGATGGCTACTTTTTGTACTTCTTGCTGAACAGGTCAGAATGAGTGCCCGTGTTGAGCATCACAAGAACAAGTTCCTGATCGTACTGTTTCCAGACCAGCAACCAGTTGGGCTGAATGTGACATTCCCATTGCCCTTTACGGTCACCGTGTAGCTGGTGGGGCTGGTATTTCTCGGGCAATTTGCCTTCGGTGGAAAGAATACGGATGGCCTCGCGCAGCAGTTCCATATCATAGCCGCGATGCTCGCACATCTTCATCTGGCGTTTGAATTCACCCGTAAACTTGATGGTGTACATAGCGTTATCCAAGACATTGTTTGAACAGGTCGTCCACGTCCTTAGCCTCGTACACACGCCCTTCTTCGAGGTCGCGCAGGGAGCGCTCGTATGCCGAAATGCGCTTGCGGCGGGGCTGAGTGACAGTTTCCACACCCTTTACCATGCTGATGGCCTTCTTGATGTCCTTCATCATCGACATGTCGCTGATTCTTACCAGCAACATCCCGTCCTGGGGATTAGTCATTGTTCTTGCTTCCATAATCGTCGTCGTTTTATGATTACGGCTGCAAGTCTGCGGTTAAGCGAGGGCCATCAAGCGGGCTTAAATGGCCGAGCGTGAGCAGACTCGCACGCTTTCGCGTGCAAAGGTACGAAGAATCCGTGAGAATTCCAAAAGAATTCCCCCTAAATAATATCCGTTTGTCTCAGTATGTCAAAGAACGCTTTCTTCTTTTTCTTTTTTAACACGAATTACCATGATGTCCGTGAATTACTCATAAATTTTTATTTGGTGATTTCTATTAATTTGCTAAATTGTGCGCAGCCGCTCCCCTCCCATGTAGGGGAGGGGTTGGGGGTGGGGTTAGTATCTCTCACTGAAGCAGGATATTACAGACCCCACCCCTGCCCCTCCCCTTGAGGGGAGGGGAATGGCTGCGCGTTGTTTTTTCAATTTATAGAACATACCATTTATGAAACATTCGTGATCGTTCGTGGTCATTCTTGCGTCCCGTTGGTTCTTTCAGTCGCTTCGCTTTGTGAAAGCGGCAGAGCCGAGCGGCAAGCGGCAGAGCCGAGAGCGTGTTAAAAAACAAATTCTCTAATTCTTGATATTAACATCTCTTACTTCACCACGACCTTCTTGCCGTTCATGATGTACACGCCCTTCTTCGTCGGGACGGCGTTGAGCTTCCGTCCGTTCAGGTCGTACCAATTATCAATTGTCCGCTCTCCATTGTCAATTGCCTTCAGGCCTGTGGCCTCGCCGAAGACAAGCTTGCGGGCTTTGGTCGGAGCGCTTGCGGCAATCTGCAGCCAGCAGCGGTTGGCGGCGATGGTGCCGGCCTCCCTCACCCATACGAAGGCGTTGGCCTCGGTCAGCATGTAGTGGTTGTATGCTGCCATGTCGTCGGCTGTGAAGGTCTTGGCCTCCAGCGTGCCCTGGAACTCAGGAGCGACGGTCAGGGCCAGGTTAGGCTCGTCGGTCGGGATGAGCAGGACGGTCTTCGGCTCGTTCGAGCTGTTGTAGATGAGCAGCGGGGTGTTGGCGGGAGCGGCCTCGATGGCGTTGCTCAGCACGGCCTCGTTGGCGGTGACGCTGCTGACGGTGTAGAGCGCGGCGGCGGTCTCGTCGGTGTCGAGCGTCAGGGCCTCATCCTTGTAATAGGTGGCGAAGCCCTGGGCGGCCACCTCCACTTCGAAGCCCTCGAAGAGGGTGAAGATGTTGCTCTGGCCGGTCTGGCCGTCGTAGATGGTGCCTTCCTGGGCGGTGGCTATGGCCACGTAGCGGCCGGGAGTGAGGCTCTGGAAGGCGATGGCGTCGCCGGTAGGCTGGCCTTGGTCGTCAACGGCGAAGATGCTGATGTCGCAGACCTTACCGTCGCCGTAGAACACGAGGTCCTGGTTCTCGATGCCGTCGTGTACGTTGAAGAGGGCCATCATCTGCTGGAGGGTCATCTCTGCGGGCACGAAGCTATCACCCTCCTTCTTCACGCGGATGCGGTAGTTGTCCTGTCCGGTGCCTACGGTGATGGGCATGTCAACGGCCATGTCGCGCACCAGCTCGTAGTCTATCGTCACGTCGTAGGTGGGCATCTCCATCGTGGCCACGGTCTTAGCGGCGTTGAGGGTGAGGTCGACATCGGGAGCCTTGTAGGTGAGGTAGCCGCCGTCCGTCGTCAGCTTCGCCATCTCATGGGAGGTTTTGCCCGAGTCGAAGCCGGGCAGGTTCGTGCAGCTGCCGAACATTAAAGTGCCGTTGGTCACTGACGCTGTGCTCCAGCCGTCGCCCACGTAGATGGTGCTCAGGTTTGAGCAATTGTAGAACATGCAATACATATTCGTGACGCTGGACGTGTTGAAGCTGCTGAGGTCGAGCGTTTCTACTGATACGCTATTGAACATGTATTCCATGTTCGTGACTTTGGCCGTATTCAAGCCGCTGAGGTCGAACGAAGTCATAGATCTGCAGGCTGTGAACATAACTGACATGTCCGTGACTTCGGACGTGTTGAGGTTCTCGAGGTTGTTGATGGTGGTAAGAGATGTCCAATAACCGAAGAAACGCTCAAGGGTTGTTCCCGTATAATTCTGGCAGGAAGCATCTATGGTTACGGTTGTCAACGTGTTTTTGTCACTGTAATCCGTTACTTGATCAGGCATAGGCGCATCCTTAGGTACATACCATCCATAACTGCCAGGCGAATCTGGATCTTCACGATAATAGGGATTACTGCCCTTGTCGGCACCGTACTTCACCGTAGCCGACGTGCCGTCAACCTCGAGGTAGAGGTAATCCTCTGCCCACGCGCCCGTTGCTGCTGTCATGAGCAGGGCAAGCATTGTAAATATTGTCTTTTTCATATCTTGTATGTTTATTATTGTTCTATACATTATATATTATATATACGCGCGCGAGGGGATTACGGGTTCGGCTCGTGCACCCAGAATGTGTACAAATTCCGTTGATTGCCATCCTGCCCGTCTAAGGTGACCGTGATGCCGTCGGATGTCCCGGTTACAGGGAGATTTTGATTGAAATAATATTCAGTAACCCATTCTTCAGTATCACCACTATCGAAATAAGTGCACTTAATCACATAGTACTGCCCGTTGGGAGACTCTGTATATTCATACTTGTAATTAACATATGCAACATCTGCTCTTACCACTTCATAAGTTCTACTACTGAACATGTAAGTATAATAATCTGTTGATTGTGGGTTCTCATGATGTGTGGAACGGAACTTACCGTAGGTCTCAGTGATCTTGTCGCCCACGTGCAGCACTTCGCCGCCCTGCAGGTTGGTATAGGTCTTGCCTTCAGCCGGAGCAGCCGTCTTCTTCGCCTCCACCTTGCGGAACTTGTAGCCGGTCTTGGCGTTGATCTTGACGTTCGAGCCCATCTGCACTTGCTTCAGCTTGCCGTCTTCGTCGAGGGTCTTCGGGGTGCCGTCTACGGTGACGGTGGCCTTGCCGGCCTCGATGGTCAGGGCGTTAGCGGCCTGGAAGGAGATGTCGTACTTGTCGGTCAGCACTTCTACTTCGACGGGGCCGAGGATGGCGCTGTTGCTATGCTCGTCGTCGCCCACGATGTAGTAGTACACGTGGTAGGTGCCCGGCTCAGTGATGGCGCTGGCTGTGGGCACGGTGGCGCTGAAGCCCTCGGTCGTGGTGGGGGCGTCGGCGGTGCTGATCTGTGCGAGGTACATCAGCGTGCCCTGGCTCACGGCGTTGTTCTCGGGAGCGGTGACGAGGGCGGCGTCAGTGCTCACGTAGATGGGGTCGGCGGGGGCTGCGGGAGCCACGTCGCCGTCAACGAGCACTGCGTCGTCGAAGTACTCCACCAGCAGCTCGACGTTGCCGGCGGGCATCGCGTCGAGCGTCCAAATCTTGCGCGTGGCATCAGGCGTCAGGTCGGTGCCGACGGGTTCGGGGATGCCGACGTAGAAGGTAATCTTGGATACCGTGGTGGTGCAGCTCTGGCACACGAGGTTCTTGGTGGCCTCGCCTTCCCACACGGCACTATTGCCGCTGACAGTCCAGCCGTCGTCGGGCAGGATGTTCGGATCCTGTTCGTTGGTCATCGTCAGCTCGATGCGGGTGAAGGGGTCACCCGTGGTGCTGAAGGTGAGGGTATTGCTGTCATCCCATTTACTGATGAGGAGGAAAATATTACCCTGATATTTGCCCATAGTGCCTGTCGCAGTGATGGTGATGTCGCCCGAGGTGAATGTAGTCGCGGGCGACGGCATATCTTGCCATGTTTCGGGCGTCCACTCTACGATGGTCTGCTGCGCCCATGCGCCCGTCGTCATTGCGAATAGCGCGACGAGCGTCATTAGAAATCTTGACCTACGGTCGAAATTTCTCACGTTCTGCAAAGCTGATGCGAGCATCGCTTTGCCATCACTTAATCGAAATTTTGATAATTTGTGTATCATAACTTTTTGTTTTTTTATTTTTTATTTTTTTATTTTTCCTTCGCTCTCTGGCGATACTTGAGACAAACGGATATGAAGCCTCACGTTCGACTGGATTTGCAATCCAGTCGCTGTGAATATAAGGATTTGTAATCCGATAATCGCATCTGGAGATGCTTATACTCACTGCAGCCGGATTACAAATCCGGCTGAACGGAGAATGGTAAAAACTATTCTTCTTCGGGCTTGCCAAAGTCTTTGACATGGCCCTCGGCAATCATCTCGGCATAATGCTGATGTTGCCTGTGATAGATAACGTGGAAAAAGAAGGGCTCTGCCACACCGTTAATCTTGATTTCATCATCGCACACATCGAGCTGCTGTTCCTGCGAAACGTATCTCTTGAACATGGCAGAGAACATTCGGCTACGGTATTCCTGAACTGACATGTCCTTCCTCTGACTTGGCACAAGATGGATGAAGTCGCAAAAGTAACTCAATATCACGTTTGGCATTCGCTGCAAGAGGTCGGCTATACACTCTTCTATCTGGTGTAGCACTTTATGACTGGTGATGCTCTCTCCCTTCACGCGAGCCAGGCCAATTTCAACAACCTCAATGCCTTGTGCATTTAGCTGATCCAGTATATCATCAGCAATAATGCCGCTACGGTCGGTCGTGAACTGTAACTTATACTCGTCGCCATGCTCTGAGTACAGAGAATAGACTTCTGTCATCAGACGTAAATGGTTTTTGTGGGCTTGGACTCGTCTGAGCACAACTTTTCAATCCACAAATACTTCTGAACTCCTATTTTGCGGATGCGCTCCTCCAGTTTTCGGGAAGGATTCTTGATGGTGATAGTCCTTGAATGACTCATAATGAAAACTTTTTCTGGCTGCAAAGATAGGATTTTTTTTCTTTCCTTCCAAATCTTTTGGCCAAAAACTTCATTTCCCATCACTTTTCCTCTCTTTTTTGAAAATAATTTGCATAATACGCACTAATTTGTTCCACTAATTCTCATAATATATTATTAAAATTTGTGGATAAAATTATGGTAATTATGGCAATTTCTTTCCAAATCTCACGTTCGACTGGATTTGCAATCCAGTCGCCGTGAATATAAGGATTTGTAATCCGATAATCGCATTTCTCGTTCGACTGGATTTGCAATCCAGTCGCCGTGAATATAAGGATTTGTAATCCGATAATCGCATCTGGAGATGCTTATACTCACTGCAGCCGGATTACAAATCCGGCTGAACGGGGATGCTTATACTCACTGCAGCCGGATTACAAATCCGGCTGAACGGGTAATTATGGCAATTTCTTTCCAAATCCCCGAAAATAATAACCGTTTGTCTCAGTATGTCAAAGATCGATTTAGCGAGTGGAGAGCCGAGCTTGCTCGTGCTCTTCCGAGCGCTGAGATCTTCGAGGCAAAGCCTCAGAGATCGCTTTGTGCTTCCTGCCTTTGCCTTTCGGCAGCAGTTTTACACATTTATATATATACGCGCGAGAGGGGCGATTAGTTGTTCGCTACGCCTCTGGTAATCGTCATTTTCGTGATGAAGAGGTTTGTGCCTGTAATTCCGCGAGTCATCGAGAAGGACTTGCAGCCGGCAGCCTCGGCGGGAACCGTTACCGTAACCGTCTTGGGAGAGCCATTGAATGAAGAATAAAGGTTTTCATTATCCCCATAGGCGGCACTCTCTGCATATACACTCATGTAGCTACTGTCAAAACCGTTTGCTCCATTAAATATGATGTAGGCCGACGACTGCTTTGACTCATCCTTATAGATGTAGGCAGTAATCGTAATCACGTCACCTGCAGCAAGGGCCTCGTCGAGCGTGACATCCATCCTGCCTGCATTCTGAGAAGCCGTTCCGTCTGTGATATTATTCTTCTTGCCGTTGAGACAGATGGTGTAGTTGTTAGTTTCAATGTGAAGGTAGTTCACACGGTCACCGCCTGAAGTATCTCCATTGACATACGCAATAGTTCCTCCCGTCTGATTTACCGTTCCTTCGGGCGACTCCCATGAGTAGATGGTGGCAGCCTCAGCAGCAGGAGCTGCGCCCGTCACCACTGCCTTCACGCTCTTCACCTTCTTCTGTCCGTTGTAGGTGGCCTTCACCTCGGTACCGGCATGCACGCCGTCGGTCGTAGCCTCGGCTGGGGTGATGGTCCAGTTCTGGGTGTCCACGTCGCCGTCGTTCAGGGTCACAGTCCAGAACTTCTCCTTCACCGTCACAGGCACCGTGGCCTCAGCCGTGGAGTAGTCGTCCGTGCCGGCGAACTTCACCGTCAGGTTGGCCTCGCCCACAGCGAGGAACTTGATGTCCTGCAGCACGCCCGTGGCCGCGTTGTCGTCGCCGAAGGCCATCACCTGCGTGTTGTCGCTCTCGAAGGTGAAGCCCATCGCAGCGTCCAGGCCGTCGATGGCGAACCCAAGACTGCCGGCGAACTCATCCTCGAAGCCCAGGTATCCCGTCAGGCCGTCGGTCGGAATCTCCGCATTGTTGAACGTCAGCACCAGCTGCGACTGCGTCTTGTAGACAATCTCGAGCTCCACGTCGCCGGCGGGCATCGATGCGATGGTCGCGGTCTTCGTGGCATTGTCCCATGTCACCTCGAGGTCTTCAGGCTCAACGGGGAAGACAATGCCAGCAGGGATGACGACAATCTGCTTGATAACCATATCCTTAAAGACCTTGAAGACGATGTAGCCCGAGCCGTTCTCGGCGGGCGTGACCTTATTCACCTGAATCAGTGCGCCGGAAGGGATGACGCTCTGGCCAGTCACGGCCTCGACGCCGTTAATGGTGGCCGTGGCGCGGACCGTGCCGGGACCTCCATCAGAAGTACCGTCACCGATAGCCCAGATGATGTTCTTGTGCTGGTCCGAGGCGTTAGTAGCATCATAGACGATGACAACCCTGTCGCCAGCCACCAGGCCGTCGACGGCCATCTCCTTGTCACTCGGGCACTTCAGTCCGCCGTTGCCTGCTACGTTGCCGTTGATGCGGTCGGAGCGGCGCCATACGTGGCAGACCTCAGGCAGCACGCTGCCTTCAGCCCATTCGTAGCCCTTGTAGTCCTGACGAGCTTTGTCTTTCTTGTCATCACCGTTCTCCCAGCCATAGAACAGCTGGCCGTTGGCGGCGCTTCCGTTCTTGTTGGCAGGGTTCTCGCCAGCATTTGCTGCAGCCTCGAAGTCATAGACAATGGAGCCTTCGGGGAAGAACACTTTTTTGTCTGCCCATGCGCCCGCCGTCGCCATGAGCGCCACGAGCGTCAGAATCAAAGATTTAATCTTAGTCATAATCTTTATTGTTTTTATTATTGTTTTCTCATTATATTATTACGCGAGCGAGGCGGCTACTTCGTCACCTTCGCCTTGATGCTCTTCACCTCGCGCGTGCCGTTGTACTTCAGCGTGACGGTGGTGCCTGCGGGCACGCCCTCCACGGGCAGGTCGCCGAACTCGGTAGCGTCGCCAGCCTTCACCTTCCAGTTGTCAGCATCCTCGGTGCCCTCGGCCAGCGATACGGTGAAGGTGGCATTGGCAAGGGTGAAGTCCTCCATTGCCTGCTGAAGCGTTGTCAGCTTAGCCTCAAGCTCGGTGACGTTCATCATGTTGTAGGGCACGGCAGTGGCAGCCTCGATGGCAGCGTTGAAATCGTCAAGGCCCTCGGTGTAGCCTTGGTTCTTCAGTGCCTCAGCATCGACAAGGGCCTGCTCCATGTCGGCCTTCAGGGCGGCGTATTGGTCTCTGGAGGTGTAGGTGACCTTCTTCAGGCTTGAAATCTGAATGGTGTGCCACTCGGTCTGGCCCATCTTTTCTGCAGCAATAGCCAGACCCATGGTCAGGCTGCCGTTTTCCACTTTCATGTCTTTCACCGTATAGGCCTCAGGCTCGCAACCCAGCATACCGCTATTACGACGGGCGGTAATCCAGGTCTGCACGGTGTTATCACCGGAAGTACCGAAGACGTAGGCCACATCGTTGGCATCCTCCTGAAGGGCGGGTGCAGGGCTATCGGCGGTTGCATCCATCCATTGTCCATTCCAAGCATTGTGGGAAGTGGCGAATAGCTCAATGGTATAGAGACCGTTTTCAAGACCCGAAACCGTCTGCCAGAGCTTATTGCCAACGGAAGTATCACCAAATCTCTCGCAAGGAACTAACACAGCACCAGTTGCTGAGACGACCTTCTTGCTATTAAAGACGCCGCTTGCTCCTTGCCAATCGGCCTGGGCTGTTCCAACATTCGCGGTTACGTCAACGATTTCCGTAATGTTGTCGGCCTTGAACTGGTCGATGGCAGCCTGCAGCGCAGCGATATCCGCGTCCGCAGGACTGCTGACGGCCTGGGCCGTCTCGATGGCGGCAAGCAGCTTGCCTACAGCCACGGCACCCTCGTCCTGAGCCAGGGTCTGTGCATCTTTAATGAGATTGGCCAAGGCGGCGGTCATCGGATATGGCTCCTGATTAGTGGCAGGGTTCGAGGTCAGCGTGCTCAGCACACTGGTAGGAACCTCGAACTTGATGTTGTCCAAGAAGTAGACCGTTGGCTTCTGGTTCGTAGCCACGTCGATGGCGATGGTCTGGAAGGTGTTCTTCCAACCGCCACTGTTGTCGCTGCCGTCGCAGGCACTAACCACGGTAAACTCGCCATAGTACGACTGCCAGTTCACATAGAAGGTGCCTCCAGTTGTAGAACTGCCTGAGAGATTCCAGTAAATGTACTGCGACGGCTCTTTATGAATCTGCATGTCGAAATCACAGGTATTGTCGGCCCTGTAGTCGAACGACAGCCTGTACTGCGTACCTACGGGCAGCTCGTAAGGCAGACGGATGAAGAACTGGGTATCCCAGGCGTTTGCTTCAGTACCCGTCGAGTACATCTTGATGGCTCTGGAGCCATTCATGCCAACACCATCGCTGATTTGGGCAGCGTACGGTCCACCCGCAGCCTTCTCCGACAGATAGAAGCACGACACGTCCGTACCTTCCATGTCACTGTTGACGATGATGTTCGTCCATTCTTGCGCCCACGCCCCGCTGACCGCCATGATCATCAGGGCGAGTAGTGATAGGATCCTGGACTTTCTGTCGAGGCTCCACATACTCCGCAGAGCTGATGCGAGCATCGCCCTGCCATTTGTCACTCTAAATTGTCTTTTCATAAATCTTTGAGTTTAAAAATGAAACATAAATAAATTAATAATATTTGTAAATCCTTCAATCTTTCGGTTCTTCAATCCTTCATTCTTTCATTCTTTCATTCTTTCATTCTTTCAATCTTTCATTCTTTCATTTCTTCAATCCTTCATTCTTTCATTTCTTCAATCTTTCATTCCTTCATTCTTTCATTTCTTCAATCTTTCATTTCTTCAGGTTAATCGTAATTTCTGGCTCCAAAGTTAGCAAAAAGATTCGACCCCTGCAATAGGCAACACAAATGAGCAAGCCGCTCAGAATAAATTAGCAATGTTTGAAACAAATGAGCAAGCCACATTTCTTGCCAAAACCCCGATTTTCCATAAAAAAGGCTCTGTCGCGTGACAAAGCCGCTGCTCCACCCTCCTTTTCAGGTGTGTTCCAAAAGCGCAAATTCTTTCTTTTTCTGTCAAGAATTGGAGAATTAGAGACTTCCTTTTCGTTCTTCGTTCGACTGGATTTGCAATCCAGTCGCTGTGAATATAAGGATTTGTAATCCGATTATCGCATCTTTCGTTCGACTGGATTTGTAATCCGATTATCGCATCTGGAGATGCTTATACTCACTGCAGCCGGATTGCAAATCCGGCTGAACGGAGCCGAGCGTGTGTTCAAAAACAAATTCTTTTAGGGAAACAAATTGGCACTAATTATGATAAATTTATCCCGATTTGTGCTTATTCGTTTCCTAAACAGTTCGTTCGACTGGATTTGCAATCCAGTCTTTCGTTCGACTGGATTTGTAATCCAGTCGCCGTGAATATAAGGATTTGTAATCCGATAATCGCATCTGGAGATGCTTATACTCACTGCAGCCGGATTACAAATCCGGCTGAACGGGAAAATGGCAGTGCTACTGCGGTTTGTTGGCGCGGAACATGGCTATTTCCTCGTCGAACATTTCGATAATCTCCTGTAGTAGTGGATGACTGCGCTTCACGATAAGCGCGATGTGGCTTTCCTCGTCCCCGTCCTTCACCATCTCCGTGCAGGTGTAGTACTCTGCCTGCCGTCCGTAGGCGTTGAACCAGCGCAGGAAGAGGCGCGAGCGCATGGCCTGCTGGTCGTTGGCCGAGTCACACATATAGAGCAGTACGTCGGGGTTGGTGCGGAAGAACTCCTCAAGTATGCAGGTGACCGTCTGACGAATCTTCACGTCACCAGGCGAACTCTTTTGGCTATAGTTCGTCAGGTTTAACCAGTATGCCTTTGCTTCAATACCCGGAACTGGCTGTTCTTCAAACCAAACAGAGTATAGGATGTCGTAATCTGTCTTGAACACGAGTTCATTGTCACCCAACTCGACCCTGTAAGGAGAGAGACGGTTTATTCGAGTGAGATTAAATGAGTTCATCGTCTAAGTCCTTGTAAATAGCATCCAGTCTGGCTCGTTCCTTACGAATATACTCAGCCTCTTCTTTCAGTCTCATTTCAATTTGAGCCTGCCTTTCACGCTTACGCTGTTTGACTGCACGGAGCATCTCCACGAACTGCTCGTGTCTTGCCCACTGCATGGCGGTGAATGTCGTTGTCGTTGCTTCCATAATCTCGTTGTTTAGAGTTTGAACTTCGTTCGAATCCGCTTCCGCTCGGAATAGCTCGAAAGCAAGCTTTCGGCTCTTCGCTCGCTTAATCGCGGCTTTCACGCTGCAAAGATAGTGCAAAATTTCGATTAAGCGAAGAGAATACAAATAAATTTGCATTCTTGAGCCTGAGAAATTTATCTCGTTCGACTGGATTTGTAATCCGGTCGCTGTGAATATAAGGATTTGTAATCCGATTATCGCATCTTTCGTTCGACTGGATTTGTAATCCAGTCGCTGTGAATATAAGGATTTGTAATCCGATAATCGCATCTGGAGATGCTTATACTCACTGCAGCCGGATTGCAAATCCGGCTGAACGGCCACGAAGCGCCGGGTTTCCTTGGGGGCAATCTCGGCGGATGTTATTTGACCTTCGGTGGGGAATGGAACTTTAAACCACGAAGTTCAGGATGCGCTGCATGTAGGCATCCACATTGGGTACGCCCTTGCGGTTCAGGAGCACTATCATCGAGTGGTCCTTCAACTCAATGATGCGGAACAGGTGCGTCAGATTGAGGTTGTTCACGAAGGATGCGTAGATGCGGAAGCGGCGCGTGGTGACCGTCTTGCGGTCGCGGCTGTCGGCGGCTCCTACAAGGAAGAACGATGCCAGCGTGTCGCGGCGGTAGGCATCGAGTGCGATGGCGGCCACGGTGCGGAAGATGGTGCGCGGCTCGTAGGTGGCAGAGAGGTTGCTGAACTTGCCCATCCTCACGTCGGTGGTCTGATCGAAGAATTTGATGCCGCAGAGGTGCTCTGCGTATCGCTCGATATTGACCATATACCTGTGGCCGGATTTCTCCGACCGGAAGGTATAGACAAGTGTGTCCTGCAGATACTGGTCGGCTCCGACGGTGTCGGCTCCGACGAACTGGAAGGGGTAGCCGTTCTGCGTCATGGCTCAATTTGGAGTTCGTAGCCTGGTGCGCGCTTCTGGTCTTTCCAGAAGTCGGTGGTGTCTACGTAGCCCGGTGTCATGTCGATGTAGGTTACGGGATAGCGGTAGCCTCCGTTGGGCATGAGAATCTTCTCAACGCGGCGGATGAGCGGCCTTCCATTGGTGGCGCGGACGGGGGTGTCGGTCACTTCCACCACTTTTCGTACTGTAGTTGCTTCCATAAGTTCGTTGTTTTGACTATTCGCGTGCAAAGTTACAACAATTTTCCGAAACTTCTTTCTTTTTTCACACGAATTATCATGAATGTCCATGAATTATCCATATATTATTTATGATAATTCGCAATTCTTCGCTCGTTGCTTTCTTTTATAGGTGCTCAGGCGAGACCTCCGCGAAGCGCCTGAGCACCAACGGAGCGCAAGAAGCTCGGAGCGTGGTCGTTCTTGCGTCCCGTTGGTAGCAAGCGGCAGAGCCGAGCGTGTGTTCAAAAACAAATTCTTATAGGGAAACAAATAGGCACTAATTATGATAAATTTATCCCGATTTGTGCCAATTTGTTTCCTAAACTGTAAACGCCGTGATTGGCGTGCGGGCTGGCATCAGGGATTACAAATCTCCTTTAACACCTTCCCAAAAAATTTTCTACATTTTTCGGTTTAATGTCACTTTTGGTTCTAAACTATTGATAATGAGTGAGTAACATGCAGTGTAAGATTTTTTTAATCTTACACTAATATCACTTTATGTGTGTAAGCGTATCCGTTGTCACGTATTGTACGCGACCATGCGCGGTCTTTATCGCGTACCTAAAGGCACGCTTCCCCTGCGGCGGCATTTGGCTACGCATAGTTATCATACTTGCGAAACTTGAATAGAATGATGTTATCTTGCAAGAATGGGTGTGCGCGACAGCAAAGGCTCGGCCTTTATGGTTGAAGGGATATTGCATTTAAAAGTAAAACAAGTTGTTTTACTATTGCCTGGATGCCTTTTGTGACCGCAAAAGAGGCCTTCTAAGGAAGTAAAACAAGTTGTTTTACTTTGTAATATAGCAGTGTAAGATTGTAAATTACATACACAGCATGTAACCGACTGATAATAAAACAGATAAGAGCAAAAGTGTAAGATTGATAGATTTTATCAAAAAATTTTTGGGAAACAAATTGGCACTAATTATGATAAATTTATCCCAATCTCTCGTTCGACTGGATTTGTAATCCAGTCGCCGTGAATATAAGGATTTATAATCCGATCATCGCATCTGGAGATGCTTATACTCACTGCAGCCGGATTGCAAATCCGGCTGAACGGCTGAACGGAGCCGAGCGTGTGTTCAAAAGAATCTTTTAGGGAAACAAATTGGCACTAATTATGATAAATTTATCCCGATTTGTGCTTATTCGTTTCCAAAACAATCTCGTTTGACTGGATTTGTAATCCAGTCGCCGTGAATATAAGGATTTGTAATCTGATCATCGCATCTGGAGATGCTTATACTCACTGCAGCCGGATTGCAAATCCGGCTGAACGGCCACGAAGCGCCGGGTTTCCTTGCGCAATCTTGGCGGATATTGATGCTTACGCTACTTGCTGTTTATTTGGGCTGTACCTGATACAGACTGCCTGCGCGTTTCACAAACTCCCTGTATGCATTCAGCAGCTCCTCGTATTCGGGATGGTCGTTGCGCAGAATCATGCCCGTATATACAATGTATTTATCGAAGCTAATCTCTGCGGTTTCCAACGTCAGTCTGCTCTTGCGTGGATAACTGTTGAACCAGCGTTTATACAGGCTGTCCCTGATAGCTTCACGATGGTCGTAGGGGTCACAGATATACAGCATCACTGACGCATCTTGCCTGAAGAACTCCTCCAGGATGCACGTGATAACCCTGAACACGTCGCTATCCTTCGGAGGGTTGGCATTACTGTCATTGGCGATAAAGAAATGGTATGCACGGCTTCCCAGGAAATATTGGTCCTTGTAGAATCCGACGCGGTATATGATTCCATTTCTTGTTACGAAACGGAACGTCAGTTCGTCCAACTGAATCACCCAGTATGGTGATTTCCTGTTGATGCGGTCAGCGGAGAGTCTCATCGTATGCCCAGTTCTTTTTCACGCTGTGCCACTGAGGCCATCCACTCTTTCTTCAGATTCAGGGTAGCCATTAATGCCTCCTTGAATTCCTCGTCGGAATACTTCTTGAAATCCATTGCTTCCATTTTCTTCGTTGTTTAGAGTTTGAACTTCGTTCGAACCCGCTTCCGCTCGGAATAGCTCGAAAGCAAGCTCTCGGCTCTTCGCTCGCTTAATCGCGGCTTTGACGGTGCAAAGATAGTGCAAAATTTCGATTAAGCGAAGAGAATACAAATAAATTTGCATTCTTGAGTGTGAGAAATTTATCTCGTTCGACTGGATTTGCAATCCAGTCGCCGTGAATATAAGGATTTGTAATCCGATAATCGCATCTGGAGATGCTTATACTCACTGCAGCCGGATTACAAATCCGGCTGAACGGATCATCGCATCTGGAGATGCTTATACTCACTGCAGCCGGATTGCAAATCCGGCTGAACGGCTGAACGGAGCCGAGCGTGTGTTCAAAAACAAATTCTTTAAGGGAAACAAATTGGCACTAATTATGATAAATTTATCCCGATTTGTGCTTATTCGTTTCCAAAACAATCTCGTTCGACTGGATTTGTAATCCAGTCGCCGGGAAGAGAAG
>Ga0310786_10001481_pt1 | contig 37800 bp, 53 predicted proteins | sample AusTroGonzalo_MG_FD_203881 | JGI IMG/M metagenome (GOLD analysis project Ga0310786, IMG submission 203881) | Bovine rumen microbial communities from tropical cattle in Woodstock, Queensland, Australia - Gonzalo_03 (v2) (version 2) | ecosystem: Host-associated > Mammals > Digestive system >... | reverse complement strand
GAAAGCCGGGCGGATGCCAAAAGAATGGGACGCGTTGCCACAGTTCGCAAGACCGGAAGAGAGGACAAAAGCAAAATGCGCCGAGGTGACTACACCACGCAACCACCAATCACCGCGAGTTGTGATGAGATCCGGACGCTTCGCAAACAATTCGAGCTGACTCTTGTCGATTCCGGTTTCATAATTCGGAGCGGATCCCCACGCATTATGACCATAAACCATAACCTCACTCATGAGATCAACATCCGAATCAAACCAAGCCCAACCGCTCGCCTTGTCCCCGGAGATTGCGTTTGTGAACAATTCACGGTGAGTGAGAATATTAGCGGATCCGAAATCGGCTTGAATAATTGCCTTGATGTCAGCAAGAGCCGTGTTGCTATTTGCTCCGGTCTTGAAATCTGATCCGGTATATCCTCCGGTTGTTGTGTTTGAATTGTTCATCTTTCCGCTTATGAGCGAAGATGATGCCGGAACAACGACCGCATGATGTGTCGTGCATTCCGTGTCTCCCGTGTGTAACCAATAATCGAGATGTGCGATATAGTACACATGAGAATTGATCGTGAGATAACCTCCGACCTTGACCTTTTCGAACTTTCCGGATGAGATGTCCGCTTTCAAATCAGCCGTGTAAGCCGTTCCGAGGTTGGTGAGATCGAGATATTTGCCCTGGATAGCGTGGATCGTTCCATCCGCATCGACGGAGATTGTCTTTCCGTCCGGCTTTACTTTTCCAGCCTTGAGGAGTGTTGCAATCGAGCCACCCTCCAGAGCGTCGGCGATTCTCTGACCCGTCTCATCGGTCATTAAGAATTTTGTTGAGTCTGACATACAATTATCCTCCTTTGTTATGTCGTTGTGATTGTTTGTGCTATCTGACCATCGACAATCGAGAATCCGAACCCCTCAAGTGTTGTGATCTTGTCGCTCTGGGATTTCATCTCCGTGTCGATTATGTCCATGTTGTCATTTGAGTCATCCACATTGTAAAAATCCGTTGACTCTGGCTTTTTCAAATTGTAATTTGTGGTGTTGTTCATCTTATATCCTCCTTAATCCCAAACGTTATAATGTAACTCGTCGTGAGTGTACGGATGCATCTCTCCGTGAGTCCATGTCGAATATGTCCCATAAGTGTTGTACAATATGATGATTTCGAAAATCATGTTCAACGGGAGGATCTTATCCATAAGCTCATTTACATCGGCAAGCATCTTGAGAGACCGGAGTGAGAGATATATTGTGACCGCATCACGATTCTCATTCACCACCAACTCATAACCGTTCGGACATAACGTTTCGAGCTTGTTGAGAATAACACGATATGAATACGGCAATCGTTCAAGTACCTTTGTCTTGACTCTGAATCGTCTATCCTCAATCGTGTCATCCGATGCCGGAGAGATATGTAATATTTTCTCCCACCGGACGATTTGCTCCTCATGCATATCGTCGAGAAAGATGTTATCGTCCAGACGGCTCACCGCTTCATCCAGCTCCTCGCCCTGGTCATCGTTTATGTCATAAATTGTCTTGATGTCCGGTATATCCGTAATAATACTCGGTGCATTAAACATTTGCATTGACCGTCACCTCCCCCAATATCGGGATTTTCTCGAAAGTGATCACGAGATTTTCGGCTTCGCCGTTTATCTCCGTGTCAGCAACATCGAGAACACCCTCGACCGTGAGGATCCTTGACTCGATTTGTGAGATTCGGATTGACATCGAATTGAACTCATTGTCCTCCCATGTGAGACGGAGAGCATAGAGATAACTTTCGATTGCATCCTCAATCGCTTGTTGTGTACCCTCGACCGTGTAACCATCATCAAAAGTGACGGTTGTCTCGATGTTTATCGTTGCGCTCGTCGCTCCGATGATCTGGACATTGTGGCATATCGGAGCCATTCCATCGCCCTCACCGTGATTCTCCTCCGGATCAACCGCCGATTGAACATTGTTGATGAGAGTTGCGGACGGAGCACCGAACTCGGACGAAATTATATAAATATTCACCCACGGAGAATCGCTTGCTCGTCTTTTCGGTTTGCATCCTCCGACACCGGAGATTGCATCAACAAAAAGACGATAATCCGCTTTGTTTCCTCCGAATGCCGTTGAATCGAATGAATCGAGCACTCTTTGACGAAACTCCTCCGTGTCCTCGTCATCCGTTCCAGGAACAAGAATTTCGGTAATTTCTCCGCCCTGGTAATCTTCGATATAATCGACGGGATCCAACGCTCCGAGAGTGGTATTTGCTTCCGTTCCATCCGTTTCGCATTCAAGTGAATAATCATAATCTCCGCCGTCCGTGAGTCTTGCTTTGACGATATAGGTATAATCACCGCAAGTGAACGCATCGCCTATCTCGATCTCCTGGGAGAATACACCTCTCACGATGGGATTTGTTGCATAATTGTAAGATATGCCACGCTCACCAGCGTATCGGATCAGATGAGAGATGTCTTGCGTGTCCGGGAGCATATTATCATTCAGCTCGTCCATGTCTCCGTACACTTCCTCAAGTTTTTGAGCTTGCTTTGCACATGAGTTATATGCAAGTGATCCCTCATCCGTCCGGACATCCGCTCCGAACTCCGACATCATCTCGCTCATGATCTTGTCGAATGTTCTGTCATTAAACATTGACCTCTACCTCCTCATTTCCGTATATGGTGAGGATCGTGAATTTGATCGTCAGCCTATCGCCCTCGATGATGCATTCAAAATCCTCGATTCCCTCAATATCGTCATCCGGAGCAAGAGCATCCTCGACCATTCTTTTCGCTTCCGCTTTTACAAAAGCCGGATCGAAATTTTTACCGATCAGCTCCGAAAGCTCATTTCCATGCTCCCACGAATATTGTGGATAATAATATCTGTCTGTCCCAAACACTATCATCACCCTTTGCTTGATAGCTTTCAGCCCGGTGATGATGCGTCCGGTAAGTTTTCCCGTTGTTAAATCAATCTCGAAATCGGTCGGCTCTTTGTTTTCATCGACCGTCACGAGAACCTCATCCTCATCAATGTCAAAAGGAAACATTATCCGCTCACCACCTTTTCTATGATCACATATTTGTCATCCGCTATCCGATAGCAAAGAACCGTGTCCCCGGCTTTCAGACTTGAGGAGACGGTGACTTTTGTTTTGTCAAGCTCGACCTCACCAAGCCGAGCGATAAAATCAAGATAAGTCGTTGTCTCTCCGGATTTTGGTTTTGTATTCCAATCGGTGATTGATACCTCAATTTCGTGCTTCATGAGATGCTCGGCAATATAAAGATCATCGCCCTCAAATTCCATCCCTTTGATATTGCATTTTTTCGGAGATGTCATTTCACCGAGAACCAACGGAGAGGGATTGTTTCGGCTTCCCTCAATCCGCATTATTTTGATTAACTTTTCAATCCCGTTCATAACCGTCACCTCATGTTATCCAGCATTTAGCACACGGTTTATATTTCCGCTTGCCCTCATTTTGTCCCTTTGTGATTTTGATCTGTTTCATTTGCTCCACGGTGGACGATTTGAGATTGTTCTTTCCCTTGCAAGCTGAACAAGCCTTTGAGGAATGATAAACCGTCGAGCCGTCCAGATAATAAGCGACCGCATCATTTGTGATCTCTTTTCGGATATCTGTTTCCCCGTTGACGGTGGAAACGTTTGTCTCCTCCATCGTGTTCGCAAATGAAAGCTCAAGAGTCATTGTGTGAACACCGTTCTCAAAATGATGCGTGTCACTCTGGATGTAAAATTTTCCCGTGAGACCCGTTGCTTTGTCATGTACCTCAAGAGACCGACCGGATATCGCCCGGATATCTCCAACGGCTTCGACACTTGCGTCCTTTGTTATCCCGACAAGCCTTGCTTTCGCTTCCTTTTTTGCATCAACACCGTCCTCTTTTGTATATGTCTCTTGATAAGTGCCATATGTAGAGATGTGTTTTGCATTGTCCACCTTGCCGATCTGATTGAGCTTTGAATCGTAAATCTTTATCAAATCGACCATGTTGTCGGTCGTGTCGTGATAGGTTGCATTCGTAATGTCCACCGCTTGATCCAGCTTGACACCGCTATCTTTTCCCTTTTCAATGACCGAAACTTTTTTTCCGACCATGACGGGCATAAATACCTTTTTCGTCTGACCTTTTGCCTTGCGATAAACATGAATGATGATATCGTAAAGACATTGATCCTCGAACCATATCGACGGAATGTTGAGATTTGTCTTTGCGAGAGCCGTTGTCCCGATTCCGACCTCTTTGCACACCGCCGTTGTTATCTTCTCCGGAGTTTTAGCCTTGAATTTCTTTGTGGTTTTGCTCCGGAGGAGATAATGCATGAAATCCCTTGCCGTATATGTTGCGCTCCCGGCTTCGGCTGGTCTTTCCCGATCGGTGACCGTTCCGAGAAAAAGTTGTTCTTTTCCGTCGTACATATAGACCAGATCGCCGAGCTTCACCTTGATATTCTCAAAATTCTTGTCATAAGGATTGTTCGGGAGAGTAAAAGTGATCTGTCTTGATGCCTGGTTATCCGTACCCGACCATTCAATCGACTCGAATTTCACCCATTTCTTACCGATCCTCAATTTGATCATACCTTGACCACCACCTTATAACCGACAAGAACGGCATTCTCATCCACCTTTTTCGGCTCTTTGTTCTTGTGAGCTTTTTTATAATTCTTGATGTATGTCATCGTTGCGTTGCTCACGACTTTTGCATTGTTCTTTTTTACGGTTTTCCATTTGTCGGACTTACCGAGCGCATTTTTGGTGATCTTTTGCCATGTATCACCTTTTTTCCACTTCACCGACACATCTTTCGGAGTTTTGGTTTGCGTCCTGGTCGTGTCTGACACTTCCCGGAACTCTTTAATCTGGAGAGTATATGCGACATCGCCGTTTCGCTCCATTTCTCCGTATGTAAAAGACTCAATCGTTCCGAAAATGTTTATACTCGTGTCCGTGATCGTGAGATGGACGGTTGTATTCTTTTCGTAAAGATTTTTGAGCTTTTTGATGTAATAATCATATGGATCTTTCGGAGTGCATCGACAAAAGTCATAAGGTTGAGCCGGAAAGAAAGATGTGATCGCTATTTCATAGAGTCCACGCTTTCCCTTGAGGTTTATTTCTCCCAGATCATGAACATATAACGATGTGTTGTTCTGTATGCCGGAAAGCTCAAACGATTCCGGATTGATCGGAAGATGAATCTCTTTCGCATCATCGCTCCAACGAATATAAATGTCCAAAAGACTCACCTCCCATCAATAAACATATCCGATTTCGGCATTTCCCATGTTATCCGAATACTTCTCAAGCATATCTCCGAGTGCGCTTGCCAGCTTTTCGATGTCAGCATCCTCACGGATGATTATCGAATCGGCAAGTTTCGGGATATTAAGTGTGACATAGCCTTTTCCGTTTCGGGATCCGCTCGCATATGCCATCTGAACACTCTTGTCATGAGGATATACACGAGCACCTCTCGGAAGATCCACGATCTCACCACCTCGCTCGGAGATTTGAGCAAGACCGCCTTTCCAATCGTTCGTACCTACGGCAAGAGTTGGGATTTTCGGGATATCGATGTGGAATCCTTGACCACCGATGACCGGAACCCAATCCGGGATTGTGATACCGATCTTGTTTATTCCGGAGATTGCACCGTTGATGATGTTGATCACGGCATTAAGCGGAGCCTTGCAAAGTGCTCCAAGAGCTTCAAACGCTCCTCCGAATATCTCTTTGACACCGTTCCACGCTTTCTCCCAATTTCCCGTAAATACTCCGGTGATAAAGTCAATCAATCCCTCAAACACGGTCATGACACCATTCACAACCTCCATGACCGAATCAAACAGACTCTTGAAATATCCGATTGCTCCTCCGATGACCGCTCCGAATACACCTTGAAAGACCGTTGTAATAACTTCACCGATCTTTGATACGACGGGCTGGACTATTTCCCATAATTCTTGTAATTTCTGACCGATTTCCTGGAATTTCTGACCGACGGGAGCGAGCTTTTCTTTTATGCTTCCGAATGAGAGTCCCATGTCCTCGGCAACGCTTTTCACATAACCGAATACTTTCTCCGCACAAGCCTTTATCTTGTCCCAATTCTTGATGACAAGTATTGTCACGGCAACGATACCGGCGAGCACGGCGATAACGATTCCGGCTGGAGATGTAACGAGTCCGGCAATTGTTCCGAAAGCCTTGAGAGCTTTTCCGAGCTTACCGACAACCGAAACGACTTTTCCGACACCTGTCACCATCTTTCCTAACACCAGGAGAGCCGGACCGATGGATGCCACGATGAGACCGATCTTGACGATCGTTTCTTTCGTGCTCTCGTCAAGGTTGTTGAATTTCTCCGCTATTTTCTGAACCCACTCAACCGCCTTTTTAATATACGGGATGAGTAATTCTCCGAAAGATATCGCAAGAGATTCCGCCGTTGACTTCAATATCGTAAGTTGTCCGGAAAGATTGTCGTTTGCGACCTTGTACATCTCCTCACAAGCTCCGGTCGAATTTGCAACCGCTTCCGTCAATGCTTCAAAATCGCTATCCGCCGAATTAACGATTGCAAGCAATCCGCTCATGCCCGTCTTTCCGGCAAGCATTGACGCATATTGAGCCTTTTGCTCCTCTGTCAGCTTTGAAAATGCTCCCTTTGTCTCCATCATGATCGTTGCAAGGTCTTTCATATTTCCCTCGCTATCGGTGAGAGACAATCCGAGAGCTTCCATCGCTTCGGAGGATTGCTTTGTCGGTGATGCCATTCTCGTGATCCAGCTACGGAGAGCCGTACCGGCTGACGATGCTTTTACTCCGGCATTTGCCATGAGTCCGAGTGCAACGGATGTGTCCTCGATGGAATAATTCATCGCTCCGGCGATCGGAGCAACATATTTGAACGATTCACCGAGCATCGCAACATCCGTGTTTGCGTTCGATGCCGTCTTTGCCATTACATCAACGAAATTCTGTGTGTCCTTTGCCGTCTTGCCGAATGCCGTGAGAGCATCCGTCACGATGTCGGAAGTGGTTGCCAGATCTTCGCCCGTTGCTCCGGCGAGGTACATGATGCCCTCAATACCGTCGAGCATATCCTCGGTTTTCCATCCAGCCATAGCCATATATTGATATGCTTCCGTTGCTTCCGTTGCGGAGAATTTCGTTTTTGCACCCATCTCTTTCGCTTTTTCTCCGAGGAGTCCGATCTCGTCCGCCGTTGCTCCGGCGATAGATTGAACTTTGCTCATTCCCTCCTCGAAATCCGATGCCAGCTTGAGAGATGCAACACCAGCTCCAGCAATGGGAACCGTGAGCGTCTTTGTCAGATTGGAGCCGACCGCCGAGATAGCTTTTCCGCTATTCTCGATTTGCTTTCCGGCTTTCGCCCATTGATTCGCACTATTCTTGAGATTTTTCGTGACACCGCCGAGAGGAGATGTGACTTTATCTATTAGCCGGAGAGTGACATCAACTATTTTTCCAGCCATTCAATCACCTCCATGAATCTTTCATTTCTTCAATCTCTTGATTCCGAGTATCAACCTCATGATGCATAAATGCTCGCATGACTATCCGCTCGCCTAATCCCATCTCAAGATATGCACTCGGTAATATGTCGTGATAGCGAAAAAGGAGGTACATCAACTGTACCTCCCCGTTCGCCTTTATGAGTTTTTTACTTCTTCCTCCGTATCCTCGTCATCGTCTCGACGGATGCCGGAGAGAGCGGAAATCGCATCCGAGAGATCGTTGATCTCGAAGCCGAACAACTTGTCGCAAAGCTCTTTTGCATCCTTGACCTGGAAATGCTCTTGTAACGACTTATCACGGAGATCGGGATCCTTTACACCCTCGATGCACATCATGAGCTTTGCGTCATATGTACGGGAATAATCGACATCTCCCTTTTTGTTGATCTGATAACTCATGATGTCATTCACTCTCCTGGATCTAACCTCCTGGATCGTGACATCGACGGTCGGCTCCGGATTCTCCTCGGTTGGTTTGACACCGAGAATCTTTGCAAGTTTCCTCGACTTATAAATCCCGGTCTCAAGCTCATCGGCTTTTTTGATATCCGCTTTGATTAACTGTTCAACTAAATTCATAATGGATTCCTCCTCTTTCTGGATAAATAAACATTACATTGACGGAATGGTGTCCATAAGCTCCCATCCGGTGAATGAGAACGGAACACTCTCATCGGCGAGCTTCTTTGCTTCCCAATTTGCAAGCGACAACTCATCGAATGTGCATCCGGTGAGCTTGATACGCTCGGCTCCATATGCATCGGGATCATCCAGCTTTGAGATGATGGTCGATGTCGGAGTCTTGCCGGCTTTCAGATTGTCGGAGAGCTTGTTGATGAAATAGCTCGTCACCTTGTTGAGCTTGATTGTGCCTTTGCAATCCATTCCGGTGATCTTGTAACCCTTTGTGAGCGTTCCGGTCTGGTTGACTTCGGTCTTTTCAAGCGTAACCTTTGCTTCAAGTCCGGTCACCTCGGCGAGATAGTAATCATCAATCCACAATTCGCCGAATGTACCGTTGATTGTTCTTTCCGGTGCATAACTCATGATCTTTTACCTCCTTAAATCGTGATCGGGAGAACGATGTCCTCGATAGCGTCCAGGATTGAAAGTGTCGCTTTGAGGAAAACGTAAGATCCCGTGTTTGCAACCTTGATCTCATCGTCGGTCATTGAGTCAACATCAACACCACGAGCCTTGAGATAAGACCTATTCGCATCGATGTCGATCTCGATCTTTGCGCTCTGTAATACATTGTCAGCGATCAGACCGTCGAAGTAATTACCGATAGCCGAAATGAGGAGACACTTGTTGTCGTAAGTATTCGCATACTTTCCGAGATAGTTGTCCTGGGCTGTCATACGGATATCGTTTGCGATCATGTCCATTGTGTCCACGATCTTGATTTTCTGGAACTGTGTGTTCTTGCCCTGGGTAAGAGTAGTGAGAGAGTTGACACCTCTCGCAACCTTAACCTTTTCACCGTCCCACCAAACGATCAGCTTGCCAGCGCCAACGGCTGAATCCATGTCGCTCTTTGAGAGCCTTGTGCAATCGGTAAGCTCCGGAACGGGAGCATAAGTGCAAGAAATAGTGATCGGTGTTCCGGCAATGATTCCGGCGATACGAGCGCAAAATTCCTCGGTTGTATATTCGGTATCACCCTCATATACTTTCTCGGTTGCATAATTGACGATGAACTCCTTATCCGCAACGGTATTCGGGAGAACCGCCTTGATGAGCTTGTCGTTTGATCTCTCTGTCTGTACATAGCTCACGAGATCGCTTGTCTTTGCGTCCGTGCCAGCCGTCGGAACGACAAGATAATCAAACTTAACTGTACGGAAGTATGCAAGAGCGTCGGTGTAATCGGTATTGTTTACCGATTCGGATCCCTTGATGTAATATGTTTTCTCGTCATCGACAACGGTGTCGCTTGTGAGAACATATTCATCGCTCGCATTCTTTTCGTACCATCCCTCATCATGAGGATTCTTTCCGGTGGTATCGGTTGCAACCGTGTATTTGTCCACAAGCACGGTTTTCGGGATGATGTATGCAACAACTCGGAGAGGAGCGTTCACATATCCCTTTAATGCAAGTTTTAACTGATTCTGATTCGCCGTGGAGAGAGTGTTGGGAATATCGGTGACCGAAGCAACCGAGATGACGGGATTTGTCGGAACGGTTGTCTCCTTGAGGATCATTGCGATAATGCCCTTTTCACCTCTCTGAATTGCGCTTGACGCAAGCTCGGTGAATGTGATTGTAATACTCGGCATTCCACTCATTTCTTTATTCCTCCTCTAATGTTTCATCAAGTCCCAACGATGTCATCGTCGGAACAATTACCGTGTGATCGATCCGATCAGACCACTCAAGATCAATCGATATTTCGGGGACATTTCTATCCGTTCCCACAAGATCATAATCAAATCCGGTAACATCAATATGTCTGTCCTCGATCAAAATGCTCAAACCGAACAAGTCCCGGAGCTTGTCAATCACATCCAGGATGTCATATTCATCGACGGTCTGTTGAAAATAATCGATGTATAATGTCATCTGATTTCGCCGTGTGTTGTAATTGTCCGGCTCCATCGTTGTTGGTTTAAGCTGGATAAAAAAGGCTGGTCGTTTGTATTTTTCAACAACCGCCAGCGAATAAATTTTGATTGTCGGGAATGCTTTCTTTATCATAGCGACAATTCCCGATTTCACATCGTTAAGTGTCAAAGCAATCCCTCCTCTTTTAACAACGTGTCAACCATGCTCGACACGGTTTTCGGCATTTGCTCCTCGTGCTTCTTGACCGTTTCTCGCATCATGTGCTTGCCCTGGACAAAACCGCCCGTCGGATTGCCGTGAAAATCATATTTGTTGTGACCATGCTCCACAAGATGAAAATGAGGAGCTTTTGCGCTGATCTCAACATATTGATTCGTCCCATAGCCGAGCACCGGAGAAATCTTATATGAGCCGACTTTTCCGAGTGATTGTTTACTCGATGAGTCCGTGTTGGTGACCTCTTTTGTCTTTTTCACGACCTCTTTTCGCAACTCTTTCGCATCTTTTTGGAGCAATTCCCCGGCTTTATCGGGATATTTGCGTGTGAGGTTTTCAAGAGATTCCACAAGCTCATTCATTCCGGAGAATGTAACTTGAACATCATCCATCCTCATCACCCTCCTCCGGATCCTCGTCCTCATCCGGATCCACCGGAGGAGTCGGAGGTACATAATCGGGGATTGATTCCTTGTTGATATGCTCGGAGCAATAGATCTCTAAAAACTTATGAGCGAGATCCACATCCTGGACACTCTCGATCGAGTATGTCTTTCCTCCGTATCGGAGAAAATTGTTTGAATCCAGCTCGGCAAGAGCTTCACTATATCGCACATAACATTTATGTGTGACACGACCTTGAACCTTTTGCACCTCATAGAACTCTTGTCCTCGTATCGGATAAAGAGATCCCCAGAAAGTACCGACCTCGGAGAATCCGTTGGTTATTTGACCGAGCGCATCCTCCGCATCATCGTCCAGGGCGAGAAAAGTGAGCCGTTTGTTGAGCTGACCGATGTCAAGCGTCCGTCTTTGCATCTCGCTCACCTCCTACAACAAATTAACCGAATGCAATCCGAGGATCCGGTCAACCATCTTGTTGACATTGACCGCCTTGTCGGATTGCATATTTCGGTTGTCAAACATATCCGCCACGAGAACGAAAAGAGCTTGTGTGAGATCCTCGAAATCGTCAAGCTCTGTCTCTGATAATCCGGTGTACCCGGTGATGAAAGAGATTGCGCTTGCTTTCATCCGTTCAATCTCCGCCGATTCGATCTCCGTTGCGTTGTCGATACGGAGATAATCGATGAGGTTTTGCGTTGTAACATCGCTGATCTTCATCACTTATCACCTCGCTTATGTGGTCGGCTCAACGATAACGAGCTTATACTCGGTTTCAGCATATCCGCTCGACCATAACTTGAAATTGTCAACGGATTTCTGTGAGTTGTCTCCAGCAAGCACGAGATCACTTGCGACCCAACGAACGAAATATCCCTCGGAGAGTGAGCAAGTTGTCGCTTCCTCAACATCCTCGGCTCCAAGTGATGCACCATTATATTTGAGATTGGTGATCGCTCCGAGACCAGCTCCGAGACCGATTCCAAGCCACTTATGAACTCCCCATCCGTGACCGCCGTCGAAATCTTTCAGAGCGGAAACCTTTGCGGAGAGAGTGATTGTGATCACATTTCCGTCAATGGAAACGCTTGAAATCTTATCGGTGTTGTACTGACGATCAGCGTGTCCGGCAACGGTATCGGTGACCGGAGCATATGCCAGATTGAGCGCATCAGCAACAATGACACCACCGTCCTTGAGAGCGGTGATGAGATCGTTCAAGCTCTTTCTCACTTTGCTTGTACTATCGGATCCGGGATTCTCCGTTGCGATATTAGGAACAAAACCACCTTTTACGACTCCGCCCTCATCGAATACAAGCGAACCGCCGATATGAGTGGTATCTCCACCTTGCTCGGTGTAATTCTTTGCATTGTAATTCATGATATACCTCCTCGATTATGCGTGGTTTACCATCTTTGTGAGCATCTCGGCATTCTGAACCTTTGAATCCAGCTCAACGAATCCCAGAACTTCAACGGCGTGCTGACGAGCCTTTGTCTCGTAAAGCACATCGATGTTGATATCCTCGGAAACCTTAACCGCAAGACCCTTGAGATCGCCGTAATAAATAAGAGTTGAGCTTGCATCGGCGAGCTTGCCCATGTTGTCGGAAGTATAAACTTCTTTTCCGAGAAGTGTGTAACCCCAACGAGCATTGAGATCACGGTTGAGGATATAATTGCCCTCGCCGTCCTTGATCTTACGGATCTCTTTTCTGGTTGCACGATTCATGATCCAAACCGCATCTTTCTGATATGCGTCCGGAACCTCCTCCTGGAGATCAATCAGCTCATCACCGGTGATCTTGCCCTTTGTTGCGGTAACAACACCAGCGGTAAGAGATGAAAGACCGACGATCTTTTCATCTGTACCGTTGAGCAACTCGCCCTCGATAAAGATTGCGATCTTCTGTGCCATCTTACGGATAACGAAATCAACAATGTTGAAACTTGAATTGTTGATAAGAGACTTGCTCACATCACAAATCGCACGAGCGAGATATCCGCCGAGAGAGATGTTTGCGAACTTGCCGGACTTGCTCTCGCCATCGGTAAACTCATCCGCATAATCCATCACGATATCGCCGGATGTCGCATCGTAGTATGGAATCTGGAGTGTTCCTTTTACATTGTAGCGTTCAGCCATTGCGAACACGGGAGAAAGCTCAACAACCTTGTCGATGATCTTGTTTGCGATGCTGGTAGGAATAACCGCACCATTGTCACCCTTTGTCATCGGAACTTCGGATCTCTCCTCGGAAACACGACCACGGAGGAAATCCTCGAAAGCCTTGTACTCACGCTCCTCGATAGATTTCTCGTCGGACTTCTCCTCTTTCTTTTCTTCTCTTGCTTCCTCCTCGACCTTGAGATCCTTAATTGATCTCTCCTCCTGGATCGCTTCGATGGTAGCGGTGAGATCACGCACCTCATCGTTGAGCTTGTCGAAAGATTCCCTCTCCTCCTTTGTGAGCGCACGGTTTTCCTCGTTCGCCTTATCGAGAATCTTCTTCATCTCGGCTCTTTTTGCTTCTCTCATCTCTAAATACTTTTTCAGATTCATTGATTTTTCCTCCTAATTTGTTGAAAAATTCTTTGCACCTATACTCACCACTCAAATAAAAGTGGATAAGTAACGATTTTCGTACTCGTGATTGTCGAAAGACTTATCGTCCGGAGTGGACTTGTCATCGACCGTCACATCCTCGTCGAATGCTCTGACCTCGATCAGATCATCGCCGTTTTCATCCCTCATCTCGATGGATGTACCATCGTAAGCCGGGATTTTTGAATCATCCAGGATTGAGACCTCACGGAGATCCAGCTCACTCACTTCACGATGTGAGTTTTGCTCATTTTCTCCCTTTGTCCATTTGTCCCGGAGTGCCGTGAAACCGAACGACCAGCCACGGAGCTTATGCTCTTTAGCCTTTTTGATGACCTCCGCATCACGAATCTCGCATTGACAACGCAATCCGATAGCATCCTCGAAAATCTTTGTCGTTGCGTCTTTTGTAGAGGTAAGCTCACGCTCATAGTTGTGATTGAGCAAAACTCTCACCTCGCTGGATGTTCGTTTTGCTCGATCCAATGCCCTCCCGAATGCTCCGGCTTTGATCTTTTCGACGAATGTTCCGGATCGGTTGCGGAGGACTTTGCTTTCACGCTCGACCGCATTGACATAACCGTCGATCATGATGCAATCGTCTCGAATTTCAATCCTCATCACCAACCTCACCTCCTTGTTTGATATCCTCATCCGTGTCCGGATTCGGTAGTTTCTCACTCGGATCCGTCTCCGGAGCACTCACATCCTCGCCCATCTGGGAGAGTTTGTTCGTGTTCGGAGTGTAAACTTGCTTTGTGTCCATGAAATAAAGGACATCTTGCAATCCGAGCTTTATGAAGTCCAGCCCGAAAGCCGGGAGCTTCTCATTCTTTCGTACTTCATCAACTTGCATGAATCCATTTCGACAAGCGATTTCATACGCTTTGAATCTTGATTCGATGTCGCTCTTTGTGAGATCCGTCGAATCGAATGCAAAGAACATTGTGTCCTTTTCATCCTCGGTCAAGAGAACACGGTTGATCGCCGTTGAAAACCTCTCCAGGATCGGGAGAATGCATCCCTCATAATAGAGTTTTTTGTCCTCATCGGTCGCTCCGCCGTTCACAATTGCCGGAGGAATGAGAAAGACCTTGCAAATCTCGTCCGAATTGGTTTGTTTGTTCTCATTCAACTGTAATTCGACACAAGAATTTGCGCTTTCCTTGAATGAGAGACCGTCGTTTAATATGACCACGTTCTCGGTATTGTTCGAGTAAAGATTGCGGAATGCATCTTTGAGCTTTTGCATTGCTTCCACCGTGAGTCGAACCGTGGATTGAATGAATCCTTTTTTGTTTCCTCCGGTCTTGACCAGATTCTTTTCAAACTCTTGCGACGCATAAACAATGTTGAGCAAGAGCGAACTCTCCTCGATGATGGAGCGTCCTTTGTAACCGTTTGTCGTGTTCCGGAGGAGCTTCACCCATTGCCAGCCCTCATAAATCTTGCCGTAACATTGAATCCGATAATCTTTGAATATCGGATCCGATCCGACCTCGAAAGAGATGTTCTTTGCTTCAACATAATGGATTGATTGCACAACTCCGCCGATACGATTCACGAATGCATATGCACCTTTTTCGAGGAACATATCCATGATCATCGCCTTTTTGAATTGCGATCCGTCCAGCGTGTCCCCGGTGTCATTGTTCAAAAGGTTTGTTCTCGGATCATCCGTGACCTCTTGAACCGTTTCACCGTCCTTTTTATAGAGCTTGATCGGGAGTGATGCCACCGTGTCGGCAATACGATTGACGCAAGCCGATATTGCTGGAATGTTCATCACCGTATCACGGTCAATTTCATCCTTTCCTATCAATGCCCGGAGGAGTGGATCACTTATCACATCACTATCGAGATTTGTGTTCTCTCTGATCTCCGTGACAATCGGCTTTCGTCTGAAAAAATCAAATAATCCCATCTTGTCACCTCTCAAATCACTTGAACTATGAAATCCCGGTCGCTGAATATGATGTCTTGTTGCATCAAATACACCGCATTGATGAGCGAGACCACCATGTCCACCTTGCCGTTTGATTTCTTTTTGTTTACATAGCGATTCATATTATTGTCAAAAGTACATCTCGCATTCTCGAAATTGATTTCGAGGAGAGTGTTCTTGACATAACGAAATTCTCCGTTCTCGATCTTTTCCGACAAGAGTTTCGTCGGAGGATGGAGTGTGTCGGAGTGCTGACGGATCTCCACCGTCGTAAATTTACGGCTCCATTTTTGAGCCGACGAAAGAGCGTTCCAACGGTCATATCCGATCGAGTTGATTTTGCATCCGTATTTTTCCTCAATCTGGGAGACAAAATCCTCGATGACCGAATAATCGACCACCATGTCACCGCAAGCGATACATTTCATTTGCTGGATGAATCTCCGATAATCGACTTTTTCAAATTTGCTCTTTTCGTCGATGCGTCCCTCCGGTATGAAAGAGATCACATCGGCGAGAATGTTGTCATTCTCATCGACGGAAGCAATAGCAACGGAGCAATTGTCATTTGTTTGAGCCAGATCGACACCGATCCATACCTCCCGATTCGTGAAATCGATACTCTCACAAGCGCACGGTTTAACTTTATCAATCGGGATATATGTTTCCGTTCCCATGCCTTGATAAATGATATTGCAATGCTTTGTGAGGAAATTCTCACGAGCTGACTCAACCTCGATCGCCCTTTTTCGCTTCAAGATCAGATCATCCCAAATCTCATCGATCTCCAGCGCAAGAGGATTCGCATGAGCGAGGATCGTATCATCACTCATCCAATCGCTCACATCATCCGGCTCAAATAGGAGAGCAAAGAGCTTATCATCCTGGACAAAACCGTCGAGGACTTTCTTTGCATATATAACCTCATCCTCAAAAGGATTGTTTGCCGTCGGATATTTCGTCGAGATGATGAATCCGAGCTTGTTCAAGATGGTAAGCTGACCGGAGCGCATCGCTTCAACCGCATAACTATTCGGGAGCGCACCCACCTCGTCAACAAGGAACACATTCGGGAGCTTGCCGTCGAGTCGTGAGTTTGAATAATTCAATGGAATATACTTTGAATTTGTCACATAGCACTCGATATCATCCCGTCGGATCCGGAACATTTTGTCTTTTCCCTCTTGAGTGAGGATCTTCGGATTGTACCCGATAATCTCCTCAAGAGCCGTCTTGATCTCTCTGGACAATGCTCCATCCGGAGCCACCGAAAAGAATCTCGAATATCTCGGCTCAAGGAAAAAAAGCAAAATAAAAAGAACCGCAATTATGAATGTCTTGCCGTTCTTTCGTGCTATTTCAAGGAGCACGGTTTCATATCGTCGTTTTTCGGGATTGTCGGTTTCCATCACGCAAAGAGCGGAGATGATGAGCACCCATTGAAAGCCGGCGATACAATCATATATTCTTTGATTGATTTTCAAGCCTTTCGGCATCCGGATGAGCTTCAAGATCTTTCCGATCTTGGTCACTCGCTCCTCGTCTACAAAATAAGCCGTATCTTTTCCGTCACATATCAGCTTGAACACTTCACATTGCTTTACGACATAATTCGGAGCAATGATCTTATGTTTCACCACGCTTTCAGCATAAATATATGATGGATGCTGACTCATTGTCATAGATCCAGGGCATCAAGCAAGGGATTTTTGCTCTCTTTCATAGCACTTACATTCGCTATTGAGAGCTTGGCTCTCGCTTGTGGTGAGAGCGAAAGCTCGTTACAACACCGGAAAAAATCCTTTGTATATTTATCCTTTGCTTGCATAAAATGAGTATCAAAGAGGAGCTTTTCATTCTCATTGATGTCTTGCTCCATCTTTGCCAAACGATCAATCGCTATCGATGCCGTTGTGAGAACATACACATCGAGGTTTCCCAGAATGTCCGCTTCTTTCATCTCTTTGATGATATAGCGGAATACTTTCTTTTGATCGTCTGTCAGATATTTCGGAGGATTAAGTCGGTTGCAACTTCCTTTGAGTCTTGACTCCGTTTCCTTTCGGATGGATTCCTCCTCTTTTGTGATTGTTCCGGTCTTTGTATTGACCGCTTTAGCCGGGCGAGCCATTGAACCACCTCCTAAATGGGATCCCTCCGAACCTCATTTTTAAGATTTACTCAAGAAAAAGGTTGGGCGTCGGTCATGAAAAATTTAAGGAAAAAGTCAAAAAGACCTCCGGGGACTATTCGCACGACCTCCGCCAGCTTCACATCACGATGACATTTTCACCAACTTTTTCTCCGGCATTCATCGAGCGAAGTGCGAGAGACCTTTGCTCATCTCTTGCGATGTCACCTTGCTCACACATTTCGTGGTGAATTTTGCAAACTGTTATGAGGTTGAAATCATCCAATCTTTTCTCATAATCCTCCTCGATCGGAGTGATATGATGCACGGACAAATCTCTCGTCTCATATTGTCTCGTTGTCCCTGGCAACATAGCCTTACAACATAGACACAAATAATTATCCCGTCCACGGATAGCCATGCTCTTATTCGTCCACTCATTCGAGTGTCTGAATGATAAAGCCCTCGTATTCTTGCGATTATTCCATCGCCTTTTTTCGGCTTCTTTTTTCTTGTCGCACATCTCCGATGCTTCGTGTATGCGACCGCAATATTTACATGATTTTAACATCTTACACCTCCATAACGAGAGCCGAGTAGAGAAAGACAACGATCAAACAACTACTCGGCTCATATCCAGAAAGGAGGCTCCCATATAACAAAAGAGCATTCAGATCGCCCTCTCTGAACACTCTTTCGCCGATATCATAATACACCCTATTCACCCGGTCGGCAATCTGACATTTTACTGACCTATACATGACATTTTACAAATTGAGACTCAAATCGACCATCTCAAGAGCTTCATGAAAGACCCGAAAAGCGTGTCTCTCTGTATAGACCTCAATCCTTGATATCTCGGAAATGGTCAAACACTTGATATAATACAATGTGAGAAATCTGTTATGTTTCACGGAAACGACCGTATCAATGTAACTCTGGACAATCTCTTTTTTCTGATTCGCTATTTTTTCAAATCGGGCTTTCCGTCTCTCAAGATCATCCTTATCGTCGATCATGTCCGTATATGTATATGGTGATCCTCCTCTTGGCATTCCGGTGAGATTAGAGGTTGATTTGACGCATAACGCTTTATCGCCTATGTCCTCAATCTGACGTGATAAGTCCTCAATCATCCAGATGTATTTCTTATATTGGACAAGAACATTCTTGACCTCTTTTGTTGAATGTTGTATTTCCATCGAAAATTATCCCCCGGATTTCATAGTTTCACTTTTTCATGTGAATTATGTGATGAAGTGCGGTGAAAGTGCGGTGAAAAAATGCCCTAAAATTCAACATTTTTTCAATGTCACCACATTTCCGCATCAAAATGTACAAATCCTTTTATATATTATCTTTTATATCTTTATACCCTTATTTATATATTTATTATTTTTTTTCTTTAGAAAATAGAAAATATAATGTATGATGTTATAAAGGTACTTCAAAGCCTTGATTTTACTACATTCTTACCACCGCAAAATCACCGCATCTTTTCACATCAAAATTATTTTGATGTGAAAAACGCATCCCGATATTTTTCAATTTGAGCTTTTACTTTGTCGTAAACCATAATTTGAGCTTTGAACTTCTCAATCTTTCTTTCACGGATCCTCCGGAAAAACGGTTTGCTCATTTCTCGCTCGATACGCATCTCCAAAAGATCAAGATTTTCGTCACACCATGCCGTCAGCTTCATGAGATTATAATCGTGAATGCGAATCATCTGTTTCATTCGATCTTTTCCTCCTTATAGGTATCAAGCTCCTTTTTCGTCTCGTACAATTCCGCTTTCAGCTCCTCAACCTCTTTTGTCAGCTTCTCGATTTTCTGATTTCGCTCATACCGGTCGGAGTTTGCTTCATCGATTGCCGTCTTTCTCGTCGCATAGCTCGCAACAAGATCACGGTACTCATCAAGCGTGATCGTGACCGTCAGCTCTCCAGGAGCGACAAAATCTTTCAAATTCTCTCCGTATCTATCGATTTTCTTATCGAGAATCACATTCTCAATCTTTATGTTCTCCATTGTTCTCCTCCAATTCGTTGAGTTTTTCTTTTAATGCCTTGACCTCCCGATAATATGCATCGTGAGTGTCAAAATCCTCTTGTGACCACATATCTTTCATCTGGAGATAAAAATCCGCTGTCTCCAGCTCGTCAATCCTTTTCCGGATCTCCTCCGCTTCCGTCATTCTTTTCATCCTCCTTTACATAAAGATAATATGTCAAAAGGAGCGAAAGCTCCGCACTATGAATCCCAAAATCCTTGTGTAACTGATTTGATGTCTTGTTATACTCCGAAAAGAGCTTTTTCTCGTTGATCAATCGCAAAACATCCTCAAGTGTCAGCTTCTTATCGTCCATTGTTGACCTCCTTGAATCCATACGGTGAGAGATCCGCCCACGCATGAACCGTGATGTCGATATCCTCACGCTCCTCATCAACTCCCTCGAAGTCCCAGCCGAGACCATCCTCATAATATGAACCGATTTTCAAAGTATGATCCAGCTCGATATTGTCTCCGATGTGTCCGGAGACGGAGAGAACGACAAGCATTCCCTCCTCTGGAGTGAACCATGTGACGATCACTTGTCTTTCAATCATCCGATACCTCCTTACGAGAACGGGATTTCGTTCTCATCATCCTCAACCGGATCGTTCTCATGATCGATATCGGTAAAGATGACAATCTTCTCGGCGATGGAGTGTTCAAGCAATTCTCCGAGATTCTTTATGACTTCCGCTTTCAGCTCAAGAGCGATCTTTTCGAGAGTGCTTGTGTCATCCTCCGGCTCGCAATCACATAACTCATTGAGAATTTCCTCCCTTGCGTACTCCATGCCGTCGATAAATGCCTGGTGTATCGGAGAACAATCCTCTTTCTTATACTTGCCATCATCAACCAATCTTTTGAAATCCATCTTTTTATCCTCCTCAATCTTTGATTTCGCAAAGAATTTCTTTATATTTTTTCAACTTCGTTTCATACCGTTTTGACTTCTCAATGTTCAATTTGAACTCACTTCTCATGCCCTTATAATGCCGGAGCGATTCCCTTTTCTCTTTGAGCTTGTCTTTTCTCAAGTCAACATCTCTCTTTGATAATGGCATGAATGTCACCGTCCGCTTGTTCTTTATCTCCTCAACAAGCACTTTGACCTCACGCTCACACTCACGGACTTTCTCGTCGTATTCCCAGAATATTTTACCGTCGAGCTTTTGATCTTCCGGAATAGCTTCGAGCTTTTCATTGATATATGTCTTGAGCTGGACGATCAGATCATCACAATGGATATGATCCTCACCGATGACCTTGAGAGCCTTTCGGAATTGAACCATTGTCCAGCCGGAGAGAGCTTCCGGGAGATAAATGTCCATTCGGAAGCTCGCAAGACTTCCCTCAATGTGTAAAATATCATTCATGTCATACCTCCAGATCCATGATGAAATATCTCTTTTTGTCCGACTTTTGTTTCTTCTCGTCAGCAAATCCGAAATATTTTTGAATATCCCGGTAAAAGAGTCTTGCACTTACCGGAGCAACTCCGCTCGTGTCACACCATTCCGTAAAATTGAGATATAAATCCCGGCATGATGTATTGAGACAATAATCGATGTCTACTCCGGCATCCTCAATGTATTGGAGCGAAACCGTGTTGTCGATCTTATATCGTTCAAGCATCTTTGTCACGACTTCCGGCTCAATGAACCGTCCGTCTCGGATGAGTTTTTGCGCTCCCTTTATTGCCAGATTGAGGATGTGCGTTTTTGCTTCCTCGGTCGTGAGCTTTTTCTCGATCAACGGATCGAAATCTTTGTCGGTCGGAGAGAACGTTGCCATCATCGGCATGAACACGAGTCTCCTATAAAATCCGTCTGTCTTGTCCCGGCTCTTGAAAAGCTCGTTCGATGAAAAGATATGTGTTGCGTGTGGGATGATATTGTACGAATCCTCTCCCTTATGCTGGACACGGATCTCTTGCCCGGCGAATATCTTTTTGAGCGTTCCGGTATTGCGGAGCATTGAATCGTTGCAATCGTCACCGATGTTTATCATTTTGTTCTCCAGATTGACGGGAGCGAATCGGTCATTCGTCAGATCTCCGATGTCAATTGTGGAGTAATTGTCTTTCCCGATCCAGCTCATTATCATCTCAAGGATGGTGCTCTTACCGTTGGAACCGGAACCAACAAAAATGAAAGCCTTTTGATATTTGTTATGCTTGATCAGACACGAACCGAGCATCTCATGAAAGAGAGTGACCAGCTCCTTATCATGACAAAAAACTTTGTCGATGATCTTGTCCACTTCCGGACACTTTACATCGGGATCATACTTGACCGGGATTCGATTGAAATCCATGTATCTTGGATCATGTTCAGAGACCTCGCCGGTTGCAACATTGAGACGGCAATTTTCAAGGTTTATGTTGTACTTGTCAACTTTTACCTCGTCAATATCGCATTGAGTAGCCAGGTAATCAATGACCTCCGCTTTCTGATGTTTGGTGATGCCGTCAAAAAGCTCAATCATCTTTCTTTTTATGATCTTTCGACCCTCTCGATAATATCCGTTGTCGTAGATATAAAAGCAATCGTGATAAAACAGTATGTTGAATTTGTTCATCATCGCTCGTGCGAATTTTGCATGATCAAACTTTCCGGAGACCGCTTGTTGCTTCTCGACCTCCTCGTCACTCATGAAAGCATCCTCTCGACATATAGTGTGCAACTCACTCTCCGGGAGAGAATCCGCAAACACATATTTGTTGATGATGCCGAGCGTTTGAATGACTTCCGCTTTTTTGAGTCCTCGCTCCTGGAGCGTTAAGATGTAATTGAAAAGCTCCTGGTTGCGTCCGTCTCCGTCACCCATTCCCTTGAATGAGAACATATTTCCGCATTTGACCGGACGGAGGAACGGAGGAACATCCATCACCTCATCGTCCGGACATTCACGGATCCATTCTCGATCGATGCCGTTTCGACGGATGACCGTGTAAGCGTGTTTCGAGTGAGATTTGCAATCTGAATATATTCCGCAAGCGAGCCTTTCCTTTTTGAAACATTTCCACGGATTCTCACTCTTGAAATACACATGAATCCCTCGGTCGGTTTTCATGACCTTGCATTTCAGATCTTCACCCTCGATGATCTTCATCATGATATCCGCATCGGACTTTGTGTCGAAGTCGAGGACGATGAACGGTTTCGGGACAATCCGGGCGATATTGTCAAAATCCTTGACCTCCTCCCAGGGCTTGCCCCCGTTTATGAACTTGTGCGTTGCTTTCTTTTCGTCATTAAGAATTATGAACTCCTCATTCATGTCTCATCTCTCCATTTCACCGCTCCGTATTTTCTCCACAATCTCGATGAACTCGTCCAGCGTCCTCGGAACAAAATGCAATCCACCGCTTTTTTTAATCCTCCGGCAATGAATAACTTGATCTGATTTCATACCGTTCGAGCCGACCTTTAACTCGAAAGCGACAAATTTTCCGTTGATACAAGCGATCAGATCCGGAGCACCTTTCGCACATCTCCCGGATCCGAATATGTTAATGTGATATATCCGGATCCGTTTGAGGTACTCGATGCATTTTGTTTGTAAGTCGTTTTCTTCAGCCAAGCTCGGCATCAAGGTCGATGTCATCGGCTTTCTTGCCCTTACCGGAACCCGAACCGGATTTCTTTCCGGCGAAACCGGATGCGGACTCGGTATTCCAGAGATCGAGAGTGTAAATCGTCTTTCCTTTTTTCTCGGTCTGGTAATCATCGACGATGACATCCGTCTCGATATACTTACCGATGAAATCGGTCTCCTCATATTCTCTCTTGTGACCGAGAGCCTTTGATGCAAAGAAATCGAGCGCACGTTTTACACTTTCAACGACCTCACCGTCGTTCTCGATATAAAATGTCTTATAGAGGACGGCTCCCTCTTTGTTGGTCATCTTGACCGATACCGAACCGTAATCCTCATCGTACTCGCTTTCGGTGATCTTGAGAATTTGCCGTCCCGGTTTCATCTTCGCAAAATCATCCTTGTAATCATTCTGAAATTTCATTGTATTTTCCTCCTTTTTGATTTACCATGTTCCGGCTTTCGCCTTTGCCTTGAACTCCTCATCTACATATTCATCCGTGAAAGAGTTTGTCATGCCGATGAGTCGCTTTAAGTTGTTGAATCCAATCTCATTTGACGGATCCACCGTCTCCGCAAGATAATTGACCTTTGCGAGAATCTTTCTCAACCGCTTGCATTCATCTTTGAAATCCTCCAGCTCTCGGAGCATATCTTTCGGATTGGCGAGAGCCTGGAGTTGTTCGATTTCCTCCTCACGGCTCTCGATTGCCTTTTGATAAATGTCCCACGGACGATCGGCATATTCTCGGTGATACTGATTTTTCTCTTGCTGGAGCTTCTCAATCCTTTGTCTGATCCGCTTTTTGTTGGAAGCGTTCAGCTTATCAATCCAATTGCTCATGATGTACCTCCTATTTGAGAACCGCCGAGCGAGGAGTCCTTAATTCAACACCCTCGATCTTGACCTTTTCTCCCTTGATATCATCGAGGAGCTTCTTCTTGTCGAGCTTCGGATCCTGGGCGATGAAATACGCATCCGGTATCTTATCTCTGAACTCCTCTATGTTCTCCGGGAGTTGCTTGCCGAAATTCTGTGTCTTGAATCTAAAAAGCTCTCCCTTGATCTCCGGGATCTTTGCCTTGTCCATGCAAAAGAGAATCCTATCTTTAAGCGATTTGACCAGATTCTCCGACCTCTTGATCTTTGTCTCAAGACGGCTCTTTTCTTTCTTGAGACCGTCAACGTTGCTCTCGATGTTACGGATAAGTTTTCCGTAAGCGTCCGCTTTTACTTCAAACTCACCCATGACACCCTCCAGCGTGTCGAGAAGCATATTCTCATACTCCTCATCGGGAGTCTCGATCTCGTCGATCATCTCGTACAATCTCAAGATATCTCCCGTGATGTTGTAAATACTTGCCATTGGGAACCTCCTTTTGAATATGTTAATTTATAAAAATCACACCTTTTTCTCGGTGATCTCTACCAATAACTTTTGACCGTGTGGCTCAAAGAAATTATTGCTTTTCATCTTCATGAGACATTCCTTGATATAGGTTTCGTCTCCTCCAGCGTCACGATATTTCTTGAGAGCCGTCTTGATCGCCTTTTCAGTTTTCTCCGACAACCATTCAACCTCGTCTCCGAGTCCGTCCTCTGGAATATTCATGAATCCGTCCGGCTCATCCTCGTCATCATCTTTCTCGACGGGCTTTGATGCCTTTTTCGGCTTCTCGTCCTCCTCATCATCCTCATCGACTTCAACATTGTCGGGATTTCCGGAGATTGCATCGAGAGTATCGTTTTCCACAAGCTCAAGCATTGCAATCCACAATCTTCGCCTTGCGTATGTCTGGATGGCTCCGAGTGCCTGGTTGCTATTCATTCCCTTTGCTCTGACATCAAGCTCCGTGATAGGAGTCTGAAATTCGATGATGTCCTCCGGATCGTCAACATTCACCAGATGAGCCGATGCGTGATCCGCATAAAAAGTAATGTGGAAACATACTCCGTATTTTTCGAGCAAAGGTTGAGCGACCGGAATAATGTCATCAAGCTCGAAATACTTGAACTTTGCGAATTTGTTGTTTCCGCTCTTGTTGAGAGGAGTGTTGAGAAAATCACATCTCACTCGATTAAGCCTTTTGAAAATGTTGCTTTTCTCATTGATCTCGACTTTTGTCTCGATCTTTGTTTCGACTTCCGGAACATTCTCCGGAGCTTTTGCCGTGGTTGTCTCCTCGGCTTTTGTTGTGTTTGCTTTTCTTGGCATGATCTGAATTACCTCCATTTTTTCTATGTCTTTTAATACCTTTGCTTTGACCACCTTGAAATCATTGATCCGGCTCTTTGCCATCTCAACATAATAGCCCTGGTCGATGTCGGTGATGCTCATTTTATTTTCATTGTCAACCATGCAATGATCGGGCAAGTTTGCGACTTTATCTTTGCGACCTCCGCTCTTAACCTTGTAGAGAGTCCCGAACTGTCCGTCCGGATCATGCACGGCATAAACACGGTTGACCTTGTTGACCTCAATCGCCTTGCCACCGACCATATGAACACATCTCTCATATGATGATCCCGTCTTTGCTATCATCTGGAAATCATGGATGTTGGTTGCATCCTTGATTGTGTCCTCCGGTCGGATGCCTTTGACGAAATAATCAACGATAGCAAGCTGGACAATTCGGAGCGTGTTCATTTTGAAAGAGCTTTCTTCCGCAATATTCACATATCCACCTTTACATTTGATTTTTCCGCCTTTTTTAATGCAAATATAATTATTCACATCCTTTTGTATGATCTTCTCGATATCATCCCTCTCAAGCTCGAAGCCGACACGAGAACACCATTCGTCGATTATCGCCTGGGCTTTTGTCTCCTCTGATTTCTTGAGATGGAACATCACACCGTCCGTGTTGAAATTGATCATGTCGAACGATTCCAGATTCTCGGCAAGTCCGACAATGAGATCGGTCATCGCAAGTTGATTCGTGATGCAAACGGAGCGTCCGCTTTTCGGATCATTGAGATCATTGAACTCGTTGAGCATTGCTCCGTATGTCGTATTGATAACCAATTTCAGAGCATTCGCTTCATCCTTTTTACCGTCGTGCTTGTATCCGATTCGAGTTTCAACAATGCGCTTGTATGCATCCGGATCCTCCATGCTCCGGGAGCAATACCCGAAATTTATCATTGAGTTTGGATATAGACTCGCAACATCGTAATTGAGAATGAGATCCTCGTCGGTCGCTTCGGCGATGTAACACGGCTTTGCTCCGTGAACACCTCCCCACGCATAAGTACACGGACATTTTCCGGCTTTCGTTTCGATGACTACATTGAGCGATGTCTCCCAGAGCTTTTTATCCGGGACAAGCTCGTTTCTAATCTCAAGGAAAAAGTTGAGGATTGGTTTCGGGATCCGTTTTCGGTCGATTACATCTGGGATCCGGTAATCCCTCTCGTCGTAATAATCTCTCCGTTTTGCTCCCAGGACTCTCGCCGATAGTTTTGCGTTAGTGAGTCCGAGTGCTTCACTCTCCGGGATTCCGAACATTCCTCCGACAACTGTTTTCGATCTGACATATTCCGCTCTTGCCTTGTAGAGCATGAGAGTCGCATCGACATCCTTTTTGCAATAATAGATTGTCTCCTCAACTTCTTTCTCCGTGAGCTTGCGGTTGATGTTGAAATCGACGGAGCTTTCTACGATCGGGAGGTTTAAGTTTCCCTCGATAGCTTTCAGCGAAAGACCGTTGTCAACAATGTCATCTCTCAAGTCCGCCGTTGTGAAAGCCTTTTTCTTGAATTTCAGAAAAGGGAACTCCCAGCCTTGTTTACCTTTGACGATGATGTAATCATTCAGTTGTTTGACCGTCTCCGGATCAGCTCCGTGATAAATCGCCTTGAGGATATAATCGTCGTAATGTTTATTGTTGAATCCGAAATATATGTCGTGTTTGGTCTTGTTGATAAACTTTCGGATATTCTCATAATCGTTATGAAAGACGATGTGATCCTCTCCAGATACCGGACGAAATACAACGATCCAATCCTTGAGCATGACCTCGATATCATAAATGTAATGATCATTCATCTTTCATCAAATCCTCGAATTGCTCCTCAAGATCCTCATGCTGGAGCTTGTCCCAGCAATCCGGACATATAAAGGGACTCATTGAAAACTCCTCATGTTCGTGTCGCATCTCGGAAATTTGCTCTCCGGTAAACTTATCACCGCATTTTGTACAGATTTTCATTGACCGTCCTCCTCTTAAAACTTTGAATTTTCCTCAAGGATCTTGACGAGCTTTTTCCATAACTTGAACTCGATCGGAATGTCTCCGATGTCCTCGCCCTGGACTCCGCAAACGATAATCGTTCCGACAAGAATGTCTCCGGGGATTCTCATGTTTCTTTCAAGACCTTTGATTTTTCCCTCCTCATTTACCAGGGCGATGACCGGGCTTGCGATTGTTTCGCTTGCCGATAGGAGAGTGACCGTTTCGAAATGTCCTCCGACCGTCTTTTGTAAATTCTCAAGCGAGGGAGAGATGTTCGTCATATGACCAAACTCCTCATCCGGACGCTTGATGACAACCTTGATCTTGTGCATTTTGTCCTCCTATTCCGTTGAAAAATAATGATCCTTGTATTGAAAGCTCGGTGTACCATACGGATTGTATCGACCCATCGCAAAGAAAAGGATTTCATAATTCTGTCTTGTGACCAGCTCCTCACGACATATCCGGATTGTTTCCTCGGTCGGTTTGAATCTGTCCATTCCGCCGTCCCAATATGCCGAAAAATGATATTTTTGAGTGATCACTCCCTCGATCGTGTCCGGAAAGTCCTTGTGATCGACACGATTGAGAATGACATCCGCAACATATCGCTTTCCTAATTCACCCTGGTCACCGGCTTCCGCTTCAACACAATTCGCCATGAGATAAAGAACATCCTCATCAATCTCGACCTCATCCTCGATCGGATCCTCAACCGGATCACCGACGGGATTGTTTCGATACTCCTCAAATTGTCTCTCGGCTTCGGCTTGTCTTTCTTCTTCATACTCCTCGATGGATTTTCTTAATAACTCGGCTTCTCGTTCTTTTTCCTCTTGCTCGGCTCGTTTCATCTCCTGGTATTCTTCGGTGAGATAGAACGGCATCGGCTCCTCCGTCGGATCCGGATAATATGATGGTGGTGTCACGGTCACATCATCGGTGCTCGGTGATGCTTGCATTTCCGCTCGTGTACACCTTGCACAAGCGATCAACACAAGAGCCATGAGCAACAAAAGGATTATTTCTCTCTTTCGCAAATTCACACCTCCTCGAAATTTCGAGATTGACTCGAAAAAAATATAATGTCTATGTCCGCCCATAAAGGGCGGAGATTAAAGATTCATGCGAAAAGCCGGGCGAATGCCACGAGAATTGGATGCGTCGCTATCGTCCGCATCACCGCCATCGTTGACACTAGCAAAACTCGTCGAGCTGACTACATCACGCAACCAATACCACTCCGGACGATTCTTTCTTGTAGCGATTCGGTTTTTCCATGTCTTAAAATATTCGATCTGACCATCACACTCATCATAATGCTCATCGAGTCCGCGAACCTCTCGGAGTGAAAGAAGATAGAACAAATCTCCGTCCTCGTTCGGGAGCATTTCGTGAGTCTCACTCTTGATATTCTTGAGGATCTCATTTCTCAACTCGCTCCCAAGATATCCGCCTTTTGTTGATGATCTGGGATTATATCTTGCATCTTCATCCAGGCAATCATCGAGGATGAACTCCATTATATTATCCGGAAGCTCACGGATCGCCGTTGCGGTATGCTCCTCAACCTTGCCGTTCACATTGAGCACAATTCCGATGCGATCACCGACCTCATATCGGTTTGTCTCTGTTTCAATTTCTCTCAATACTTTCATGTGGAAACCTCCTATTTTGAATATGTGCGTACATAATTTGTAATGTACTCGGTAAATAGCTTTTCGCTAAAATCCGAATAATTAGATAATGCTTTATAGATTTGCTCCTCAACCGTCCCCTTTGTTATAAAGTGGATGTATTGACACGGATGATGTTGTCCCGTGCGATGGATTCGATCTCGTGCTTGCTCAAGAGTGTTCGATCTGATCGTCGGCTCATAAAAGATCATTGTGCTGGATGCAAAGAGATCGATTCCGGAGGATCCGGATTCATATTGAACCACGATGACACGGATCGTCTCATCTGATTGAAATTTTCTCCAGATGTTTTTATCCTTTTGATCACCGTCCAGCGTAACAAATTTGATCTTTTTCTTTTTAAGTAATCCCTCGATGTCTTTTATTGACTTCTTGAATTGAGCGAAGATGACGAGCTTTTTGTCATAATCCTCAACAAATTCTCCGAGGAGAGTGAGTTTCCCGTGCTTTACTTCCGTAACCGTTCCCATATCTCCGACTATCTGACCGGAACAAAATTGACGGAGTTTGAGCATTCTGGTAAGAGGATTCTCGGCAAGTACATCCAGCTCAACAATCGCCGAATCTTTTGCAAGCTCTCGATATCTCTTTTTCTCCTCAAGCTCAACGCTCCATATCTCATCCGGCAACTTCTCCGGAAGATCGAGACATTCCTCTTTTGTGACTCGGTATGAATGAGCGTTGATGATGCCTTGCAACTTTTTAACATTCCGATATCGATACGGTTGCCAATACTGATTAAGATCACAATACTCTTTTTCAAAGTCCGAATATTTACCGAGCCATTCACATGAGATGGAACGCTTGTCTTGTATCGGTGCCAGGAACGTGAACTCGCTCCATATATTCTCAAGATGACCGTTTCCGATCGGAGTCCCCGTGAGGATGTACCGATATTCACAATGTAATGATAACTTTAAGAGAAAACTTGACCGTCGTGATGTCCGGTTTTTAATGTTGTGAGCTTCGTCCAGAATGACCGCTCCCCAATCATGGAAAAATGGAGACGCTTTTTTTCCTCTCCACACTTTATCGTAATTGATGAGAGTCATCGCATCGGACAAGAGTTTTCGGTCATCATCGTCAAACATTTCGATATCTCGCTCCCATGCTCCGAGTGCGCTTTTCGGTGCAACGATGAGAAATGTTTTGATCTTTCCCTCTTTTAACAAATAGAGCAAATGCATGAGTGCGACGAGCGTCTTTCCGCATCCTTGCTCCATGAAAAGGGCGAATGAATCATTTGTTTTCATGTAAGCAAGAGCAATCTTTTGATGTACAAATAGCTCGACCATTTTTGAATATGACCTCAACCTCCTTTCCGGCGATCTCCGGGACGATCTTTCCGTCGGCAAGCTCCCGGACGATAGTTTCCTTTTTTGCCGTTTTATTCGTCGCTTGTTTCATCGAGCAAATAAACCGGATCACTATCGAGGATCTTACCCATCACCACCGCTTGCCCGAATGGGATGTCCGTGTCTCCTCGGAGCTGACGGCATACGGTTGAATAACTTACTTCGATACCGTTTTCGTTGAGTTTGGTTGTAAGAGTCGCTTGATTCATTCCTCTCCTTGCCAGCTCGACCGCAACATTCCGATACTTCATTCGTGTCCTCCTTTCTCGCATATTCGAGAAAAATTTACATCTCGATTTTTCGTGTCTCTCGATTTGCCGTCTTGAAAAAGACAAATATTATACTACACCTCTACCCCCCCCCCGTCAAGTCATTTTTGCAAAATTATTTCATTTTTTAATTTTATTTTTTATTTTTGCTTTATTTCTCGCATTTTCGACAAACTTATGTTATGATAAAAAAGACGCTTTTTTATGACTTTTCGAGATAGGAGGAAATGAGTATGTTATTTAAGAAAAAGAAATACCCGAAATCTCTTTCGCTGGATGTTGCCGGAACGATGTACCGACAAGATGCCCTTGCAAAATGTCCCAGGAACGAAAGAGTCCCGGCGAAGCTCACACCGGAACCAACGAACAAGCACGATCGGAATGCCGTCAAGGTTATGATCGGAAAAAACTTTATCGGATATATTCCACGGGATGAGTCCGCTCATGTGTCGGAGCTGATCCGGGAGAATCTAATTGAGGAATGTATGTGTGATGTCTGGCATGATTCAGACGATGGAGAGCTTGTCGCTTCCGTGAAAATTAAGATAAAGGAGACACCATGATCGAGGAAAGACTCAAGAATTATATCAATTCGAAATATGAGAGCGTGAGTGATTTTTGCATACGCACCGGAATCGCAAACTCCACTCTCCAGACGGTTTTCAAAAGAGGAGTTAAGAATACATCCAGCAAGACGATTTTCAAGATATGCAATGCGCTCGATCTGGATGTCAATGCCCTTTACGATGGAGAGATCAAACCAAACCGTCCGGATCGGAAAGTAAAGACCGAGACCGTTGACATATTCGAATATGTTGGAAAGCTGGAGAACATGACTCTCTTATATAAGGGAGAGGAGATCCAGCCGGAACAAAAGAGAATGATGTTGTATGGATTCAAAATTGCGATTGAAATGAGTATGAAATTATAGTTTTCACATTTCCGCATCAAAAATTGAAATTCCTTTAATATATTACTTTTCATATTTCCTTTTATATATTTTATTATTTTCTCTTTAAGAATAGAAAAAATGATGTGAAATGTTATAAAAGGGAGACGAAGCCCGAAAATAAAGGATTTCTTTTTCACAAAACCACCGCACTAAAATATTATTTTGATGTGGTGTTTGATGTGAATAATGAAAATCGATTCGCCCGGTCGATGGATTTTCACATCAAAATTTTTCGTTTTGCGGTGTTTGATGTGAATTTGATGTGAAAGTTTTGTGAATGAAAAAGGAGAGACAACGAAAAATGAAAAGAGTTGCTTTATATGTAAGAGTTTCGACTCAAGAGCAAGCCGAGGAGGGATATTCCGTCGGTGCTCAACTCGAAAAGATGAGATTATATTGCAAATCAAAAGAATGGATCATCGTCGAGGAATATGTTGACGGTGGATTCTCCGGCTCGAACCTTGACCGTCCGGCAATGCAAAAGCTCATTTTTGATTCAGCCAGGAGCACAATCGACATGGTGCTCGTGTACAAGCTGGATCGTTTATCGAGATCTCAAAAGGACACGCTCCATCTTATCGAGGATGTATTCAAGCCGAACGGAGTGGATTTTACCTCCATGCAAGAAAATTTTGACACATCCACTCCGTTCGGAATGGCAATCGTCGGGATCCTTTCCGTATTCGCCCAGCTCGAACGCTCTCAAATTGCGGAAAGAATGACGCTCGGTCGAGATGCCAGGGCGAAAGAGGGACGATATCTCGGACACTCTAAATCACCGATTGGATATGATTATGATCTTGTAAAGGGAGAGCTTGTCGTAAATGATTATGAATCCCTCCAGGTCAAAGAAGTGTTTCGATTGTTTACCGAGGAGAATATGAACATTCTCGCAATACAAAAATATATGAACGCTCGTTATACCCAAAAATACGGAAATTATACTTCCGATAGTACAATTCGATGCATTCTTACGAATCCGGTATATACCGGACGATTCAAATATAAGGGAGAAATATACGAATCGAATCATGAACCGATCATCGATGATGATACTTTCAAAAAAGCGGAACGGATCCTCGAAATAAGACGAAAGAAAATTGAAAAAAGAAAGAGCGTACCGTTCGCTCGAATAACGCTCCTCTCCGGACTTCTTTATTGCGGTGAATGCGGTGCAAGAATGGGAGGAGAAACACAAGTCCATGTTTATAAAGGAAAAAAATACGAGAGACACATATATTCATGCTATACAAGAAAAAGAAACAAGAAAATGATGACCGCCGATTCATGTGATATGCGTTACATGAATCGGAGTGAGCTTGATGCGCTTATATGGGACGAGATTCTTTCGCTCAACATCAAAGCGTCCGACGGCTCCGGGAACATCTGGAAAGAGAATGACCATTCCGAGGAGATTGCGATCATAGAGAAAGAGATCAAGAGCGTGGATGACAAGATTCTCAAGCTCATGGATCTCTATGCCGTCGGATCCATGCCGACCGACCTTTTGGGTAAAAAAATAAATGCGATGAATAAGGATAAAGAAAAACTCATCAATCGCATAAAAGCCCTGGATGAGTCCGAGGAGAATATTGACCGTGATGAGATCCTGGATCAGATCCGGAGCGCAAAAGATGTAAAAGAACACGGCTCCATCGATGACCAGAGATCATTGATTTTTGCTTTGATTGATCGTATCACGGTATTTCAAGATCATATTCATATCAAATATAAGTTTGTATAATTTTCTTATGCGAAAGCATTACTCGTAAATAGGAGTGACAGTTTTAATTGTCACTCCTATTTACGAGTAAAAGGAAATTTATCATGAACAAGTTTTTCGTCTGATTAAATGATATCATTTATGACCTCACCTCGTCAACGTAGACCGCCCAAATTTCGATTTTAATCTTATGGATGGAGAAATACTCATCCTCAATTATAAAATCGAAATACGGTCAAATCAGAGCGTTATTTTGACAATAAAAAAAAGAGAGCACCCTTTCGGATGCCCTCCCTTTTTGATCTGTATTCAGTTTTTTGCGAGTGCGAGTCTCGTGGTCTTGTCTACGATGCCCGTATCATCGAGACCGTTCTCAATCTGGAACATCTTGACCTTGCTCTCGGTCATCTCGTCGAACTCGCCGGATGTTTCGATGCCGAGCTGGAATTGAATCCATTTCACGACATTTCCAAAATCGCCGAGCTTTTTGTTTTTGTCCGGCATCGGATAAGGATTCGGCTCTTTTGTTTTGATCACTTCAACCTCGACCTCATTCTCAACCTCTATCGCCGGAGCTGATTTTGAAATCTTCTTTTTTGACATCATCTTACCTCCTTAAACTTTTACCAGATATTTCGATGAACAATATCCGGTGATCTCTCCGTACACCACGAGATACCACTTTGTCCCGTTCACGGTATTATAATAGCCGTAGCATTTGACCGTTTTGTTTTTCTTGATCTCACCGAGCGACGGGAATGTCGTTCCGGCTCCCGATCGGATGTTAAGAGCGGAAGCCGTCACTCGATATGTTCCGGAAAGAGAATTGTCTTTACTCTTTGCAACCTGGATCGTCGGAGCTGACGAACTTCTCGAATTACCCTCGACAACAATGACGGTGTGACCCTTGACTTTTGTCACCAGGACATCACCCGTGCAAAGTTTCGTGTCGTTCTTATACTCAAATTCTTTTTCAAAGAGTCCGGATGCTTCGAGAACTTTTACCTCCTCCGCCGTGGAGAAATTCCCCGGATCCTTTCCGGTCGCTTCCTTGATGCAAGCTCTCACCAGAGCCGAACAATCGCATTCGGTCGGTGTTTTGGTATCGACACTATACTTGAGAACTCCGAGTCGGTTGCTCTGATCATAACCAATGTTCGGATTGTTGCAAGCCGTCTCCATCTTTTTCGCCATTGCCAGCGCATCGGCTTCCTTTTTGGGACGGAGTACATACCAGCCTTTTGAACTTACATAAAACTCCTGGAGCGAAACCTCGCCCTTATAATCCGGTATAGATTTTTGTTTCTGATCGCCCGGCTTTCCTCCGGTCGCTTTCCCGTTCTCATCGCTTCTCGCTGATCCGATGATGATCTTCACATCAATCACCTCCCTTGTCGGTACTTCCCTCGTCTTTTGATTTCTTTTGTAATAAGTCGATAGCCCGGACGATAATGTCCGGGAGCTTCACTCCCATGAGTCCGGCATTCTCGACGATTGAGATTGTCTCATTCGCAACAAAACCGATAATCATTGCATCACGGATATAATCGGAGTGTATGAGAAGATCCAGACGGTAAGCGATGAGCACGAACAAGAGCATCATACCCTTGCGACACAAGCCTTTGAATCCGGCTCGACTCTCAAGAGCACCGCCTTTCGTTTTCTTTGATCTCTTAAATACTCCGGCAACGATCAATCCCGTGATGTAATCGATTGCCATGAAAATGATTAAAGTAGTCAAACCAGCGTCCCAACCTCCGAAAAAGGATGCGATGGTCGAGCCGATTATTCCGATGATGGAGCAAAATCCCTCTTTCATTTCATCGCCCTCCTCTTATGCTGAATATACCTCGTGTGTTATCTCCTCGTATTCCTCCTCGGTGATCCAATTCTTGATCACCGCATTGCGAACCCTTGCCTTGTTCCAGAGTCCCGAATCATAATAATTCTTGACCTTTGTGAAATTCTTGCTATGTGTTGTTTTTGCCATAACTTACACCTCCCCCTCATCGAGATCGACATCCGCCATCATCGCAATATATTCGATATTGGCTTGCATCCGTCTTTCACGCATGACATCCTCCGGGATCTTCCGAATGATGAACCACCATTCACCGGGAACGAGTGTCGATATCTGGATAAGCTCCGCATCCTCAATGATCTCCTCGGTCTCTCCATCCGAGATCGTGACCTCCGTGAGCTTGCCCTCGAATGTCTCCTCGGTGACTTCCTCGGTCGAAATGAAATTGTTACCGTTCAGAGCGAGACCGGAAAGCTCCGTCCCGTCTGATAATGTTATCGTGTACCTTTTTTCCATTTTGGCTCCTTTCCATACAATTCCTTGTATAGCTCTTTCATGTGATTGATCTGGTCTTTTGACATAATTCGGGAATAGTCAGCCATCCACGAGCAATATGCATTTTCTATCCGGTCATAACTCATCGAACCAATTTCGAGCAAGTGCTTGTATGCTTTTAAGCGTCTCCGCTCCCTGGTCACCGATTGAGGATTGATCCGTTTTACCACTTTGCCCGTGTCGGTGAGGAAATATTTGATTTGCAAGTATTTGAATGTGTCCGATAATTTGCAAATCCTTGTTTTCTTGCGGTTTAAGAATATACCGAGCGATTCGGCTTCTCTCATGATGCCGTCGATTGTCTCCTCGATATAATCTCGATCGTGATGTATCATCGACGCATCGTCCATATAACGACCATATCTTTTGAATCCTCTGACATTGGTCACATAATTATCGATGCGTGTCGGATAATAAACTCCGATATTTTGCGATGTCTGATCTCCGATATCGACCGACTTTGCGAGATACTTTTCTCCGGTTTTCAGCTCCTCCGAAATATTCTCGTAATATTCGACCGAATTGAAACACTCCATCATTGCACGGTCAAATTCATCGTCGGTCATGTATGACACATCAACTCGGAACGATTCCAGGATCTCCGAAAGCAACCAACTCGAAAACTCATCAATTTTCGGTGAGACCATCTCCATGACTTTATCGTGTCGGATGTTATCGTAGAATTTTGAGAAATCGATGAAACCGACATATCCCTCATTCGTGCGATGCTCCAACCAATAATTGTGAAGATCTCTCTCGAATTGTCTCCGAGCAAACGCTACACCTTTACCCTTTTGACTCGCTCCGTTGTTATGGATCAGATACGGCGAGAGAGCATCCGTTAAGACCGTATCACATAATGCGTGACGGACAACTCGGTCTCTCATGCGTCCACCGTGAATGTGTCGGATCTTTCCTCGTTCGTTGAGTGTGAACTCCGAGCCTTTCGATGTCTTATATGTCCGGAGCATAAGCTCCTTTTGTAAACTTGTCAGCTCCGAGAGAAAATCGATTTCAAATCTTTGTGGCTCCTCTTTCCACGAACTACCATTCATCGATGCCAAGAATGCGTCGTATAACACATTCATATCCGCAACTTTTTTCATTACTCCGCTATTCTCCAAATCAAACCCGTTTTCTCTTTCGAGTTAAATCCCGGATAGATTACAGACTTGTCCGCTCTCATGGGATAAACCGAAACGGGACGGCTCCGGATTGCTCCGCTATCTTTTAGCCTTTCGGCAAGGACAACTTTTCCTTTCGCAATTATGTCCGCCTATCTTGAGGACTTATTATGACACACTCGAAATCCGGGCGAATGCCATTAGAATTGGATGCGTTGTTATTGTTCGCATTACCGTTATTGTTGACATTAGCAAAATTCGTCGAGTTGACTACATCACGCAACCACCAATTACCGCACACAAAAGTTGCCCTAAACATTTTATTTGTTACCTTTTAAGAATCGGTTGTCCGCTTGACGGACTCCCTTGTATAATGCGACTTGCTTGTCGATAAGCTCCGAGAACCTTGCGAACTTATTCAGATCGATCGGAAGCGTCCGGATGATATAATTAAGCTCTTGTTTTAAGACATAGCATTTTGCAATCGCATTGTCGATGTGCTTTCGTCTCTCACAAAACTCCATGATCTTCGCCGGAGTCTGGGAGGGATAAATCGAATTTCCGAAAGTGAACTCGGATTCGATGTCCCGGAGGATGGAGAGAACCGCATCACATTCCTTATCGATAAACCATCGATTGAAAGACTCACACTTTTTCGTCCATCGCTGGACAATCTCGTCAATGTTCGACGCTTTTTCGTGAGCTTGACGATACCGCTCAATCTGTTTTTCGTATTTCTCGACCGAGAATCCGAAATCGTTGAGCATGAGATTCGTGACCTCTGTACGCAATTTATAAAATTGGTGTTGAGCTTCAAATCTCGATTGTTTTCTCCGTCCTACGGGAACACTCATTTCTCAAACCTCCCTATGTCCGGGGACAAGCCCCGGAGATTAACAGATTGCGAAAGCCGGGCGAATGCCAAGAGAAGTGGATGCGTAGAGAGTGCGCGCATTACCGTCACTGGTGACAACAGCAAAATCCGCCG
>Ga0310786_10001480_pt1 | contig 37805 bp, 35 predicted proteins | sample AusTroGonzalo_MG_FD_203881 | JGI IMG/M metagenome (GOLD analysis project Ga0310786, IMG submission 203881) | Bovine rumen microbial communities from tropical cattle in Woodstock, Queensland, Australia - Gonzalo_03 (v2) (version 2) | ecosystem: Host-associated > Mammals > Digestive system >... | reverse complement strand
AAGCTTCTGCCCTTGTTGTTGTAGTCCAGCAGAACGATCAGCGTCTTGCCGCGCATCAGTTCGATTTCATTGCCGTCTTCGCCGTAGAACACAGTGCGGCTGTTGTAATCCTTGCGCTGCCATACGCCGGTGTAGTGTTTGCCGCCGATGAAATAATCAGCGTTGCCGGTGCCGGTCAGTTCGGGATCAGGACGTTCACTGCCGCGCCAGTTCATGGTAATGCCCTGCACGATAACATTGGTAAAGGTAACCAGATCGCCGTATACGCGTTCATCGGGCTCAACCATGACCACCCTGGAGCCGTTTACGTTCTTGGAGCTCAGTTTCGGGTTCACCAGCGTCTGGGCACGATAAGCGAAGTCATCCTGGCCGCTCATGGGGACGTAGCGGATGTATGTATTGGTTTCTTCATCATACTCCAGACGGCTGTCCGTCTTGGTGCCGCCGCCGAAAGTAATATAGGCAATCACACCGGAATCGCCGCCTGCGGGGACTTCATCCGTGAATTTAAAGGTGTGGTTGGCCGGAACATGATCCTTGGGAATAACATTCTGCACAATGTTTGCCAGCTGGTACACATGGTCGTTGGCATCATAGATATTGGTGCAGTGGAACATGTACTTTGCCCAGACCTTCGGGAAGTTCTGCACATACACAAGGCCGGGATTATCAGGCGTGGCGCTCTGGGGATTCATTACGCCGAAGTTCTTCCATTCCTGCGGAACGTCCGCGGTAGAATAACCGGACGTTACGAAAGCGCAGTCCCACTCCTGGCGGATTCTGGGATGGGTGGAACGCGTGCTGCGCACAAAGCCAACATAATCCGGAACAGTGTCAGAGAACAGCATGCTGAAACGGGTCAGGGTTCCGCCATTGGAAGAATTGGCCTGGCAGGCTTCGTACACAACGTCAGCATACTGGGCATTGATCGGAGCGGTAGTCGGCCGGCCCTTGGAGTCCGTATTCACACCGCCGCCGGCATTGGAAATCTGAACCAGGATCGGCTGATAAACACCGGTCACAGCAGTTCCGACGAATCCATCGGGATATTCGATGGTATCCAGCTGTCTGCCCGTAGTGGGGCTGGTCATCTGGGCAATCATTTCATCGGCAGAGGGATTCAGACCTGCTTCATTGATTTTAATATTCCGTTTGGCAAGACCGTCAACACTGATCGGATCTGCAGAAGCTGCAGACATGCTGAGAATCAGTGCGATGGCCATTACCAGACTCAGCAATTTCTTCATGAGAGTGCACCTCCAAAAGTATACTTGAAAACGGTTTGCATTTTACCACAGAACCCCAGTTTTTGTCAAACATTTGTAACAATTTGATAATTTATTTTCCAGTGCCCTGATACTTCCTTTGGGGAAGGAAATATAAGGGATTTCCAGTTGTCACAGCCGTCTGTAATCCTGTGCCGCAGTCTGTTATTGAAAAGAAAGAGGAAGCATCCGGAGATGCTTCCTCTTCATATACTCTTCAGGCTGTCTTTGGCTCAGCCTTCTGTTTCGGTTTCAATGGAATCCTTGGCGGTAACAATGACCTTCCGCTCATAGCAGGAGAAGATACGATCCACCGTATCCTTGTCCGGTGCCTTGGAAATCAGGCTGATCAGCGGAACGATGATCAGGCCGGCAATCATGCAGAAGGCGCCCGCGTTGATCGGGGACTGCAGGAAGCCGAGGCTGATGTTCAGCACTTTCAGGTTGGCCAGCATATCAATGATCATGAAAACAGAGGAGAAGATCATGGCAGCCCAGCAGCCGGTCTTCGTGGTCCGCTTCCAGTACAGGCCGTAGAGGAAGGGAGCGAGGAACGCGCCGGCCATAGCGCCCCAGCTGACGCCCATTGCCTGGGCAATGAAGGCAACGCTGGAGTTTGCCTGGACAATCGCCAGGGCGGCGGAAATGATGATGAATACCACGATCAGTACCCGCATCACCAGCAGCTGCTTCTTCTCGTCCATATCCTTGATTGCGCGGCCCTTGAGCAGGTCCAGCGTCACCGTGGAAGAAGAGGTCAGCACCAGGGAAGACAGGGTGGACATGGATGCGGAGAGCACCAGGATGATTACGACCGCAATCAGGAAGGGAGACAGGGTCTGCAGCATCGTCGGGATTACGTTGTCAAAACCGCCCGCCGGATTTCCGCCTTCCGCGGCGCCGAGTTCAGCGGCAAAGAGACGGCCGAAACCGCCCAGGAAATAGCAGCCGCCGGCAACCACCATGGCGAAGAGTGTGGAGATGATGGTTCCCTTGTGAATGGAACCCTCGCTCTTGATGGCATAGAACTTGCCGACCATCTGGGGAAGTCCCCAGGTGCCCAGGGAAGTCAGCAGTACAACGCCCAGCAGGCTCAGCGGATCCGGTCCGAAGAAGGAGTTGAAGATCCCGGGGACCGTGCCGTTCATAAAGCCCTCGCTGGTATCCTTTGCCGCGGACAGGCCTTCCAGGGAGGCCATGAAGCCTCCCTTGCTGCCCAGCACGGCCCCGATCACCGCGACGATACCCACCAGCATGATGATGCCCTGGATAAAGTCGTTCACGGCCGTTGCCATGTAGCCGCCGACAATCACGTAAATGGCGGTCAGTACTGCCATAACGATCACACAAACAGAGTAGTCAATATTGAAGGCCATCCGGAAAAGACGGCTCAGTCCGTTGTACAGGGACGCGGTATAAGGAATCATGAAGATAAAGATGATAATGGAAGCAGCAATTTTCAGGGAAGTCGCGTCAAACCGCTTCTCAAAGAAGTCAGGCATTGTGGCACTGGACAGATGCTGCGTCATAATCCGGGTGCGCCGTCCGAGGATCACCCAGGCCATCAGCGAACCGATCAGGGCGTTGCCGATACCCACCCAGGTGGCGGCAATACCGAACTTCCAGCCGAATTGTCCGGCATAGCCGACAAAAATAACGGCGGAGAAATAGGAGGTACCGTAAGCAAACGCCGTCAGCCAGGGGCCGACGCTCCGTCCGCCGAGCACAAATCCGTTCACGTCGGTGGAATGCTTTCTGCAGTAGAAACCGACATAGACCATGACGCCGAAGAAAACCAACAGCATACCAAGTTTGAGTGCCAGATCACCAAATGCCATACTATTCCTTCTTTCTGGGATACCGTTTCATAAAAAAGCCCTCCGTGTCTGTTCGGACACAGAGGGCGAATCAACTCCGCGGTACCACCTCGTATTTGCCGCCCCGTTCAGGGCCGGCCTCCGGATACTTTCATATCCTTTGCGCTGTATCGGGCGCCCCCGGCTTTCCTACTACCCTTGCAGGATTCAGATTACAGCTCCGGAGAGTATTTCGGATAAACAGCTCCGGCTGCCTCGCACCTCCCGGCAGCTCTCTGTGCGGATTATCTGTTCCCTACTGGATCTCCATCATTGCATCGCAATCGTATTACGAAACCCGTACCCCGTCAAGGGGAGAATCCTGAAAGAACAAGAAACAAACAATCAGTTCTGTCCGAATACCTTTACCAGCAGGAGCTGCCCTTCCCGGACGGATACACAGGCCGTTTTACCGGGAAGAACTTCATTGCTGATGCCGTACTGATACTCGCTGGTAATTTCCCCATCCTCCAGCGGATACTTCGCGTTCAGGATTGTAATTCCTTTTGCTGTTCCGCTGATATTCAGCAGGGAGAACCAGGAACAGTCATCCTTCACTTCCGCTGTTTCCCGGGATACGATCCTCATTTCGGAATAATCATCCAGGATGCAGGCCGGAATCCCCAGGGCATCCAGGTAAAGCAGCAGCGATACGTTGCCGAAGGTGTGATCAAATCTTTCCCCGATCACACCGATCAGCAGGAATTCCCTGAAACCACGCCTCACAGCTTCCTTCACTGCATAAACCGTATCTGTATCATCCTTCTCACGAGGCAGCACGATCATTTCCGTATCTGTTTCCGGCTGCTCGTGGGAATCAAAATCCCCCACAATCAGGTTCGGCTCCCGGCCAAGTTCCTGTACATGGCGCAGTCCGCCGTCGCAGTATACAAACCAGTCATCCCCGCGCAGGCTTTTCCGGATTTGCTGATACTCACGGATCCCGGCTCCGCCCACAATCACACATCGCTGCACCGTTCAATTCTCCTTCTCCTGTCATCCGGATTACCGGCATTTTCATCTCATTCAACAAACTCCGTCAGCACCTTTTCCCGGAGCATATCACTGATATTCCCCGACTCCCCGGCAATCTCCTTCCCTTGCAGGGAAACTCTTCCGGAATCCCATCTGTCTTTTCCTCGCTTTCAGTCACTGAAAACAGCGTCAATCTGTTGACAAACAAAGGCCCGGTGCTATAATATCGCTGTTCCGATGCGAACATGCACGCTGGGGGGGCCGGTTTCCGGCTGAGAGGGCATCGCCCGACCCTTGGAACCTGTGTAGGTAATCCTACCGTAGGGAAGCGGTCATGCTGTACAAAACCGTTTCCCGCATGTCTTCAGGCATGTGGGTTTTCTTATGTCCGCCGGATCAGAAAAGGAGGAAGACCATGAATAAAAACCTGACCCGCAAACTGACCGAAAGCGCCATTATGATCGCGCTGGGAACCGTACTGAGCCTTCTGAAGATTGACCTGCCCTTCGGCGGCGGCGTTACCATCGCCAGCATGCTGCCCGTTGTGCTGATCAGCCATCGCTGGGGCTGGAAGTGGGGCGTTCCCACCGCTTTTGTTTACAGTGCAATCCAGCTCCTGCTCGGCCTGGACAACGTCGGATATGCTGCCAACTTTATTATGGCCGTCGGCGTTATCCTGCTGGACTATATCATTGCCTACACCGCCATCGGCTTTTCCGGCCTCTTCGACACCGTTCTTGGCAAGACCCGCAAGAGCCTGGCTGTCGGCATCGTTGTTACCTTCGTGCTTCGGTTCATCTGCCACCTGATCAGCGGTGCCTGGATCTGGGGTGTGTGGATGCCGGAATCCTTCATGAACATGACCATGACCAATCCCTGGATTTATTCCTTCCTGTATAACGGCTGGTATATGCTGGCAGAGCTTGTGGTAACCATGGTCATCGCCATGCTGATCTATCAGCCCCTGGCCAGGTTTATCCGCCGGGAAGATATCCGCTGAAAATATCTGATATTTCCTTATAAAGACAGCAGTTACATTGCTGTCTTTTCCTTTGTCAAAATTTTAGTTACGCAATTATTGTAAATTTAGTTGACGTCGGTTACATTTTGCTGTAAAATGATGAAAAAACAGCAAACGATTACCGATTTGCGGAAGGAGGATTCATTCGATCATGGTCAGATTGAAGGATATAGCGGAGGTGTGCGGTGTATCCGTCGCAACGGTCTCCCGTGCTCTGAACGGTTTAACTAGCGACAGCAGGGAGAGGACCGCATTCATCTGCCAGACGGCCAAGGATATGGGATATTATCCGAATGCCGCTGCCAGAACGCTGAAGACCAGCAAATCCAACAACATCGGCATCATCTATGAAGACCGGATGAATCATGAATATTTCAGTTCGCTTTTCGACGAGCTTCGCCTGGAAGCTGAACGCAACGGTTACGACCTTACCTTCATCGGCCGGGGCGGTTTCGCTGAAAGCAACTACTACGAGCACGCCCGGCAGCGGAGCCTGGACGGTGTCATCGTGGTTCAGGCCGATTTTGAATCTGCCGGTATCATCCGTCTGGCTACCAGCAGCATTCCCACCGTCATCGTGGACCATACCTACGAAGGTGTGGACTGCGTCACCAGTGATAACCGCAGGAGTATGGAACAGATTGTCCGTCACATCTACGCCCGCGGCCATCGCAAGATCGCCTTCATCCAGGGTGAAAAAGGTGCGGTCAGCCGTGAACGTCTTGCAGGATTCTATAAGATCTGTGCAGAATTGGGTATTCGTGTTCCTGTGGAATATGTTCGTGAGGGACACTTCCATAATTCCGCAGACTGCGCCGCTTATATTCAGGAGCTGCTTCAGCAGAAAGAAAAACCCACCTGCGTCCTTTGTCCCGACGACTACAGCTGCCTCGGTGCCCTGTGGCTGCTGGAAGCCCAGGGAATCAAGGTACCCGATGATATCAGCCTGGTCGGATACGACGGCATTCTCATGAGCCAGATGATTACGCCGCGGCTGACCACCTACTGTCAGGATACCCCGCGCATTGCCAAGGAAGTTTTCAGCCTGCTGATCGACGCGATCGAATTCCCGGACAGTCATATGCCGAAACAGGTTACTGTTTCCGGTAAGTTGATTGAAGGAGAAACCGTCTGATGCCTTTCACCTCGCGCAGGAGCCTTTCCTTCCTGCTGGCTGCCCTTCTCTTGATACTGTGTCTTTTCTCCGTCCCGGTATACGGGGAAGAAGAGACCGAAGATATTTCTCTGGATGAGGAAATCCTCTCCGATGAGACCGCCTCTTCTCCGGACGGGGAAGAGGCCTCTTCCGTTGCCCGGGATGCCTTTATTGAGGACATCATCTCCCTGGGTAAAGAACTCTACGATAAAGCCAACGGCAAGCTTCAGCGCGCCCATTACAAGGGCGATATCTACGTCTGCAAGAATTTCACCGTTCATCTCTTCCGACAGACACGGGAGCGTTACCGGATGGCGGAGTACCCGGATAAGGAGCTGAAAATTCCCAACAACCTGCCGGAAAAGAAGTGCAAGCCTTACGCTTATGGCTACTGCTGGGAAGATATTCCTGCCTCCGACGGTAATCCCTTTGAGATTGCGGCCCAGTTCCTGTATGATAAATCCCTTTCCAGGGACGAAAATATCGCGCTCGCCCGGGAATTCATGAAGCAGACCCGGAAGGGCGATTTCTTCCAGATGACAGGCGATTACTCCGGCGGCAAGGGTGCCCACAGCGCCATTTTCATGTCGGATTATGATCCCGAAACCGGCACGGTCCGCTCCCTGGAGAGTAACCGGAGCGGTAAACGGATCAACGGCCTTCGTTACGGAAAGGTCATGTATGACTGCGAACTGTCCATTGACGAATGGGTCGGCTTCTTCTGCCGTAAGAAATGCGGCGCCACGCTCTACCGGCTCCGGGATGATATCATCTTCGCCGGCGAATAATCACAGCAATCAGAAAAGCCGTATCCGGCCCGAAACCGGATACGGCTTTTATATTTTCTTTCGGTTTACTGTTTCCGTTCACGCAGCTTGGCAAATACCGCCTGCAGCATGATGAACACGAACAGCAGGAAGGCGGATACCACATTGGGTACCGTGCCGCCCAGCCGTGTCAGTTCTCCGTTGAAGCTGACCAGGCTGTTGATCGTACCGTTGATCAGCACGCCGACGAAGGAACCGAACACGTTGCCCACGCCGCCGGTCAGCAGCGTACCGCCGATAACCGCGGAGGAAATGGCCTTCATTTCCAGGCCCAACGCCTGGGTGGTGGTGCCGCACATGGTATTCATGCAGTACAGCACGCCGCCGATGGAGCACAGGAAGGAGGACAGAATGTAAGTGATCATCTTGGTCCGCTTTGTGTTCAGGCCCATCAGTGCGGCGCTCTGCTGGTTGCCGCCCACCGCGTACATGCTGCGGCCTGTCCGGGTGTAGCGCAGCATCAGGAACACCAGCACCACAACCACCAGCGCGATAATCACCGGAATATTCACATAAGGTACCATCTTGACGCCGCGCTTGTTGACCACAGCGCCCAGTTCAAAGGGCATATACACCTTGATGCCCGCCACCTGCTTGAACCAGTTGTCCACTGTGATGTTGACCTGGTCCGTACAGATCATGGCCGTCATACCGCGGGCAAAGAACATGCCTGCCATCGTCACGATGAAGGGCTGGATTCCCAGGTAACCGATCAGGTAGCCCTGTACCGCGCCGAACACAATACCGATCAGCAGCACAAAGGGCACCAGCAGCGTGGGAGAAATCCCGCTGTTCTCCATGCCGACAGACAGGATCATACAGTCCATCGCCACCAGGGAGCCGACGGAGATATCAATACCGCCGGTCAGCATAACACAGGTCATACCGCAGGCAATACAGATCAGGGCTGCGTTGGTCCGGAAAATATCGAGGAAATTCTGGAGCTTTTCAAAGCCCTTGGCATTGGCTCCGAAGCCATACATGAAGTATCCGGCTGCGTACAGCAGGATAAACAGGCCCACGGTGATGAGCAGCAGTATGGAATGGCTGTTGATATTCTTCTTTTTGTTCATGTTGTTCTTTTCCATTTTGCTCAGCTCCTTCCCGCGACTGCAAGGCCGCCTTCTTTCTGTGCCTTGCGATGCGCAAAGTACGCTTTCACCGCCGGAGACTGCACCACCACGATCAGGATCACGATGATCGCCTTATACACAGGAGCCTGAGCCTTGGCAACACCCAGTGCGTACATGGTGGTCGTAATGGCCTGGATGGTATAGGCGCCGATAATGGAGCCCGCCAGGTTAAACCGGCCGCCGCCCAGGCTGTTGCCGCCCAGGGCTACCGCCAGGATTGCGTCCAGCTCCAGGTTCAGGCCGATATTGTTGGAGTCAGCCGAATAGATACGGGATGTGGCCACGATACCGGCCACGCCGGAGAACAGGCCGCAGATCACGTAGCACAGCAGGATAATCGCCACAGAGTTGATACCGGCAATCCTGGATGCTTTCGGGTTGATACCCACGGACTGTACATACATGCCCAGGGAGGTTGTTTTCAGGATAATCGCCATAACCAGGATACATGCCGCCGCAATCACCGTAGGCGTGGGGAAAATCCACAGTTTTCCGCCGAATACCTTGAACTGCTCCAGATGGATGTAAACCATCTTGTTGTTGGTGAGCAGCAGGCCGATGGCGCGCCCTGCGGTAAAGAAGATCAGCGTAGCTACCATTGGCTGTATCTTCATCTTTGCCACCAGGAAGCCGTTGAACAGGCCGCACAGGCCGGCCACAGCAATACCGGCAATCACGCCGACGAAAATCGGCATCTGCAGTTCGCCAAGCTCACGCACATGTGTCACGCCGAATCCGGCAAGCAGCATACAGCACAGGCTGCCGGCCAGGCTCATCACGGATCCCACGGAAATATCCGTACCGGCGGAGGAGGAAACCACCAGCGTCATACCGATCGCCAGGATAGCCGCCTCGCTGCCGCGGTTGAGAATATCGATGATACGGCCGTACAGTGCGCCTTCCTTCAGCTCAAACTTCAGGAATTCAAAAACATAGTTGCCCTGTATGGCGTCATACACCAGATTGATAACCAGCACCAGGAAAACGCTGACCAGCGGCAGGAACAACGGTTTCTTGGATACCTTTTTCAGCCAGTCAATCACACTTTTCAACTCCGCTCACCTCCGGCAATGACTTTCATCACTGACTCCTGGGACAGATCTTCCGTCAGTTCTCCCACCTTTTCCCCGTCACGCAGTACCGCGAGGCGGTTGCAGGTACGGAGCATCTCTTCGATTTCGGAAGAAATGAAGATCACGCTCTTCCCCTGGCGCGCCAGGTCCACCACCAGCTTCTGGATCTCCGTCTTGGTACCGACGTCGATACCGCGGGTAGGCTCGTCCAGGATCAGGAAGTCCGGGTTGGTTGCCAGCCAGCGGGCAATGATTACCTTTTGCTGATTGCCGCCGGACAGCTGTTTGACCAGCGTCTCTGTACTGGGTGTTTTGATGTCCAGCAGATCGATGAACTTCTTTGTGATCTCCATCTGCTTTTCCATCGGGATCCGTTTCACAACGCCCGCCAGGGACTGCATCGCCAGCATAATGTTCTCACGGACAGACAGGTCTTCCACTATACCTTCCGCCTTCCGGTCGTCAGGCAGCAGGCCCATACCCAGCCGCATGGCGTCGATCGGCGCGTTGATTTTTGTTTCTTTTCCCTTTACCTTCAGGGTGCCGGTCTGCGCCTTGTCCGCGCCGTAAATGCAGCGGGCCAGTTCACTGCGGCCGCTGCCCAGCAGGCCGGTCAGGCCGATAACCTCACCCTTATGAATATCAAGATCAAAAGGCTTGATCTTACGCACATGGCTCAGGCCCTTTGCGTCAATCAGCACTTCCTCGGAAACAGCTTCGTCTTCCTTGGATTTGATGGACTGCAGGTCGTCGAAATCCTTACCCATCATGGCAGCCACCAGCTTGAGGCGGGGCAGGTCAGAGATTTCATACTCGCCTACCAGCTGGCCGTTGCGGAGCACCGTAATCCGGTCGCAGACCGCGTAAACCTGCTCCAGGAAGTGGGTAACGAAGATGATGCCGATTCCTTCATCCCGGAGGGCTCTCATCATCTTGAACAGCTTTTCCACTTCGTTGTCGTCCAGGGAAGAAGTGGGCTCGTCCAGGATCAGCACCTTGCTCTCCATGTCCACAGCGCGGGCAATGGCGATCATCTGCTGCAGGGCGATGGAATAATTCTCCAGTGCCTGGGTTACGTCCACCTGGATGTCCAGCTTTTTCATCAGTTCCCGGGCCCGGTTCAGCATGGCTTTATGATTGATGGTGCCAAACTTCGTCAGCGGCTCGCGGCCGATGAAAAGATTCTCCGCCACGCTCAGGTTGGGACAGAGGTTAACTTCCTGGTACACCGTGGCAATACCGTTTTTCTGTGCTTCCAGTGTGGAGTGGTTCCTGATGGGACGCATTTCCGGTCCCATGAAGATCTCACCCTTTTCAAAATCATTGACGCCCGTCAGGCATTTGATCAGGGTGGATTTTCCCGCGCCGTTTTCCCCCATCAGTGCGTGTATCTCTCCGCTCCTGAGCGTAAAATCAACGTTGCTCAATGCCTTTACGCCAGGGAACGTCATGCAGATGCCGCGCATGCTGAGGATCACTTCATTGCTCATGACTGCTTACCCTTTCATACTGATCTGTAGGATTGTTACTGTCTTTTCTATCTGACTCTGTTGCTGCATAATTCAGCATCCAGAAGCATGTTTCCTTCTTTTTGAAATGGCGGTTTTAACATCAAAGGCGGAAGGAACCTTCCGGTTCCTTCCGCTGAGTGTCTCTTGTTTCTTCGCAGAACCGGCTGCTGTTTTTCTGATTAATACTTGCGGGCAGCCAGAACTTCGTCGGTCATGACGGTCACGAGAGCGCTTTCGATTCCGGGAGCGCAGAAGCCTTCGTCGGGCACGAGGGTGAACTTTTCAACCGCTTCGCCAGCCTGCAGCTTGTTGATAACGTTCATGACGATAACAGCCTGGATGGGATTGCATTCAACGTTGCACAGGATCTGGCCGGCCAGCGTGCGGGTCAGGCCTTCCTTGGTAGCGTCGAAGGAGATGATGATCTTTTCGCCAACGCCGTACTTGATGCCGGCAGCGTCCATAGCGTCCATGGCGCCATAAGCTTCGTTATCGTTGTGGCACACAACCACGTCGAACTCGGGGAAGCGCTTGATGAAGTCTTCCATAACGGCCTGTCCACCATTCTGGGTGAAGTCGCCGTCCTGGCTGGCCAGGATTTCCCATTCGGGATGATCAGCAGCAACCTTGTTGAAGCCTTCAGCACGGCCGATGGCAGCAGAGGAACCGGTGGAGCCTTCGATCACCAGGATCTTGGCAGCCTTGCCGGCCAGGTATTCTTCCAGCCACTTACCGGCGGTTACGCCTTCAGCAGTCATGTCGGTACCAACAGCGGTGGTGTACAGTTCATCGGAAGCATCCACGGAACGGTCAGCGATGATGCAGGGGATTCCGGCTTCCTGAACCTCTTTCAGAACATCGTCCCAGCCAGCGGTCTGGATCGGGTCGATAACGATGTAGTCGAAGTCCTTCTGAACGAACTCACGAACCTTGGACAGCTGCAGAGCGTGGTCGTTGTCGCAGTCGATCAGTTCGAGTTCGAATCCGGCATCTTCAGTGAAAACGTCGTAGTAGTTCTGGGTGTTCGCCATACGCCAGTCAGATTCATGTCCGACCTGGACGTAACCGATCTTCAGCAGTCCCTCCGCGAAAGCGGAAGTCGCGGCCAGCACCATCACCAGTGCGATAACCAGAGCCAACAGTTTCTTCATGGTAAAAAACCTCCATTTCATTTTTGGCATCCCTGCCATGTTGGTTACAGTATAAAAATAATCCCCTGTGATGGAAATACAGAGGATTATTGTTTTGGTTTGTTTTTTTCCGTTTCTGCCATGTCGGTTTGCGGATCCGGTTTGAAATCGTTTCCCTGAAGTTGATTTTTTTACTCCCCGGTCCGGTTGTTCCGGCGGAATTCGCTGGGGGTCATCCCCGTGGTTTTCTTGAACAGATAGCTGAAATAATGGGAATCATTGTACCCTACTTCCTGGGCAATCTGGGAGGATCTCATCTCCGTTGCTTCAAGCAGTTCCTTGGCTTTGCCGATTCGAAGCGCTGTCAGGTACTGGGTGAAGGTCAGGCCGGTTTCCTGGGCAAAAACCGTGGAAAAATGGCTCTGGGACAGATGCACTTCTCCGGCCACGTCCTGCAGCATCAGGTTCGGATCCGCATAGTGTTCGGAAAGGTAAGCCCTGGCCCGGCTGATGGTCGGATCCCCGTATCCGGCCCGGTTCCGGTTGCGGAAGGCAATTGCCTTCCGGAGCAGTTCTGCCAGCAGGCGGAAACCTTCTTCGCCTTCGGTGCGCAGTGCTTCCTCCACCGTGTCATCCGACAGCACTTCCTTAGGCACGCCCTCCCCTTCCTGGATAATCCTGCGTGCCGCCAGCAGTCCGGCAACCCGAAGATACCCCAGTGCCAGGGAAGGATCCAGGGACCGGGTATACTCCGTCAGGATTGGTTCCACTTCCTCCTCGGAGGCATACTGCAGCCGCTCATACAGCGGACTCAGTTCCGTTTCGGACAGCGGCTGCAGCTGGCTGTTGTTTTCGTTGACGCCGATGATTCTCCGCTCTTCGTTTGCCTCAGGACCCTGCAGGTGCCGGGCATGCCGGGCGCCCTTCATGGACTGCCGGATATCCCGGAAATCCGTCACCGTTTCTCCCACAGAGATCAGCAGCCGCTTCTCCTGGGCCAGTTCCGGCAGGTGCATCGCCGAATTGGCGAAGGAATAGGCCCGTTCCTCCGTGTCTTCCGGATTGTCGCCCAGCACCAGTGCCCGGGCTCCCTTCGGTGCGCCGCAGACGTACACTCCGCCGCCGCTCATTTCTGCCAGGGAGGTCAATGCATTCCGGCAGCTGATCCGTTTCTCCCCTTCAGCCGGGAAAGCAATGTCGATCACGGCATAGCAGCCCGCCTTCAGGTTCACCCCCAGCTCCCGCATCTGCCGGAGCATGGCCGCGTCATCCTCGCTGTCCCCTTCATCCGTAAACAGGGACGCCAGCAGCTTATCCCGCAGGAACTGGTTGCCGGAGGACAGGCGTTCCCGCAGTGCCGTCAGGTTTTCCCGGTCGCGGCGTTTCTCTTCAATCTGGCGGCTGACCCGGTTCAGCGCAGCCTCCAGTTCCGCTGCGGTCACCGGCTTCAGCAGGTATTCCTTCACGCCCAGGGAAATAGCCTTCCTTGCATAGGTAAAGTCATCGTAGCCGGAAAGGATGATCCGTTCCACCCACGGCATTGTACGCTGCACTTCTTCGCACAGCTTGATTCCATCCATAAAAGGCATCCGGATATCGGTCAGGAGGATGTCCGCGTTCAGGTCCCGCAGCATGGGCAGCGCCATTTCGCCGTCCGGTGCTTCGCCAACCAGCTGATAGCCTTTCTCTTCCCATGGAAAAGAATTCCGGAGATTCTCCCGGATAGCAATTTCATCATCCACGAGAAAGACTTTCATCATGGTCGATTTCCTCCCTTGTACGAATCGGAATACTGAATGATACCTGGGTTCCCTCCGGCCCTGAACTGATCAGCAGGCCGGTCTTTTTACCGTAATACAGGCGGATGCGCATGTCCACGTTCCGCATACCGAAACCGGAATGTCCCGGTTCAGGTGCGGGCTGGGCTGTCGGTATGTTCTCTTTCAGGAGCGTTTCCACTTCTTCCAGCTGTTCCGGTGTCATTCCCTTTCCTGTATCGGCCACCGTGAATGTCATAATCCGGTTCTGGATCTGAACCTTTACCCGGATCATACCGCCGCCCCGCTTATTCTTGATTCCGTGATACAGAGCATTCTCAACCAGCGGCTGCAGCAGCAGCTTGAGCATGTAGATTTCTTCCAGGCCTTCCGGCTGATCCACTTCATAGTCCAGGATATCCCGGTACCGGGTTTTCTGGATACTCAGGTAGGCGGACACATGCTTCAGTTCCTGGCTCACCGGAATCCAGTCTGCACCGGCGGACAGGGAGATCCGGAAGAAGTCGCTCAGGTTGCGGGTCAGGTGAACCACTTCTTCTCCTTTACCCGATTCAGCCTGCCAGACAATGGCGTCCAGCGTATTGTACAGGAAGTGAGGATTGATCTGTGCCTGCAGCGTGCGCAGTTCTGCCCGCGCCAGGTGGTCCTGGTTCTGGCGGATCTGTGCAATCAGGGTTTCCAGCCGGTCCGCCATCTGATTGACCTTTTCGCCCAGGTCACGCAGTTCTTCCACGTTCATGCCCTGCACCCGGTCGCCGAAGTTTCCTTCCGCGATCCGTCGGACCGTTCCTTCCAATGAGTAGATGGAAGAATGAATCGATTCTGTCAGCTTGTTTGTTTCATACCGTGTGCGCAGGAAGGCAATCAGGAGCAGCAGCACCTCTGCCACCGCGGCGATCATCACAATGATTCTCAGCCGTCCGCTGACAACCGAGGCATTGGCAATTTCCTCCGTAGTAAAGGCGTCCAGCATGTCTGATACCAGACGCCCGACGTCACGGACTTCATCCACGATTTTTTCAATTGTACTGATGGGTGTTCCGGCTTCCATGCCGTCCCGCACCCTGAACACATATTGTTCCAGCGTGCTCATTGTCCGCCGGGCGATGGTCAGCTGCATCTGTCCGCTGCCTTCAGTCTCCGCCAGGAGCATATCCAGCGTATTGTCCGTCTCGGCAATCAGTTCCTGCACGCCGCTGTCCTGGAAAGTGGTCCGGCCGGCAGCGACAGAGAACAGGTTCTCAGCAATGGTGCTTTCCAGCGCGGGTTTCATCCCGGCTATGGCGTCCATTCTCCGGATCATGGCCTGGGTCCGGGAGGAATAAAGCATCATAACCACCAGGCCGATCACCGCCGGCACAGCCAGCAGGAAGGCGATGGAAAAGACCGAACGGCGGACCTGCGCGGTAATGCTGGTCATTCCGCTGCGTTTCATATCAGAAACCCTCCACCGCCGGATCAGTCAGGTCATCAAAGTCGCTGAACACTCCCTCATCCGGATGATATACTTTGGGAATTTCCTTTCCGGCCGTCACATCCCTGACCAGCTTCATCACGGAAGGCCCCAGATGCGGCGTGCACTGCACCACACAGTTGATTCTTCCTGCTTTCAGGGCGTCCACTGCGTCTTTTTCCCCGTCCACAGTGATGATGATCATATCTTTGGATGAAGCTGCATTCTCTTTCTCCAGCACATTCAGCGCACCCAGCGTCATGGCGTCGTTGTGGGAGAAAACCACATCAATTCCTTCTGTCCCGTATTTCTGCAGGAGTTCCCGCATGCATTCCTCGCCCTTGGACTGGAGGAAATCCCCGTCCACGCTGTCAATTACGGTGAATCGTTCATCTTTCCCGATCACGTCCATGAAACCGCGCTGCCGGTCCTGCATAGGTGTGGATCCCGTCGTACCGCAGATTTCCACAATGCGCAGATGCTCCGCACCCAGCGTGTCCGCCTTCCGGACCAGATATTCTCCGGCCCTTACGCCTTCAGCGTAGAAATCCGCGCCCACGTACGCCCTGTACAATGTATCGTCCTGGGTATCAATCATCCGGTCCATGATAATCACGGGAATATTGGCCTGTTTGGCTTCCGTCAGCACATTGTCCCAGTCCGTCTGCACAATCGGTGAGAAAACAATCACGTCCACCCGGTATGCAATAAAGGAACGAATCGCGTCGATCTGTTTTTCCTGTTTCTGGTTCGCGTTTTCCATCATCAGCCCGTAGCCGGCTTCTTTTGCGGCCTGTTCCATGCTGACAGTATTGGCAATACGCCAGGAGCTTTCCGCACCCAGCTGGGAAAAGCCAACCACAACAGACGCACTGTCTCCGCCTGTTTCCTGTTTCCCGGCACAGCCGGTCAGGAGGAACAGCACCAGCAGCACAAGGATCCCCACGATTCTTTTACGCATACGTTTCACCTGCTCTTATCTTTCTTATGCTGCGGGTTCTTCTGTCAGTTCTTCTGTCTCTTCCGAAGGTTCATCCGAGGATTCTCCCGGATCCGATTCAATCGTTTCATTTGTATTGCCGGAGTCCGCGTCATTCGCTGACCGGGTGACCGGATTCTGAATGCTTCCATCTTCCAGTCCCTGGATATATTCCTCCAGGCACAGATCATGATCCCTCATATACAGGGCATGTTCTATCCCCACATAGCGGATATGCCAGGGTTCCGCTTCAAAACCGGTGATCTTTTCCTTTTCTTTCTGGTAGCGGATAATGAATCCGTACTCCCAGCAGTGCTCGTTCAGCCAGTCGCTCTGCTTCGTACCTGCGAATTTGGAAGCCCCTTTTTTGTTGATATCAAAAGCCAGTCCCAGGTGATGCTCGCTGCTTCCCGGTTCCGCCACCGTCCGCAGGGCGGAGCGGCGCGCTTTGGAGCTGCTCCAGTCCTTGTGGCTCTTCTGAATGCTCTTGACCTTGGCGTTCAGCATGCTGACCTGGTCGTCCCAGGTGCGGTAGCCCGCGCTGATCTGCCACTTGCCGATCCCGTCTTCTTTCGCCGCTTCCAGCATCTCTTTCAGCGCATCCACGGCTGCTTTGACACCGCGGGTCTTTTTGTATTTGATCGTAACCAGTTTGCTGCTCAGTTCCTTATTCAGCTGTACCAGGTCAGCCGGAGTAAAAAACTCACCGTCCGCCAGCGGATGTTCCTTATTGACCAGCATGGGAACGTCTCCGGCCAGCGTATCCACGGGGCCGCCGTCCGGTGCGGCCAGTGCGTCTTCCGCATAAAGCTTGTTCTGTGTGTCTGCGCCTGCCACACCGTCTGTGGTCAGCCCGTTCCGGCGCTGGAAGGCGATCACCGCGCGCTTGGTTCCGCCGCCATACTGGCCATCCACTTTGCCGTCCAGATATCCCAGGTCCTTCAGCCGCTGCTGAAGTTTGGTCACTTCCTCACCTTTTGCTCCGACTGTGAGAATGCCCTGGGCCTGAAGCTCTGAGGCGGACATTTTTGTCTTGGTGGTTTGTTCCGTTGTCTGGGATTCCTCCGCCGCTGTATTCTCCGCGAAAGCAGCCTGTTCCGGACACAGGCACATCAGCATAAGCACTGCCATCAGCAGCGCTGTAAGGTTCCGTAAACCGTGTTTCATATATATCTCCTCCTTCGATCTGAAGGCTTTTCCCCGGCGCTTAGCCCGGATGTCATCAGTCTGATTATATATCACAAATGCGTTCCGGGCAATTGTCCTTGTCGGTTTGTGCAAAAATTGTTATACTGAATGGGTAATTTGCACCCAGAAAGAACAGGTGAGAACGATGCCTGACGTTGCGGTTCATGCGGCTTTCGGCCGGGAAGTTCTGGCCTCCCTGCCGGAGGAAGTTCGGGAATATCTGATTCCCGAACCTTATACTTTTGCGCTTTTCGGCCCCGATGTCTGGTTCATGTATAAACCCTGGCACCGCCGGGAAGGCCGCGGCCGCCGGATGCACACCGGGAAACCCGGTCTTTTCCTGACAACCCTTCTCCGGCGGGCACAGGTCTCCGCTTCCCCGGTGGAACTGCTTTCCTATCTGTCCGGTTTCCTTTGCCATTACGCGCTGGACAGCATCGCTCATCCTTATATTATCTATGTTACTGCGGAAGAGCATGTTTTTCCCCGCAGCCATATGAGCCTGGAGCATGCGCTGGATGTGGTGCAGTTCCGTCGTGACGGTTATGAAAATGAAAAGCATCCCGTCACAGAGCATTACTATCCCCGGCTTCACCTGCCGGAAACCCTGCGTCCGGACCTGGACGCTGTCTTTGAGGAAGTCTACGGCTGGAAAAACTGCTGGTCGGCGCTGAACCGTTCCTGCCGCCGTTACCGGCTGTGCTACCGGGCGCTGGAAAACCCGCAGGGCCTGGCCGCACGGATAGCCCGGCGGACAAAGCGTGACGTGCTTTGTTCCCTTGCCTATTCTGAATCCCAGTTTCATTCCCTGGATCCGGAAAACACGGAGCACCGTCCCTGGAAGCATCCTTTTGATCATGAACTGTCCTTCACAGAAAGTTTCCCGGAACTGCGGGAAAAAGCCCGGCAGTTTGCCCTGCAGCTGATTGAGGCTTCTTACCGTCTGGTCCGGTACGGCGAAGGTTCTGTTGAAAGCATCTCTGAACTGATCGGAAACAATTCCTACCTGAGCGGCCTGCCTGCGGATGATCCCCGGAATTACCGGGTCAAATCCCTGCTGCCCCCTGAAAAGGAGACACGGTAATGGATTTCAACAGTTTGAAGATGAATGTCGTGATTACCGTCCTCGTGCTTTTCCTGGTTTTTCTGCTTCCCTGGGCGGATCGGCGGATCTGCCGGCGCCTGCGGCTGAGCCTGGAAGGCGGCCTGAGCGACAATCCGAACGCTGACCGGCTGCTCAGGCTTCGGCAGAGGCTCCTGACCATCGGGTTATTCCTGTATTTCCTGCTCTTTGCCTGGCTTGTTTTCTTCTCCCGGGCGTCAACTGCGTATTATACTGTACATATTGCACCCCTGGAGGATCTGAAAAACGCGTTCTCCACTCCCACCGGGTTTTCCGGATGGTTCCATACGTTGTTCACGGAAGGCGTTTCCTCCGCCTTTTCCCAGATTTCCATCGTCCGTCCGGAAGACATTTCCCAGTTCTATCTGAACGTGATGATTTTTCTGCCCGTTGGCTATCTGCTGCCCTATGTCTTCCGCTGGTTCCGTGCACGCGTCAGGATCCGTCCTGTGGCTTTCTGCCTGCTGCTCAGTTTTATGGTGGAAAACCTGCAGCTGATTTCCCGGCGCGGCATGTATGATTTTGATGACATCATCTCAAACACCCTCGGCGGGCTGATCGGCCAGCTGCTGTATATCGCCGTCGGCTATGTGGTTACCCATCCCGGCTGGCGCCGCGAACTCCGGGCCTACCGTTCATGGAAACGCCATGCCCGCCGCAGCACCCTCTTCCCCTATACCAAAAAAACGCATATGTTCCGTACCACGCTGAAGGGATCAGATGAAGAAGCGATCCGGAGCTTTTTTGTGGACCGCCTGGGTTTCCGTCTCCGCCAGCAGATCGACCGCCGGGAATCCGGTGATGTGGTTTATCTCTTTGAAATGGGCAAAACGCAGATCCAGGTTATCTGTTCACCGGATGAACCCGTTCCGGAAGCCCAGTACCTGACGCTTTTCGCGACCCGTCTTGCCTCGGTACGGTCACGGCTGGAAGCGAACGGAATCCATCCCGGCGATTACCGCCGGGATCCTGCCACCGGCCGCCGGCTGCTCCGTTTTACCGGACCGGATAACCTGCAGATTGAAATCATCGGTGCCGAGTAAAAACGCAATGAAAAACCGGGCGGTTCATGGATACTCTCCACGAACCGCCCGATTTTATATTTTCAAAGCACTCTTTTCCGTTTGTCCTTCAGTTTCCCTTCTTTGCCCAGGGCAATCAGCCGCTCATAGCGTTCAACCGCGGTTTCCAGCACTTTCTCCCAGGGTACCGGAATTGTCTCCCGGGCCGTTTCACCGATCAGGCTCAGCTTTTCCGGTTCCTTCAGGGCTTCCGTCATCACCCGCGCCAGATCCTTCGGATCATTGTCGCACAGCAGGCCGTTCTCCCCGTGACGGATAATCTCCGCAGCGGTACTGTTCCGGACCATCACAGAGGGAGTCCCCATGACAGCCGCCTCCCGTACTACCATGGGAGCCGCGTCATACAGCGAAGGGAACGCAAACAGGTTGGCCCTGGCATAAAGGGCATCCAGCAGGCTTGCGTCCGTAATATGACCGATCTGCTCCGCCCGGTCCTGGATATTCAGATCATGAATCTTCTGGCCGATAGCGTTCATGTCCATCCCCTGTCCTGCCAGCAGCAGCCGGTATTGAGTTCCGGCCTTTTTCATTTCTGCGCAGGCTTCCAGCACGGTCAGGATGTTCTTCTTCCAGTCCATCTGGCCCACAAAGAGGATCAGTGGATCCATCCCCAGGTTCCACCTGAGGTTGACCTGCTCCACGTCACCGGGTGAAACCGTACGCAGGGTGGCGCCGTTGGGCATCACCTGGATTTCACCCTCATAGCCGTATTCCCGCAGTACGTCTGCAGTGTTTTTACCCACAGCCCAGACTTCATCACAGCGGTTATAAAAATTCACAACCAGCTTGACGCCCACCTTGGCAATGGATTCTGATCTGGTTGCCTTGAGGAAATCATCATAATACTTGGAATGGAAAGTAGCCACCAGCGGCAGCTTCCTGACCGATGCGAGACGAAGTGCTTCCGAACCGGCGGTAAAAGGGCTGTGCGCGTGAATCAGATCCAGGTCAATCATCCGGATCCGGTGACGGTAGTGGGCATCCAGCACAGCCTCGCCGACCTTGTACTGCTTCATTCCCGGCACGCTGCTGCCCACATATTCCACCAGCTGGAAAGGAAAACCTCCCTGGAAACCTGTATCATACATCGGCGCCACTACGGTCACCTGATGGCCCATTTTACACAGCGTCTCTGAATAGGCCTGGACCACCCGGCCCACGCCATCGACAATCGGCAGAAATGTATCTGTAAATTGCCCGATCTTCAGCATCGCATTTCACCTTCAACACAGACGTTTGTCTGTTTTTAGCCTGAATATTATCTCATGTTCCGGAGAAAAAAGCAAATCAGTCCGCACCCGCTGAAAAACAGAAGGAAAACGGACGGAATCCCAATGGATCATTGACATCCCTGACTCCCGGGTATATTGTTTCCCTCAGGGAGGGATTCCGATGAACCGTGAAACAATCATCCTGTCGCTTGGCGTAAACAGTTATGATATCGTGCTGGAGCCCTGCTGCCTGGGCCAGGCAGGAGACCTGCTGAATCTGAACCGGAAGGTGCTGGTGGTCACCGATTCCGGCGTACCTGCATCCTATGCGGATTCCGTTGCTGCTGCAAGCCTGGCGGCGGAAGTTGTCTGCATTCCCCAGGGCGAAGCCAGCAAAAACTTTGATCATTTCCGTATGCTGCTCAGCCGCATGCTGGCTTTCGGCATGGGACGCGGCGACTGCGTAGTCGCTGTCGGCGGCGGCGTGGTTGGCGATATGTCGGGTTTTGCTGCGGCCTGTTATATGCGCGGCATCGATTTCTACAACATTCCCACCACCGTCCTGTCCCAGGTGGACTCCTCCATCGGAGGGAAGACCGCCATTGACCTGGATGGTATCAAAAACGTCGTCGGCGCGTTTTACCAACCGCGCCATGTCCTGATTGATCCCACCACCCTGTCCACCCTCTCCCGGCGTCAGATCTCCAACGGTCTGGCTGAAGCAGTCAAAATGGCGCTTTGTTTCGATCAGGAAGCCTTCGCCCGTTTTGAATCCCTCGATTATGAAGCGGAGCTTGCCCTGCTCGCTTCCGGCCAGCCTTCTCAGGCATTGATCCGGATCATTTCCGATGCGCTTCATACGAAAAGGGACGTGGTGGAAAAAGATGAAAAAGAACAGGGACTGCGCCGCGTCCTGAATTTCGGTCACACCCTCGGCCACGGCATTGAAAGCGTCAACGTCAAAAACGGGATGCTGCACGGTGAATGTGTGGCTCTCGGCATGCTGCCGATGTGCTCGGATGCAGTCCGGGAACGCCTGCTTCCTGTGCTGGCTAAGCTTGGACTTCCAACAACCTGCGATTCCGACCCGGATCAGGTTATGCAGGCAGTCGTCCATGATAAAAAGAAGTTCGGGGGAAAGATTCGCTCCATCCTCGTGGACGCCGTCGGTACCTTTACAGAGAAGGAACTCACCCCGGAGGAACTCCGTCAGCGCTACACCGGTTTTTTCCTCTCATAAGCATACCAGTCACATTCGCAGATGATTATGAATTAAAAACATGGGAGTTGTTATGAAGAATACCTTTGGCACTTCCCTCACCGTCACACTGTTCGGTGAAAGTCACGGAGCCGAAATCGGCGCGGTCATCGACGGCCTTGCGCCCGGCATCCCGGTGGATGAGGAATTTATCGCTTCCCAGCTGACTCTTCGCCGTCCTGCCGGCCGTATTTCCACTGCCCGGCAGGAAGCGGATCCCTTCCGGATTGTCAGCGGCGTTTTTGAAGGCCGTACCACCGGTACCCCGATGGCAATCCTGATTCCCAATGCGGACACCCGCAGCGGAGATTATCAGCACGGCCCGGCCCGGCCCGGGCATGCGGATCTCACAGCCTATGCCAAGTATCATGGCTATGAAGACTACCGTGGCGGCGGCCATTTCAGCGGCCGGATCACAGCCGCGCTGGTGGCCGCCGGCGCTGTTGCGATTGCTGCCCTGCGGCGCAAAGGAATTGTGATCGGTACCCATGTTGCCCGCTGTGCCGGCATTGATGATGCTCCATTCACGGATCTGTCCGTGGATCTGCCCCGGCTGAACAGCCTGTCCTTTGCCGTTCTGGATGAAGCAAAAGGCCAGGCCATGCGTGAAGCGGTTGAAAATGCCGCTGCCCGGTGTGACAGCGTGGGCGGCATTCTGGAAACCGCCGTTACCGGTCTGCCGGCAGGCGTCGGTGAGCCCTGGTTCGACACGGTCGAAAGCGTCCTTTCCCATGCGCTCTTCTCCGTCCCCGCTGTCAAGGGCGTTGAATTCGGATCCGGGTTTGCCTTTGCGGATATGACCGGCAGTCAGGCAAACGATCCCATCCGGATGAAGGACGGCAGGCCAGTGACCACAACCAACAATAACGGCGGTGTGAACGGCGGCATCACCAACGGCATGCCGGTAATCTTCCGCTGTGCCGTTAAGCCCACCCCCTCCATTGCGCAGGAGCAGCAAACCGTCAACCCCGGCACCGGTAAAGAAACTGCCCTGGTCATCAGCGGCCGTCATGATCCGGCCATTGTGCACCGTGCCCGGGTGGTTGTGGACAGCGTCACTGCCCTCGTTCTCTGCGACCTGCTGGCTCTCCGCTACGGCACCGACTGGCTGGCCCCTTCAAACGACTGAACACTGCAGAAAGGTTTCAGCATAAATGCTGAGCATCTGTCAAAAGCCTGACAGTATTCTCATCATTGTGCATTATGCATTATGCATTCTGAATTGATTTACGGTTGCATCGGCGAACACCTGCCCCACAGTTTCTCCCGGGAGATCCACGGGGAAATCGGCAGCTATGCCTATGAACTGAAGGAACTGACCCCGGAAGAGCTTCCCGGCTTCATGACCTCCCGGGGATTTATGGGAATCAACGTGACAATTCCTTACAAGCAGGCAGTCATCCCCTTCCTGGATGAAATAGACGAAACCGCCCGTGCCATCGGCGCGGTCAACACCGTCGTCAACCGGGATGGAAAACTGTATGGCTATAACACAGATCTGTACGGCCTGACCCGGCTGATCCGCCGCATTGGTCTGGATCTGTCCGGAAAAAAAGTGCTGGTGCTTGGCACCGGCGGCACGTCCCGTACCGCATCCTACGCAGCGGAAAAGCTTGGCGCCCGGGTGGTATACCGGGTCAGCCGGACTTCCCGGGAAGGCAGCCTCTCCTATGAGGATGTCCTGCGGGATCATACGGATGCGGAAATCATCCTGAACACCACTCCCTGCGGCATGTTTCCCAGGCCGGCGGAGCAGCCCCTTTCACTGGAATCTTTTACCCGTCTCGAAGGCGTGGCGGATGCAATCTACAATCCCCTGCGCAGCCGTCTGGTGCTGGATGCCCATTCCCGCGGCATCCCCGCGGAAGGCGGCCTGTATATGCTGGTCGCCCAGGCCGTGCGGGCTTCTGAGCTGTTCCTGAATATGTCATATCCGGATGACCTGACAGATCAGATTTATGATCGGATCCTTCGCCGGAAGGAAAACCTGGTTCTCATCGGTATGCCCGGGAGCGGCAAATCTGCTGTCGGTAAAATCCTGACGGAAACCACCGGCAAACCGCTGGCCGATACTGACCAGCTCATTGTGGAAAAGGCCGGAAAGTCCATTCCGGAGATCTTCCGGGAAGAGGGCGAACCTGCCTTCCGTGATCTGGAAAGCGAAATCATCCGCGAGCTCTCCCTTCAGGGCGGACAGGTTATTTCCACCGGCGGCGGGGCTGTGCTCCGTCCGGAAAACGTCACCCTGCTTCGGCAGAACGGCCGTCTTTTCTGGCTGGACAGGGATCCGGACAGCCTGGTTCCGACAGACGATCGTCCGCTGGCGGATACGGCTGCGAAAATGAAGCAGCTCTATCAGGAACGGGAACCCGTCTACCGTGCTTCCGCCGATATGATTATTCCCGTTTTCGGCACACCTGAAGACACCGCTTCCCTTATCCTTCAGCAGTAATCCGGAACATATAATTGTTCATTGTTCATTATACATTGTTAATTGTTTAGGCAGGTGCTTCCATGAACATTCTTGTTATTAACGGACCAAACCTTAACATGCTGGGCATCCGTGAACCGGAGATCTACGGCAAGGCCACCTATGCGGATCTTTGCCGTCTCATTGAGGAACATGCCGCTCAGCTGGGAATTGATGTCACCCTGTACCAGTCCAATCATGAAGGGGATCTGGTGGATGCCATCCAGCAGGCGTACGGCAAAGCCGACGGCATTGTGATCAATCCCGGTGCCTATACCCATACCAGCATCGCCATTCTGGACGCGCTGAAGGCAGTAGCTCTTCCCGCGGTGGAAGTCCACATCTCCGATCCGGATACCCGTGATGAATTCCGGAAAATCAGCTATGTCCGTGCCGCCTGCGCGAAGACCATCAAAGGCCATGGTTTCAACGGCTATCTGGAAGCCATGGATTACCTCACAGGAGTTGACCAATGAGAGCAATCATTCAACCCGGCACAGCCCGGGGCTCTGTGGCGGCACCGCCTTCCAAATCCATGGCTCACCGCCTGCTGATCTGCGCCGCCCTGGCGGAAGGAGAAAGCACAGTGCGGGGCGTGGATCCCAGCCAGGATATTCTCGCCACGGCGGACTGCCTGACCGCGTTGGGGGCTTCCCTCTCCTGGGAGGGAAATACCGTCCGCGTCCGGGGCTGCGATCCCCGGAAGGCTGTTTCCGCGACACTTTGCTGCCGGGAATCCGGCAGCACCCTGCGTTTTATGATTCCCCTGTGTCTCCTTTCCGGTCAGCCCATGCGGCTGGAAGGCAGCGAAACGCTTCTGTCCCGGCCGCTTTCTGTCTATGAAGACCTGTGCAGGGAACAGGGGCTCCGCCTGGAGCACAGCAAGGACGGACTCCTGGTACAAGGCCGCCTGACCGCCGGAGAGTATACCGTTTCCGGAAGCATCTCCAGCCAGTTTATTTCCGGCCTGCTCTTTGCCCTGCCCCTGCTTCCCGGGAACAGCCGGATCCGACTCCTGCCTCCCGTGGAAAGCCGCTCCTATCTGTCCCTCACCCTGCAGGCCCTGCAGGATGCGGGTGTACAGGTATCCTGGGCGGATGAGTTCACCCTGGATATCGCCGGCAGCGCCGCTTTCCGTACCCAGGATACAGTTGTGGAGGGTGACTACTCCAACGCCGCTTTCTTTGAAGCCTTCAATTATGCCGGCGGGGATGTGACGGTGACCGGTCTCCGGGCGGACAGCCTGCAGGGAGACCGGGTATACCGGGATTATTTCAACGCTCTGGCCAAAGGATCCGCGGAGCTGGACCTGACCGACTGTCCGGATCTGGCGCCTGTGCTCTTCGTCACTGCCGCCCTTTGTCATGGTGCTGTTTTCACCGGCACACGCCGTCTTCGCTTCAAGGAAAGCGACCGCGGCGCTGTCATGGCGGAGGAAATGGCCAAATTCGGAATCACCCTGGATATGGAGGAAAACCGGATCACCGTTCCGGCGGGTGCTTTCCACGCTCCGGCCGAACCGCTTGACAGCCATAATGATCACCGGATTGCCATGGCATTGTCCCTGCTCTGCAGCCGCACCGGCGGGGAAATCCATTGCGCCGAAGCCGTCCGCAAGAGCTTCCCCGACTACTGGTACCGTCTCCGCTCCCTTGGTCTGAATATCACCCTTATGGATTAACCATTAATTTTTCATTCTTCATTCTTCATTTTTCATTTATTCCGGAGGATTCTATGTCAGTTTTCCACTCCTTACAGGAGGCCCGTGACTTCTTCAGCAAAGATCTTTTTGCCACATCCAATAACATGACCCTGGACGCCCTCACGGAAGACGGCGCTGTCTGCGGCATGGAGATCACCGAGCGGCACATGAACGCCGCAGGCGGCCTCATGGGCGGCGCGATTCTTGCCCTCGCGGATTTCACCTTTGCCGCCGCGTCCAACAATGCCCATCGTCCCACGGTTGCCCAGCAGGTCAGTCTGAATTTCCTCAATGCCAGCAAGGGAAAACACCTGACTTCCACCGCCGCATGCCTGAAGAACGGCCGCACTTCCTGCGTCTATGTCATCAGCATAAAAGATGACCTGGGCAAGGATATTGCCCAGGCCACATTTACAGGCTTTAAGCTCTGAGATTATTTGATCGTTTCCAGCTGCTTCAGGATGCCGCCGGCTTTCAGTGCCGGACGGACCGCATGGAAGAAGATCGGAGCCGTCACCACCGCAAAGGCGGCATTGATCAGCGAAGGAATCAGTTTGGCCACCATAATGCCTGGAATTGTATCCACCGGCACCGGTTCCACATACAGTTTGAACAGCCAGGTCTTCAGCATATACAGCGCCACATAGGTCAGTGCGCCCAGCACGCAGGAGATGATGAGCGGAAGGAGATTTTCCTTCCAGCTTTTTTCTTCTTTCTTCAGCACCCATTTCTGATAAAGGATACCCGTCACCCAGGCCATGGCAAACTTGCTGACAAAGGTGATCAGTGCGTCAAAAAAGCTGTAGCCGCCCAGCAGCACGTCATAGATCGCGGAACCCAGTCCGGCCGCCGTACCGCCCCACACCGGTCCAAGCAGCAGGCCGCTCAGCAGGCACATGGAGTTTGCAAAATGGACCTTGCTCTGGCCCAGGGGAATCCGGAATGTGGTAATCACGCAGATAATGGCGGCCATTACACCGGCAAAAACGATCCGGGTGATCAGCGCGTTGCTGTTTTTTCCGCCTGCTGTATTGCTCATGATAAGAACCCCTTTCAGAACCCTTGACTTTGGATGCAAAGGAGTATATGCTTTGCTTGGCCATATGAAAAGTGCCAGAAATGGAGAATTTTATAAGACCAGATGAGTGTGAGAAAGCCAGCTTACCTGACCCTGTATGAGTCTCTCCGGGAGGAGATCATTTCAGGCATCCGCCCTTTCGGCAGTCGTCTGCCTTCCCGCCGCATCCTCGCCCGGGATCGGGGCGTCAGCGCCATCACCGCAGAGCACAGCATTGAACTCCTGTGCGAGGAAGGATATGCGGAATCCCGTCCCCGCAGCGGCTGCTATGTCATTTACCGGGAAACAGACGGGTTCACCCTTCCTTCAGTCCGCCAGGAACACCGGATTTCTTCCGTGCCTCCCGCGCCGGACCGGGATACCTTCCCCTTTCCCGCGCTGGCCCGGGTCATGCGCCGGGTGCTGACCGAGTACGGTGAGGAAATCATGGTCCGTTCTCCCAACGCCGGCTGTCCCATCCTGCGGGAAGCATTATGCAGTTATCTTGCCCGAAACCGGGGAATCCGCGTACAGCCGGACCAGATTATCATCGGTGCCGGTGCGGAATACCTTTACGGTCTTGCGGTGGAACTGCTGGGCAGCGACAGGATCTTTGGAATCGAAGCGCCGTCCTATCAGAAGATCGAACAGGTTTACCGTTCCCGGAATGTGCAGGTGGACTTCTGCCCGCTGGGAAAAGACGGTATTCTCTCTGAAGCGCTTCAGTCCACAAAAGCCTCCGTGCTTCATATCACTCCCTTCCGGAGTTTCCCCAGCGGCGTTACCGCAACCGCTTCCAAGCGCCGGGAATACCTGCGCTGGGCGTCGGAGCCGGACCGGTACATCGTGGAGGATGACTATGAATCCGAGTTCTCCCTGCTTCGCAAACCGGAGGAGACGCTTTTTGCAGGCACCACCCGCCAGAATGTCATCTATCTGAACACCTTCTCCCGCACTGTATCTCCTTCTTTCCGTGTGGGATACATGGTACTCCCCCGTGCCCTGCTTCCTGTCTTCGAACTCCGCGTCGGCTTTTACAGCTGCACTGTCCCCACTTTTGAGCAGTATGTACTGGCGGAGCTGATCAGCGGCGGAGACTTTGAACGGCATATCAACCGGATTCGCCGCGGCGAGCGCAAAGCCGCCGGAAACTGAAAAGCGGGAACGGATTTCACTCCGTTCCCGCTTTCTTTTCAGCCGTTTTCACTCTTCCGCGCCATAGGTACACAGGGCGCCCACGTCCAGCTCCGCAATATTCAGGATCGTCACATTTCCCTGCAGGTCTTCATACAGGTACACGATCGTATAATACGGTTCCGCACCGGGATACACAACCGTGGCCTGGCACAGGAATGCATGGTTGGTTCCCGCCACCACCTGGGATCCCAGGTAAGCGACCGGTGTATATCCGACGCCCACCAGTCCTTCAAGTCCCTTGTCAAACACCGCCTGCAGTTCCTCCGTTACAGCGGGATCCGCGGAGGGAGTCCAGCCGCCGGACAGAGGGCCGTCCTCCGCGGCAGCGATACTCATCAGCATCAGCAAGGCAGCCAGCACAGCAAAAAGCTTTTTCATGATCTTGTTTCCTTCCTTTCGGCCGTTTTTCCGGTCTCATCTATTGATACGCAAAAAAGAGTGTCGTGGGGTTCGTTCAAATGTTTTTCTCTCTTGTCTTATTGTATTTTTCTTTTGAAAAGAACGCAAGGATTAAATTGACGATGGGTTTTCGGAACTATATAATGGATGCGACAAATGAATAGCCGGTGTATCTGCGCAGCGATGCGCGGCGCCGCTTCTCAGGAAGCGCGTCATAGGAACACGGATGAGAGTTCCGGGCTATCCCAGTAACCGTGAAGCTGACGAACGCACGTAAAGAAGCCACTGCGGCCCCAGGCCGCGGGAAGGTGTGCAAGTAGAATGAAGCCAAGCCGGGAGACTTGTTTACACCGTGAAAAAATCATTCCCCTGGGGGTGGGATATGCTATAAAACTTGCGGACAATCCGTCTGCGGGTTTTGTTGGCGTGCCTCGGGGAGGGACGCTTTTCTTTTGCTTCCTCCCGCTGATTCATTTGATCATTGTTGAGGAGGGACTGAAAATGTCCAAAAAACTTGTTTCCCTTTTCCTTGCCATGCTGATGGTTTTCAGCATGACATCCGTTCTGGCTGATGATGCCGCGGTCACAGTTACGGATATGTACGGCCGTGAAATCACCCTGGCGGAGCCTGCCACCCGGATTGTGGCCCTGCAGCCTTCCGACTGTGAAATCCTGTGCGCGATCGGCTGTGAGGAAGCCCTGGTGGGTATCGGACAGTACTGCGATTACCCCGCTTCCATCACGGATCTGCCCAAGGTTCAGTCCGGCAAGGAAACCAATATTGAGGAAATCCTGAACCTGAATCCCCAGGTCGTCCTGATGAACGACATGAGCCAGTCCGAGGATCAGGTGAAGCAGCTGGAGGATAACGGCGTGAAGGTCGTCATCAGCACCACCTCTGACATCGCCAGCATCTACACTGCCATCCGCATGATCGGTACCCTGATGGGCAAGGATGAAAATGCGGAAGCGCTGATTGCTGACATCCAGGCCACCTGCGATGAAATCAGGGCTAAGACCGAAGGCAATGAAAAGAGCGTCTATTTTGAGATCTCTCCGCCTCCGTATCTGTACTCCTGCGGCAACACCAGCTTCACCCATGAACTGGCTGAAATCTGCGGCCTGAAAAACATCTTCGGCGACCAGGCGGATCCCTGGCTGATGATCAGCGATGAGCAGGTCATCGAGCGCAACCCGGACTATATCATCCTGATGAACGGTATGGGTGCCGAAGGCATCGATGAGATCATTGCCCGTGACGGCTGGGGAGACATCACCGCCATCAAGGACAAGAATATCTATTACGATGGAACCAGCATGATGACCCGTCCCGGCCCGCGCCTGAAGGACGCTGTCATCGAACTGTATAACTTTGTCTATGGTGATGAAGCCGAAGAAGTTCCGGCTGCTTAATTCCGCTTATTCCGGGGGAACCGGACCGTTTCCGGTTCCCCTTTCCTGTTGATGAGGTTGCTATGCAGAAATCGCGGCTGCTCCTGCGGGAGCGTTTCTCACCCGTTACCTATCTGTTCCTGTCCATAGCGCTGTTCCTGACCATGGTTCTGTGTATCTGCGTCGGCAGTGTCAGGATCACTTTTTCCGATACCGTCACAGCGGTTTGGAATGCCGTCTGGGGTCTGCCGATTCCCCAGAACATCGCCAAAAACATCATACTGAATGTCCGACTGCCCCGCGTGCTGTGCGTTACGCTGGCGGGGGCGTCTTTATCCATATGCGGTGCTGCCATGCAGGGACTGCTGCGCAATCCCCTTGCGGATGGATCCACCATGGGCGTCTCCTCCGGTGCGGCCCTCGGGGCAATCATCGCCATTGTCATCGGATTCACCATTCCCGGCTCCGCCTACGGCGGCACTATGATCATGGCCATGGCTTTTGCCTTTGGCTCACTGATCCTGATTCTTTCCCTTGCTTATGCCCTGGATCGGTCGCTGAGCACCAGCAGCATCATCCTGATCGGCGTCATCTTTACCATGTTCATTTCCAGCATTATTTCGCTGCTGATCACCTTCTGCAGTGATCACACCCGCTCCCTGAGCTACTGGACGCTCGGTTCCTTTTCCGGGGTAAACTACGACCAGGTCAAACTGCTGTTCCTGGCATTGCTCCTGTGCGGCGGAGTCCTGTTCCGTTTCAGCCCGGAGCTGAATGCCTTTGCCATCAGCGAAGACAATGCGCGGCATATCGGTGTGAACGTGAAGCGGGTGAAACTGATTATCATGATCACTGTTTCCGTACTCATCGGCGTCTGTGTGTCCATTTCCGGCACTGTCAGCTTCGTCGGCCTTGTCATGCCCCATATTGCCCGGATGCTGGTCGGACCGAATCATAAACGCCTGCTTCCGGCTTCCCTGTTCTCCGGTGCCATTTTCCTGCTTCTGGCGGATCTGGTTGCCCGCACCCTGCTCAGTCCCATTGAGCTGTCCATCGGTGTGGTCACGTCCATGGTCGGAGCCGTCGCGTTTGTAATCATATTCAATAAGACAAGAAAGGCCAGGTGACCGGAATGCTGCAGGGAGAACATATCACCGTCCGCTACGGCAGCTTCACGGTTGTCGAGGATCTTTCCTTCCGCCTGGAAGAAGGGCAGTGGCTTATGCTGGCCGGACCGAACGGTGCCGGCAAATCCACCCTGATCGAGACCATCGCCCAGGGCGCTCCCTACACCGGATCCATCCGGTGGAAGGGTGAGGATATCCGCAGCCTGAAGCCGTCAGAACTGGCACAGAAAATCGGCGTACTGGCACAAAAAAACAATGTAGGCTATGCCTACACTGTCGAGGAAGTTGTCGGTCTGGGCCGTTATGCCTACAAATCCGGCCTGTTTTTCGGCCGGGATGACGACGGAAAAGCCGAGGTGGAAAAAGCACTGGAAATCACGGGGCTCTCAGAGCTCCGTCACGCCAGCATGCTGACGCTTTCCGGCGGCGAGATGCAGCGCGTCTTCCTTGCCCAGGTATTTGCCCAGAATCCGCAGGTGCTGATCCTGGATGAGCCCGCCAATCACCTGGACCTGAAATACCAGCAGCATATCTTTTCCCTGATCCGGGAGTGGCTGAAGGCACCCGGACGGGCTGTCCTGTCCGTCGTTCATGACCTGAGCCTGGCCCGCCGCTACGGCACCCACGCCGTCCTGCTGGATCACGGGAAAACTGTGTCACAGGGGCTGATCGCCGACGTCATGACACCCGAAAACCTCAAGCAGGTATACGGGATGGACGTCTATGCCTGGATGCGGGAAATGCTGTCCCAGTGGCAGGAGCCCTCACAGCCCGATGCCGGTATATGATCCGTCTTCTTTCAGGATATAGCCGCAGCCGTTTTTGACCTGGAAATCATAGTAGTTTCCCCGGGGATTTGCCATTGCTTCCATGATGGACATGATCGTGCCCCCGTGCACAATCAGGGCACAGTCTTCATCGCCCGCGTCCTGCCGGATGGACTGAAAAGCCGCAAGGCTGCGGGCTGCGAACTCTGCCCTGCTTTCACCGTCCGGGAAAGGCAGTTCCCCGCCGGAATCAATCCAGGCCTGGTAATCTGCCCGTCCGTTCAGTTCTTCATAGTTCTTATACTCAAATTCGCCGAAATCGCATTCCCGGAAATCCGGAATGATTTCGGCTTTTATTGTGGGATAAAGAATCGCCGCCGTCTCCAGGCACCGGCGCATGGGACTGGTATAGACCTTCTGAACATCGGGATACGTTCCCTCTTTCAGCTTAGCGATGCCCGCCTCGCAAAGCGGTTCGTCCGTCCGGCAGCCCACGTAGCGTCTTTCCATATTGCCCTGTGTCATCCCATGTCTGATCAGGATCCAGTTCATTTGATCCGCACCCCGATTCCGCATATGCACCTGGTAACCTGTTCCGCGTTCCGGGCAATCACGCACAGGACACGCCCCACAGCTTCCCGGAAAGCCCGGTCTTCTGCCGCCATGGGTACCACACCGGATCCCACTTCATCGGAAACAACCACCGCCTCCGGATGTTCCCTGCAGAACTGTTCTGCGAACGCCAATGCTTCTTCTCCTTTTTTCAGAACCGCTTCCCGGATGGTTTCATGAAACCTTTCAAAGATCTGAACGTCAGGATTTTCCTGCCGGGCCAGTTCATCCTGTCCCTGGTATGCTCCGCCTATATACAGTTTCAAAGCAGCCTTCCTCCAATCACAATCACGGCAGTCAGCACCAGTTCTGTCACCTGCAGGAACCATCCTGCCAGATCGCCCGTCACGCCGCCGAACTGCCGGTAAGCCATGCGCCTGTACCCCAGGACACAAAGCACCGCCGCAGCCGCGCAAAACACTGCGATCCAGCCGCCCGTCAGCGCCCAGATAACCAGGCAGGTCAGGGCATATATCCCGCCGCTGACCGACACCATCCTGATTCGGGTAACCCTGGAAAAATCGTCCAGCATTCCCTGTTCCCTGGCGCCCTTCATCACAGCCAGCGCCCATGCGCTGAGCGCCCTGGACAGAACAAAGACACAGATCAGGCCGGGGCCCGCCGATGCGAATACCTCACTGTACAGGGCAGCCGAAAGCAGCAGATAACCTGCGCAGGCCATCACTGCGAAAGCTCCCGTATGGCTGTCTTTCAGGATCTCCAGGCGTTTTTCCGCCGGCTGCCAGGATGCCAGCGCGTCCATGGTATCCATAAAGCCGTCCATATGGATACCCCCGGTAATCACCAGCGGCAGAAGCGCCGCCACTGCACCCCGGAGAAACAGGTCAAATTCGAAATGATCACACAATGCCAGCCATCCCCACAGCACCAGGCCGGTCACCAGACCAACCAGGGGAAAGAAGCACATGCTGTACCGCCGGTTTTCTTCTGTCCATTCCACCTGCGGAACCGGAATCCGCGAATAGGTGGAGAAAGCGATCAGCAGGGATCGGATCAAACGCATGGCAATTCTCCTTTCACCGGAACTGGAATCGAATAAACCACTTCAACCACGCAGTCAGCCATTTCAGCCGCCTGCCGGTTCACTTCCGCCAGGCAATGCAGATATTCTTTTACGGAAGGTGAATACTCCGCGCCGTCCGAGAACAGATCATTGGTGACCATCACCAGATGACGGGACCGCGCAGCCAACATCCGGAGTGCCGGAGCAATCCGTTCCGGATCACCTCCGTCAAACATCTCATTGGCTGTCAAATTCACCAGGTCTTCCAGCAGGACGGTGCCGCCGTCTTCAATCGGAGCTCCAGCCAGGTCCTTTTCACACTCAACTGTCCGGAATCCCTTGTCTGCCCGCTGTTTCCTGTGCCGTTCCACACGAAGTTCCGACTCCCTGTCGTATACCTGCATGGTCGCGATGTATACGCGTTTCTCTTCCGGCAAGGTCTGGATCAGTTTTTCCGCCCAGGTGGATTTCCCGCAGCCGCTGCCGCCGGTTACCAGAACAATCATGCTTTTCCCTCCTGCGGCGTATAAGCTTCCATTCCCAGGTTGCTGAAGGTATGGGGCCCGTTATATACCCGCAGCGCCATATCCAGCAGCGGCAGCAGCAGGACTCCCCCGGTTCCTTCTCCCAGGGCTGTCTGCGCATGGATCACCGGTTCCATATCCAGAGCCTGCATTATCAGCCTGTCTGCCGGTTCCTTGCTGACTGTTCCCGGAAGGATGGACTGCATCACGTCTGGATTGATCCGTGCGGCTATCAGGGCGGATGCCATCGGGATCATCCCGTCCGGAATCGTCGGAATATGATATTTCAGTCCGCCCAGGTAGGCGCCGGCCATACCCGCCAGCTCAAATCCGCCTACTTTGGCCAGCACGTCTACCGGGTCGCCCGCGTCAGGCTTATTTACCTGAATAGCTTTCCGGATCGCGCTGATTTTTCTCTTCAGTCCCGCATCGGAAAGTCCTGCCCCGCGGCCTGTCACTTCTTCGGGATCCATTCCCAGCAGCACGGCGGAAACCGCGCTGGCCGCAGTTGTATTGCCGATGCCCATTTCACCGATAACGGCAATCTGATATCCCTGCTCATGAAGCTCTTTCATCTGCTCCATACCGGCCCGGATTGCTTTCTCCACCTGTGCCCGGGTCATGGCCGGCCCTTCCGTCATGTCAGCGGTTCCCCGGCCGGCATGCCGGTCCACAGTGCCCGGCACAGGTTTCAGCATGCCCATGTCTACAGCCAGCACGTCCGTATGAGCCTCTGCTGCCATCAGGTTGATGTTCCCGGTTCCTTCTCCGATCGCTTTAGCCACCAGTGCCGTTACGCTGCTGTCCGTCTGGCTGACGCCCTGCCGGACCACTCCGTGATCCCCGCAGAAAACCAGCGCGCACCGGTGGTCGATACACACGTTTTCCGTTCCCTGGATGCCCGCGATCCGGACAACCAGGTCCTCCAGGAGTCCCAGGGAATGCAGCGGCTTTGCCACACTGTCCCAGCGCCTGCGGGCTTCTTCCTGTACGTTCATAGATTCTCTCCGTCCATCATCCGGACCACTTCTTTGATTTCATCAAACCGGGCTGTCACCTTCCCGTAATTATCCCTGATATGCGGGAAGACACAGTTGATACAGCTTTTGATGTTTTTGTCCGTGTAAACATAGTTTCCCCCGCACTTCCTGCCCAGCGTATACAGGGGACAGTAGCAGAACAGGCAGTTGAATTCTTCTTCCGGCACTCCCTTATGGCATGGAAAATACCGGCATTCCCTGTTCTGGAAAAAGTTGCTGCTGTTTTGGGTCTTTTCCATCTTCAGTCTCCTATTTCACTAATCCGGTCACTGCGGCAATCAGCATCATCAGTCCGCTGGTCACATAGAGAAGGCGGTTAACCTTTCCGATATCCTCTTCCTCCGCCGGCCGGTCATCATCGCCGATCGTCGGCTTCTCCACCGGTTTGCCGAAGTAGAGATGCGTTCCGCCCAGCTGAATATGCAGGGCACCCGCCGCCGCGGCTTCGCTCCAGGCACTGTTGGGGCTCTTGTGATTGGCGTGATCCCTGTGGACGATGCGCAGGGCGTTTTTCGCATCCAGGCCGGTCAGCCGTGCGGCAAGAGCCATCAGCAGGGCGGTCAGCCGGGCCGGGAGATAGTTCAGGACGTCATCCAGTTTTGCGCTGCTCCAGCCGATATCCCGGTATTTCTCATCCATATATCCCACCATGGAATCCAGTGTATTCACCGCTTTATATCCCCACAGCAGCACCGGTCCGCCGATCAGCGCGTACAGGATCGGTGAAATGACCCCGTCCGTAGTATTCTCTGCCACCGTTTCAACCGTAGCTTTGATAATTTCTTCCTCGTTCAGGCCCTCCGTATCTCTTCCGACAATGCGGGCCACCTGTTTTCTGGCCGGACCGACCCCCAGTTTCAGGGCTTTTCCGACTCCCCTGGCTTCCTTTGCCATGCAGGTAACCGCAATACCCATCCAGTCCATCAGCGCCATGCCGATAAACAGTGGAACGTCTCCCCCCAGCTTAAGCAGCCACAGGATCAGGGCAGCTGCCGCCATGGTCAGCAATGTGGTGGAAACTGTCAGGATCAGGGCGCTGATCCGCAGGTTTCCGCCCCTTTCCCGGAGACGTTTTTCCGCAAAGGATATGTATTTCCCAATCAGCCGTACCGGATGATAAAGCCATTCCGGATCACCCAGCAGCAGATCCAGCAGATAACCGGCAATCAGCGCAGCAATACCCAGTTTCATTCTCTGTCCTCCCCGCGCATGATAGCATAGACCTTTTCCATATCCACACTGCTCCGCACAATGGCGGCAATCCGGTCAAATTCCTTTTCCCGGAATTCCTCAAAGCTGACCGGAATGCTTTCTTTATCGGTTTCTCCCCGCGCTTCACGGATCCGTGCGGCCATGGCGGCAAAAAGCTTTCCATCGTCAAATACGCCGTGCAGATAACTGCCCAGCACATTACCGCCCGCATTCATGATGCCGTCCGTTCCCTCCGCTGTCCGCAGCCAGGGGTGCGCACCTTTCCCAAGGATATTCTGTCCCGCGTGGATTTCATAGCCGTCCATGGAGGTTCCGTTGTACTTCTCCAGCCAGCCGGAGGCACACTCCACCGTGCCGACCGCCTGTGTTGTCTGTTTTTCCTTTTCAAAAATGACGTTCATGTCCAGCAGTCCGAGTCCGGATGCCTCCGGTACTCCGGATTCCGTATGTTCCGGATCTTTCAGCTGGTTTCCGAGCATTTGGTATCCGCCGCAGATGCCGAACACCATTCCCCCGCGGCGCGCATGCCGGATAATAGCCTGGTCCATTCCCCGGTTGCGCATGTCAATCAGGTCCTCAATGGTATTCTTCGTACCCGGAAGCACAATCAGGTCTGCCTTTTCCAGGTCTGCGGCGCTTTCCGCATAGCGCAGCCTGCAGCCCGGCTGCAGTGCCAGGGACTGGAAATCCGTAAAGTTGGAAATATGCCGCAGTTTCACCACGGCCACGTCAATATCGCCTTCGCCGCTCTGCCTGCGGAAGCGTTCCGTAACGCTGTCTTCGTCTTCCAGTTCCACATTCATCCACGGCACGACACCGATCACGGGAACATGGATCCTGTCCTCCAGCATACGGAGGCCCGGCTCCAGGATTTTGACGTCACCCCGGAACTTGTTGATGATGATTCCCCTGACGCGTTTTCTTTCCTCTTCTGTCAGCAGCATCACTGTTCCCAGCAGGGAAGCGAATACGCCTCCCAGGTCAATATCCCCTACCAGAATCACGGGTGCATCGGCAGCCTCCGCCATGCTCATGTTGACAATATCGCCTTCCCGCAGATTAATCTCTGCCGGGCTTCCTGCGCCTTCAATGATTACATAGTCGTTCTCCGCTTCCAGCGAATCATAGATTTCCTTAATCCGCCGTCGCAAGGCGGGCTTGTATTCATGATATTCCATCGCTGTCATGGTACCGATGGCTTTTCCTTCAACGATCACCTGGCTGCGCCGGTCGCTGGTTGGTTTCAGCAGCACAGGATTCATC